>Ga0098053_1000225_pt1 | contig 19966 bp, 14 predicted proteins | sample 15BtaG_FD_77068 | JGI IMG/M metagenome (GOLD analysis project Ga0098053, IMG submission 77068) | Marine viral communities from the Subarctic Pacific Ocean - 15B_ETSP_OMZ_AT15312_CsCl metaG | ecosystem: Environmental > Aquatic > Marine > Oceanic | place: Pacific Ocean | collected 2015-01-18 | reverse complement strand
CGAGAAGAAAGCAGTTCGTGAAAACAACGCCATGTTCATTACAGGCAAGCTCCAAGAAGGAGATACTGTAAACGGTAATATGCGAAAATACCCAGCAGAGATTATGGAACGCGAAGTTAAGAAATATACGGAGATGGTTAAGGATAACCGCGCGCTTGGAGAACTAGACCACCCTGACTCATCTATTATTAACTTAGCAAACGTTTCCCATATGGTTATAGATATTTGGATGGAGGGTCCTTCGGTCATGGGTAAGTGCAAAGTGCTTGACACACCTTCTGGCCAAATTCTTCGGTCGTTGGTTGATGCTGGTGTTAAGATCGGTATCTCCTCTCGTGGCATGGGTTCCGTAAGCGAACAACAGGGAATGACAATCGTCGAGGATGATTTCCAGCTTATTTGTTTTGACATTGTTTCCGAACCTTCAACGCCCGGTGCTTTTATGGGACTTAGTGAAAATAAGCTCATGAATGAGCAAATTATGAAGAATAACAAGGTTCTGAATTTATTAAATGCGATAGTTGGAGACTAAAACGGTGACCACCTCCAAGAGAAAATTAGTGGAGCAGCCGGTACCGCAAGCTCTGGGTCCGAAAACACAGCAGCTACGCCCCGGAAAGGGAGCTGCAACATTCCCCCCTGCTCCATCTACCATCGGCGCCCATCAGGAGTTCCAGCTTGAGCGTTGGTTAAAAATCTTGGTGGGAGAAAAAAATCGTGAGTGTGTGATGGCTATTTTTGAAGCCGTTCTAATTTTGACCGAAGACATAGTAAATATTGTAACCGCTGCAAAGAGCGAAGGCGCCGCCGCCAGGACTGAAGTGCACCTGCTCTTCAAGGATATTGTTATGGTAGCGCTAGTGCTTCCTCCCAAGTGCACCGACGATCCAGAGGTGGCAGCTTTTTTCAACAGAGTATATGCTATTATAAATCTAGTATCACAAGAAGATTTTGATGATCTCAGCTTTGCCGAAGCAGAAAAAATGATCAACAATATATCAGAGATCTCCCTCGACGCATCACTGGTGAAGAAAGTTGTATCAACCCTGCGTGATGCGGCCAGCGCCAACGATCTGGAAACGCAAGTTGCCATGGGGGCCGCGCTGTTGCCCCACGAGGCTTTAGAGAAAATCGACCAAGGGCTGAATATGCCAGCAACCGATTTGCCAGGTGCGAGTTTCGTCAGCACATTGAATAAATATGACAATGAATTGGGCATTAATATCATTCCAGATGAGGTGGTCGAGGGTCCGGCAATTGATTTGCTGATCCGCACCGCCCGCGTAACAGGATTAATAGAGACTCGAGATGCCGAATTTTTATTTACTTTAACGGACATCTTGCGCCGAGAAATCGCAGCTGCAATGGAACTTAGTCCGCTCGAACGTATGAAGCGATTTGTAGAAAGAACCTTATCGCCCTCCTCTCCGCCTATCGAAATCGCGCCTGAGGAGCCGCCTGAGCGCCGGCGCCCTGTACGAATCGACGTTGCACCACTCGGTAAAGAGATTCAAGCGCCCCTCCCCACAGGACAGATTGATGAGGGGACTGTGAGACGTATGAAAGTATTGGCAGGTATACTATGAAAAAAACAGAATTAAAAAAGCTTTTAAAGCCCCTTATCAAAGAATGCATTAAGGAAGTAATCTTTGAGGACGGAGTACTATCGGGCATTATATCTGAGGTAACCAAGGGGGTGTCGCCATCCCTTCCTATCGTTGGCGCTGCTGCTCCAAAAGAGGAACCCATGGTAGAGCGCATGCGTCGTAATGCATTCAACACAGAGCAGAGTACAAAGATTAAAGAGCATAAGAATAAATTAATGGCTGCTATTGGGGGGGACACTTTCGGCGGCGTCGATTTATTTGAGGGGACGACCCCAGCCCCTCCCGAGATGGCTCCCTCTCAGCAAAGCGCCCCTTTGGCAGGTGTTTCCCCTAACGATGCAGGTGTCGATATAAGTGGTTTGTTTGGATCAGTGGGGAGGCAGTGGGGCGCTCACATGGACGAACTAAAAGAAAGTAGAGGTGAATAGTGGCTACTAACGTAAAGGTAGAGTTGCGCCGCGGCGAGCCGAGTGAAAGGCTAATAAGACGATTTTCTAAGAAATGTAAGAAAGAGAAAGTACTAGAGATATACCGCGAAAAAACGGGCTACTTTGTTAAGCCCTCAGTAAAGAGAAAAGTGAAGCGTCAGAAGGCAATTCGCGAACAACAAAAACTACAAAGGAAAAAGGATGCGAAATTGTTTAGATAAAACAGCTAGTAGCGTGCTATTTATTAGACGGAGACAGAGATAATGGCCGGACAAATTTTTACAAATTATAAGGTAGGACTTCAGAACGTAGGATCCTATCAGGTTTCAGGAAAACCATTTGCTAGTGGTAGCATTAACGCGTCGACCGCGGTGTCGATCGTGTTCCCTAGCGTTACGCGTTGGGTACAAGTAATCAATAATGATGATAAGGCGTGCAGGGTTGGATTTTCAACAGACGGCGTTACGGAAGACGGCGGCGTAAACTTTTTTACAGTGGCTGCATCAGGTTCGTCGCATCCTCTCGAATTAAAGCTGAGTCAAATTAGTTTGTCAGGATCTAATAATGTCGACATTGTTGCTGGGTTAACCTATATTTCTGTGCAATCCATTAATAATCCTAATGTCTCCCCGAGCGCGCCGTATATCAACTGGTCAGGCTCGTCAGGCGTTGGCTAGGAGGAGCCGTGCTTGGGGCTATGGCGACAAATGGCATACGAGGTATTCTTAAAAGAGCGCGCGCTACTACATAAATGTGAGGGCTTTTTGGGAGGGCCAATAAATGGCTGATCCTAAAAATAAATGGTCCCAACCCGCCGCGCCGCCGGCGCCCATGTTCTTTGGTGAAAAAGAACGTGACCTAGTAAAACAAGTTAATGACGAACTAGCTGAACGTGTCATTGGTCAAACTATTGCTTATTATCCGATAAGCATTGAAGATTCCAATTTTAATGATCTCTACGGGGAAGCTATCGAAAAGGTGTCATTGCCCCCCGTCCGCGTCTTCGCGTACGTCGAAGTTGCTAATGAACAAACAAACGAGAAGTATGGGTATGAATATAAGAGTTCCTTAACGGTTAACTTTCATCGGAAACGACTTGTTGACGATCAAAATCTGTATGTACGTGTTGGCGACTTCATCCAATATGGCGACGAGTATTATGAAATTGTAAGAACGTACAATGATACTCGCTATTACTTCGGACAGGTCGAGCATAAATTTCAGATTACCGCGGATTGTATTACAGCACGCGCTGGCAACTTTAAGGTTATGCCTGCCGTTGATCGCCCAGTGGACAAAACAACTGTCGACAGCGTTGATGGTAGCACACGACCAGCACCTAGGTCGGCGCCCTATCCGCCTGTTGACGCGGACTACCTTACACTAACGCGTCAGCCACGTGTAACCAATAGCCGCTATCTGGTTGCTGGCGCCGGTATTACTTTTACTGACGGGGGACGCCTTGCAGGTCTTACTATTGCTGCCACCGGACAGAATGCTACTGGGATGACGGGCTCCGTTCAGTATCAGACAGGCGGTGGCACGTTTAGCGGCAGCGCCAATTTCTTATATCTCACAGGCAGCAATACGCTTTCGATCACGGGGGACGTCTCAGCTTCTGCTAATGTATCGGCGTCTGCCTTCTTCGGCGATGGCTCCAATCTAAGCGGCATCACCACAGGACCTGCCGGGTCAGATACCCAAGTGCAGTATAACGATGGAGGGGCATTAGCAGGATCTTCAAATCTTACATTTGATGGTTCTATACTTACCGTAACCGGGAATGCGATTGCAACTAGAGTTTCGGCTTCGAGCGGGGTAAGTGGGTCAGCAGTACAGGGAGGCACTATATCTTCCGATGGGGCTATTACCGGCGGTAGTTTAACCGATGGAACTGCAACCATTACCGCCGGCGCAATCTCTGGCGGCACCAGTTATTCCGGCTCCACAACGATTCAAGGCGCCTCTGTTGCTGTCGATGGCGCAGTTACGGCCCGCCGTCTGACTGATGGTGCTGCGACCATCACTAGTGGCGCCGGCTCTGGTTTTACAACCTTTGCGGGCACACAGCTCTCTGGCTCGACAGGCGTCAGCGGTTCAGCACTTCAGGGAGGATCACTCACCGTTTCAGGGTATACTGTAGGAGTGGAGGCAGCTTCTGCACTTAATCAGGATCTCACTAGCGACGCCTCTCCTACTTTTGCCGGTGCAACTTTATCGGGGCTTACAGCTACCCGTCTGGTTTTGGTTGGAACGTCAGGAGAACTTGAAGATAATGGAAACCTAACATTTAATGGGACTAGTGTGAGTGTTACGGGAGACCTCACAGCTTCGGTGAATGTGTCCGCTTCGGCCTTCTATGGCGACGGCTCCAATCTTACTAATTTGCCTGGTGGCACCGGCGGCATCTTTACCACCCCAAATGGCTCGACTGCTTATACAACGAGTAGCGTTCAAATTGGTGGGAGCGGCACTCCCACTCAAGCCCTAGAGGTGGTGGGTACGGTGGAAGTAGACAAGAACCACTCCGACACCGATGCAACTACAGTAACCGGTCTAGAAATAGATTTTGATAAGACCGGTGCCTCCACATCAAACAACACCATGTACGGTCTCAAGCTTGATATGGATAACGCCACAGCCACCAACGGTGCCAACTCCATGTATGGCTTGCATGTCACCCCAACGCTTACGCACGCTGCTGATGCCGGCAATACCTTAGTATACGGTGCGCTTATCAACGCACAAGGTGGAACAAATGGTACCAGTTTCGTCCAAGGTGCAAGGATCGAAGCAGGCGGCGGAGACATCAACTACGGACTCCAGCTTGACATTGAGGATGGTGGTGTTGATCTTAGAATTGAAAGTTCAGCCGATAATGGCGATTATTTCCAGATTCAAACCACCACTCACGGTGCAACCACAATCACAACATATGATGATGACGCTACTGCCGCCGATCTTACATTTAATGTTGATGGAGACATAGCTTTCTACCCCGTAGGGGGTGATATGGTACTTACCGGTAGTCTGTCGGCTTCCGTAAATATCTCCGCTTCGGCTTTCTATGGCGATGGATCTAATCTGACCGGTATCACTAGTGGCGGAGGATCTGCCAATGCTCAAGGTCCTGTAGGATCACTTCAGTTCCAAACCGGTTCGGGTGGTATCAGCGGCAGCGCTGCCCTATCCTTTGCTACTGGAAGTAGCGCCCTAACAGTCGGCGGCGACATCTCAGTTTCAAGTATGACAGCAAGTGGTGATGTGGTGTTAGATCAAGACCAGCGAATATATTTTGAATCAGATAAAGGAACTTGGATTGAAACAGATAGTGCTGACAGACTAAGATTCGTTGTTGGCTCCAATCAAATGCTTCTCTTAGACGAAGACGATGACAGAGTAAACATTGGATATGGGAATAAGCTAGGCGTCGGTTTGGGAAACAATACCACCCCATCTGCTCTTTTGCACGTTTCTTCCTCTGACGACAAGGTCCTATTCCGAGTTGATGGTGCGACAGCTGGAAATGTTTTATTCGCAACTGGTTCTGGCCGCGTCGGCATCGGCACCACATCCCCCGACTATACTCTTGACGTAGCAGGCGACATCGGAGTTGACCAATACATTTATCATAATGGTGATGCTAACACTTATCTTAATTTTACAAATGATAGACTTAGATTTAATATTGGTGGTATATCATACATAGATTTAAACGATGCTGGTACTGCTCCACACGATGTTACAATCAATGATGGTAGTAACAATGTTGACTTTATTGTCAAGGGCAACGGCTCCAACGGAGGCAACCCGCTATTCAAGACCGATGCATCCACCGGTAGGGTGGGAATTAATGGTGTAGGGAGCCCTAGTTGGGAACTGGACGTCGACGGCGATATTGGGCTTGCTGAATACATTTATCATAAAGATGATGATGACACCTACATTAGATTTAGGACCGACCAAATCGACTTTGTGGCTGGTGGTCTGACGTTCCTCACATTAGATGAAACTACTTCAGACATCATTGCAGTCAATAATGGCGCGAACGATATTGATTTTCAAGTTCAAGGATCCGGGTCGGCAAACCTTATAAGAACAGATGCTGCAAATGATATGGTGGGAATCGGTACAGCGACCCCTTCTCATCTTTTGACAGCTGCTGGATCCTCTCATCTTTCGGGAGGTTTGGTTCACAAAAGAACGGCCGTTGCATCAAATTACACCGCATCCATTACGGATTATATTTTAGGGGTGACGTCGGTCCCTGTGTCTATTGAGTTTGATGCAACCTCTTTTTCCATCGGCCAGGTGGTTGTTGTAAAGGATGAAAGCGGCACGGCTTCGTCGGCGAATCCTATCACCCTGACTCCGTCTGCATCCCAGACCATCGACGGCTCTCCCATTATACCAATAGAATCTCCTTATGGGGCTTTGTTATTGTATTCTGATGGTACTAATTGGTACATTTATTAATACCAAAATAGTTGGGTCTTTTAGATCCTCCGTGACTAATTGGTACATAAAGTGTATGTGGGTATAAATTTTGACTTCTTTACTCCTCCAAGTTTGTGATTAGAATTTTCAATTTTTCACACACTTTGTCATATAATAGGAGGAAATAAAAATATGGCTTATAAATTTCAATATGGAGACGCTGTCTACAGCGGCTCTCTTAATATAGAAACGAATCTAACAGGCTCAAAAGTCTCGTTAGGTACGGCTAATTCGGCGGCTTCGGTCGCACGTGGCACTCTAGACTTGTCGGATGCCGATGGTGCATCTTACGGTCTTAAGTTGGGAAGTACTTTAGTTACGGCTGATGCGTCGGAACTCAACAAGCTTGATGGAGTTACAGCCACAACTGCTGAACTCAACTATGTTGATACGACCGCCGGCACGGCCGCGGCATCTAAGGCTCTTGTTCTAGATGTTCATAGAAGCATTACTAACATCAACAACCTAACTGCGTCGTTCTTTAGTGGCGATGGTTCGGGCCTCTCAAATTTGTCTGTGACTGCAAACCCTGCAGGATCTGACACTCAGGTTCAGTTTAATCAGAATGGTTCAACGGCTGCTAATGCGTGTCTTACTTATGATGGTTCGGGTAGTTTAGATCTTTCCTGCGCAGATCCGGATTCGTCGATTGGTCTCAAGCTTGCTGGCGCTTTGGTTACTGCTACGGCTGCTGAGCTTAACTTGCTCGATACTGCTACCGCTGGTAGTGTTGTTAATAGCAAGGCTGTAATCTACAGCGGTGCTGGCAAAGTCCAAGGTACGACCTTTCTTGGTCCGGACGATGTTACATTCGGTGGTGCAAGTGTTACTGATATGATTACGATTGGTTCTGACGAAGTTGTGTTTAAGGACGGTAGTATTAACGTAAACATCGCCTCGCACGATGGTAGCAATGGTCTTGAATTAGGGAGCACGCTCGTCACATCGACTGCTGCTGAACTTAATCTTATTGATGGTTCCGGCGCCGGCTCTGTGGTGAACAGCAAAGCTGTGATCTATGATGGTGGAGGTTATGTTAATGCTACACAACTCTCGTCATCCTTTGGTATTACGGGTTCTGCACTTACGTTGGCAGGTACTGCTGTGACTTCCACGGCTGCCGAGCTTAATCTTGTTGATGGTTCTTCGGCAGGTACTGTGGTGAATAGCAAGGGAGTTATCTATAGCGGTGGCGGTCACGTCAATGCTACTCAGTTATCGTCATCGTTCGGTCTTTCGGGATCTGCTTTGACATTGCTTGGTGTTGCTGTAACAGCAACCGGAACGGAGTTGAACTATCTTGATATTACCACTCTTGGTACGGCAGCTGCTTCTAAGGCACTCGTTGCTGATGGAAGTGCAAACTTGGATGCTAGTGCGATTACATTTACCGATCTCGGTACTGTAACTACGGTTGATATTAACGGCGGTACTATTGATGGCACTACTATTGGTGTTTCATCTGCTGCGGTTGTTACCGCCTCTTACCTTGCGGTTAACGGAAATGTCGATCTTGGTAATGGTAGTGATGTGATCAACATTGGTTCTGGTGGCAGTGATAGTCTTTACCTTAATGCTATGGCAAATTTCGAAGCCGGCGCTGCTTATAACATGCAATCGATTACTAGTAATGATACATTATCGGCAGGAGACTTTTACAATATTGTAAGTGGATCCGGAGCCATTACGGTAACACTTCCCAACGTGAACAACATTGACGACGGAACGATGTTTCACGTTAAACGTGCTTACGGGATGGAAAACGACGTTACTGTTGCTAGTGGCTCGGGTCAGAACTCTATTGATGGTGAAGCGCTGGTTGTACTTGAGAGTGAGTTGGCTGCTATTAGTTTACTATGGGATTCTAACGCGGGTGTTTGGCACATCTTCTAAGATGAAATAAATTCCAGACTTCGGTCTGTACAAACTTTAAGGGTGGGTATCTTTCGGGATGCCCACCCTTTTTGTATTTGAGATTCTATATATGATATGGCTTATAAATATTCAAAAGGCAAGACTTATCAGGGCGACATCTATAATGAAGACGACAACCAGAGAAACACCTATATAGACTTCAGCGAGGATGCTGTTGGAATCGTCGCCGCCGGCGCGTTGACTCTAGCGGTGTCTGGGGCAGTCGTAAACGTGTCGGGCTCGGGTATCCCCTTGGTCGTCGATGGCGCCATCAGTTCTAGTCGTGCCCTTTATGCAACAGATTTGGTATTAAAGACTAATGAATCCAGCGGAATTGCTACACTTTATATCCAAGGTACCAATGGCACTGAAATCATTGGTATGGCCGGCGGCGGCATGAACATCCTCGCCCAGGGCGGCGATATGCACCTCGTAGCCGGCACCGACTACGGGGTCAACTGGGGTACCGACAATACGTATTGGAAAATGAGTTTAAGCACCGACGGTGATCTCAGCCTCCCATCCATGTCTGCCGCCAATACCAAGGGACGGATACATGTTTCCGGAAGCGACAGCGACAATCTATTCTATACCAATTCGGACAGCAATGATGACGTTTTCGTTGTCTGCGGCGACGGCAAAGTCGGCATCGGCACGGCGTCGCCCCAAGCTCCTCTTCATATTACTGGAAACCTCGAGCCAGCCCTTCTTATTGAAGATGGCAATATTCATTTAAGTGGTACCCATCCGTATCACCATCCAGAAATTCAGTTTATTGACAATGCCCATATTGGTGTTGCTGGTCTTAAAATAAGATATAACAATAGCAACGGTAGTAGTTACTTTGAAAATATGTTTAACAACACAAATGCCGGTATCTTTTTCACCACTCGCGAAGCTGGAACCGCTGATAACGTTTTGTCCCTGGTTGCAGGACAGGTTGGTATAGGTACAACAACACCCAACTCCACCTTTCAAGTTAGTGGCTCGCAGGCCGGAAATTATACAGCCATTACTGATGACATAACGTTAAATGAAACCCACTACACAGTAGATCTTACTGACACCGATGATGCAACCGTAACTCTTCCAGCTGCTAGCGGAGTTACTGGAAGAACATATCACATTTTGACTACCGGCAATGGCGAGCAGACACTTACGATTACCGGCTCTGGCGGTCAGTTTATGGGTTCCAACCAGGATTCGGGCCCAGAGGATTCAATCGAAATCGACGGCGGCGCGCAGAGCGTTACACTTCTGAGTACCGGTACGTATTGGTTTATTTTAACAGATAACAGGCAGCAGGGACACTAGAAATCACATCTATTAGTCATTTCCTCATCTTACACACTAATTACATTTGATTACGTATCAGAATTTGGAGTAATTCTATGTCTTCGTTGTTAGAAGAAGCTATTGTTGACGCTAAAGCGCTTAAGGAAGCGGCATTAAAAAATGCCGAAACTGCTGTATTGGAAAAGTATTCAAGCGATGTAAAGCGCGCCCTAAACACTTTGTTAGAGCAGGAGGAAGACCCAACGGATATGGGCGACCTCGGTGGCGACTTGGACATGGGCCTTGGAGGCGGCGATGTTGCGCCCCCCACTGAACCGGGTGATGCATCCTTTTTAGAGGAAACTCCCTACGCATTTCAAACTGAGGAGCTTGATGCTCCTGCAGCGGATGAAATTGTAGAAATCGATTTTGATGAATTGAAGACCCGTCTCGAAGAAGAAGAGGCCGAAGGAGAAATGGGATCCCCGGATGACATACTCGGGTCCGAAGACGTTGCAATGGAACTTCAGGAAGATGGGTATATTACGCCCCGCGAACTCGAAGATGACAGCGATGAAGATGTGGCGTCAGAGTTAGCCGAAGACGAAGATATTGAACTTTCGGAAGAGATGATTGATTCTTTGGTCAGCGAACTTCTTAATGTTGATATGAATCCAGAACTTCAGGGATGGTCCTCCCTAGGCTCCGCTTATAATAGTACGGAGCAGGCCAATAATGATGAAATGGCTGCAGCCGCAGCGGCCCACCTCGACGAAGACGAGGAATTAGAAGAGAAAGCAGAGACGGTTTCAACACCGGACGATGTCGATCTTTATGAGGCAAAAATCAAGAATCTTAATGTTTCTGTTAGAGAGCTACACGCTCTGTTACAAGAGGCCAAGGTCCAACTGAAAAGTTTGAACTTGGCAAATGCCAAACTTGTTTACCAAAACAAGGCATTAGGCAGCACCTCCTTGAATGAGCGACAAAAAACTAAAATTGTCGAAGCTGTTAGTCGTGCCAATTCGGCTCAAGAAGCGAAAATCTTGTTTGAAACCATTCAAAACGCAGTGAGCGTCTCGAACTCTACGAATAGTTCTAGGCCACAAACACTTCGTGAAGCAGTTTCCAAGCATACATCTTTGCTCCTGAGTGCTCAGAAAGAAAGTAAGGCAACCCCAGATCCTAGAATGGATCGAATGCTGCGTTTAGCAGGATTAGACTAAATTATACTATAGGAGGTTAAAAAAATGTCTATCGTACAAAAATTAACCGAAGGTATCGTTAACCGCGATCTCTCTACGGAAGGCGCCGCTCTCATTGCAAAATGGGAGAATACGGGTCTTCTTGAGGGTATCGGCGATGATGCCGCTCGGAACGGGATGGCCCGATTGCTTGAGAACCAGGCAAAAGAGTTACTCCGTGAGTCGTCCAGCATGGCTGCTGGCGACGTTGAGGGCTTTGCGGCTGTCGCATTTCCCCTCGTTCGCCGCGTTTTCGGTGGCTTAATTGCCAACGATCTCGTAAGCGTACAACCGATGAGCTTGCCCTCGGGCCTCATCTTCTTCCTGGACTTTGTGTATTCACCTGATGTTGGTGATCGCTCATCCACTAACGGCCGCCTTGGCGCCGAGCCCAACAAATCCATCTATGGTGGTGGAATTGTCGGTTCGCAGATCACTGGTGGTATCAACCTAGCTTCCGGATCAAATCCAGAAGTTGGTCCGTATGCCCTTAACAACGGTTATGCGTCCCCGACTGGTTCGGCAACTTTGGCCGGCACTAGCTGGACGATCGTTGCTTCCGGTACTGCGGGTGATTACTACGCTACTGGTGGTTTTGGAGCCAGTAAGCACGTCACGCTTGGTTCGCTTTGCGACTTTGATGTGGATCTGTCGGGATCCCCCGTCCTCGTCGCTGAAGTGGCCCTGTCCTCGTTCAACTTTGAGGGCGAAGAGCTTAACAAGGATGACTTTGTGGCAGTTCAGGTTTCCGGTTCTGGTGGATCTGGTGGCGTTGGTGGTTTCAACTTCCTCGCCGGTTCAGGTTCTGCGAACAATGGTTCCGCTGGTGGTCACATTCGACTTGTTCGACGTCTCACCCAGTACAGCTCTGCTTCGCAGGGTGGCCCAATTGGCGACCGCGCTTCGAGCAACGTGCTCCTGGTCTTCGAGGGAACTTCTACCCTTACGCAAGCGATGATTGCTAAGTCGCTTACGGGTTCACAAGCTGCCGCGAACACCTGGTCATGGCCCGAGACTGACGACTTCGACAATGGCGGAGCCCTTGGTTCTGTTATTGGTGGAGCGGAATGGGGACTTGAGAATAGTCCGAACATTCCGGAGATCGACATCAAGGTCGACAGTGTAGCCGTCACCGCGGTTACCAAGAAGCTCAAGGCTAAGTGGACCCCGGAGTTAGGACAAGATCTTAACGCCTACCACAACCTTGACGCTGAGGTCGAGCTTACTCAGATTCTGTCTGAGCAGATCGCTCTTGAAATTGATCGCGAGATCCTTGAGGACCTCGTTCGTGGCTCAACCGCTGGCATCCGCCACTGGTCCCGTGCTGCTGGTCGTTTCGTCAACCGCGAAACTGGTGTGGAAATGGGTGCCTCTACGACGCCTGACTTCACTGGTAACGTTAGTGAGTGGTATGAGACCCTCGTTGAGACCATCAACGATGTTTCTGCCCAGATCCACCGCAAGACTCTGCGCGGTGCTGCCAACTTCGTCGTCTGCGGACCTGAAGTTGCCAACATCCTTGAGTTCACCGCTGGCTTCCGCGCTAACGTGACTGCTGATAGTGATCGTGGCGATATTGGAACCGTGAAGGTTGGTTCACTTTCGAAGAAGTTCGACATTTATGTCGATCCGTACTTCCCGCGTACTTTGGTCCTCGTTGGCCGACGCGGAGGTAGCTTCCTAGAGAGTGGCTATGTTTACGCTCCGTACGTGCCACTGCAGACTACGCCTACAATCTTCGGTGTTGAAGATTTCGTGCCCCGTAAGGGAGTCATGACTCGATACGCCAAGAAGATGGTGCGTCCTGACATGTACGGTCTTGTGATTGTACAAGATCTAGTCTAGAGCTGACTTCGGTCAACTTTTCTGAAAGCCCCGGCTCGAAAGAGTCGGGGCTTTCTATTTAGTAATGAACAAAAGAGGTATTATCAATGGCAATCCCTAATTTACAACCCGCCTCCACGAGTAATTCTAATATTTTACCCGTTACGGGAGCGATTGCAAATGTATCTAGCTCGTTGCCATTTGGAATATATGTAGAGTCCGGTCCCTTTTTGTCTGGCGCCGTCGATCAGGTGGCTTATACCTACAAGAAGTTAGGCGGAGATGTACTCGATATTGAGTTAAGCGAAGGAAATGTATATGCTGCTTACGAAGAAGCTGTATTAGAGTATTCCTATCTTATTAATCTTCATCAGACAAAAAATTCGCTATCGAATTATTTAGGCGCAGCAACAGCCTCTTTTAATCAAGATGGACAGATTGAATCAGGGTCAGCTCTTTCGGGATCGGACATCGAGCTACGCTACCCCAGGTTCGACTATGGTTACGTCCGCCGGATATCCGAAGGTTTAGCCACCGAGACGGGATTCGGCGGCCTCACCCCTATTTATTCAGCTTCATTCTCCACTATTCCACAACGACAAGATTATGATCTTCAGACCTTAATTTCTTCGTCGTCCTCTGCTGATACGACGGTGCCATATTATGGTGCAGTACAAGATAAGAGAATTATAGTTCGTAAAGTATTTTTTAAGAGCCCGCGTGCCATGTGGAGATTTTATGGTTATTACGGGGGCTTCTCCGTTGTGGGAAATATGAGAACCTATGGGCAGTTTGCGGATGACTCCACGTTTGACATTATACCGGTGTGGCAGAACAAACTACAGGCTATGGCCTATGAAGATGCTATATATACACGGACCTCTCATTATTCTTATGAGATTAAAGACAACATGCTCAGGCTTTTCCCCACCCCTGATGACACAAGTCCCAAAAGCTTTTGGATCCAGTTCACAATTGATAATCAATACGAACCATGGGACGACACTGGCCGCGGCTCCACGGGATCAAAGGGCATAAATAATCTTAACACCGTTCCCTTTAATAATCTGCCATACTCCAGTATCAATTCTATTGGAAAACAGTGGATCAGGCGCTTTGCACTAGCGCTCACTAAGGAAATGCTGGGGCAAATTCGGGGCAAGTTTGCCTCCATTCCAATCCCAGGTGAAAGTGTTACACTCAATGCATCGGATCTTTTAAGTCAAGCTGCCGCCGAACAGAGTGCTCTGCGGGATGAGCTAAAGGCGATTCTGGATATGATTACTTACGATAAGCTGGCTGAGGTTGATTCAAGTATGCAAGACTCAGCCGAAAAAGTTCTTTCCAATGTGCCGACTGGCATCTACGTAGGCTAGGGGGACCTGGACTATGGCTCGGAGTAAGCGCACACAAGAAGAAATTCAAAAAAAGACAAGAGACAAAAGGTATGCTTATATTGGCGACAAGGAAATTGAGGATAAGCTTGAAGAAATAACACTCCAGCCATCGGGCTTGGAAACTATCGATCGTGCGGTCTTAGACTTTGTAAATGCGGACCTTGACCTCCAGCTTGTTTCTAATGAAGGGTTTAAAAAAGTGCCCGTGTTATGGACGACCACAGAGCGCGCCTACCAAGTCAAAGACGATAAAGAACTTAGAGACAAAGACGGCACCCTTATCTTGCCCCTCATTACTATCGCACGCACAGGTGTTAATAAAGAACCTAACCGCCGCGGCCTGCCTTATGCCAACCTTTACCCGGTTCCCGACGCCCGCGGAGGTACTATTACAATTGCTCGCGGAATTAATCAACAGAAAACTGCTCAATTCCAAAATGCCTATGCGAATCGGCGCTACGGCGTAAATTCTCAAGTCCGCTCTGCACGCTATAGCGTAAACAAGCGGCTGATGAGCACGCAACGTGTGGTTTATGAAACTGTTACAATTCCTCTCCCAGTCTGGGTGACCGTTACATATGAAATTGCGTTGCGCTGTGAGTATCAACAACAAATGAATGAACTTATAAGACCGTTTTTTACAATTGCGGGCAATTCCCGGATGCCTAGGCGCATAAAAGCACAGGGGCATGCCTATGAAGTCTTCATTAATGGCTCTTTTGCCGACAACTCTAATCAAACCAATTTGGGGATGGAGCAGCGCAATTATGAAACCATTGTTACCATGGAGGTGTTGGGGTACTTGATTGGGGAAGGTGAAAACCAAGAACCTCCTTCAATTGTTAGACGGGAAAACGCAGTGGAATATCGTATTGGCCGCGAGCGCACCGTCTTTGACGACGCACCAGTTACTCGCAAAGGACAAGAGGAGGGATGGTATCGTAAGTCCTAACTGCGATACTGGAATCGTGAATTTATCCACTTTAGAAGAGAATAAGTCTGTTACCATTATAAGATACTATTTAATAAGACCATTCAGTCATAGGAGAGCTAACTAATGTCAGTTAAAAACTTTAGATTTGTTTCGCCGGGAGTTTTTGTTGATGAAATCGACAATTCGCAGCTTCCTGCATCGCCCGCAGGCATCGGGCCTGTCATCATCGGCCGCGCAGCCAAAGGCCCGGGCCTTCGCCCGGTTTCCGTCAATTCTTTTGAAGATTTTGTGAACGTCTTCGGTGCCCCGAGCCCCGGCAGAGGAGGTTCGGATGTTTGGCGCACCGGCGCCAATACTACGGCCCCCACATATGGTGCGTACGCGGCGCAGGCTTATCTTAAAAACAGTTCTCCCCTTACTTATGTGCGACTTCTAGGCGCCGAAGGCGAAGGTTCTCTCTCCGGCGAAGGAAACTCCGGTTGGACCGGGACTCAGGCCTGGGGCTTAGTAGTTTTTGAGGCACTTCCTTGGTCAGGCGATTTTACCACCTCCGGCTCTAATGCGACGGGATCTTTTGAAGGAGCCCTCGCCGCCATTTTCTATAGCACCGGCTCAAGCCCGGCCCTTCTTCAGATGTCGGGGAACATTGTGGCGGCTACCGGCTCCACAGCTACCACTGGTATTGCTTCTTCGGGCTCGTCGGTTATCGTTAAGGACACCGGCGTACCTTATGAGTTTAATATGCTCATTAAAAGCTATGATGGGACGAACGACCTGAAAACGGTTTTTAATTTTACCAACTCCGATTCCAAATATATTCGTAAGGTTTTTAATACCAATCCTCAAAAAACCAATAGCGCGATAAACACTGATACGGATAATTACTGGCTTGGGGAGACTTTTGATCGCCACATGAAGGCCAACATTCCTTCAACAGCAACAACTTACGCCGCTATTGTTCCCCTTACAAACGCGAGCAACGGAACTGCAGCCGGACACCGAGACCCCCTCCAGGCTGCGCAATCTCCACTTATTTTAGGCTGCGATGTTTTACAGCGTGGTACTTCGACTAACAGCTATAACGTGGAATTAATGCCCGGTCTTTTCACCGTGCATGCTCTAGAAGAGCCCGGCTCTTGGACTAATAAGAACCTCAAGGTCTCCATTCAGAGCATCAAGAGTTCTACTAACGAGTCCACGGCCTATGGTAGTTTCTCGGTCGTTGTAAGAAAGTTGGATGACAGTGATAATGTTGTTAAGGTTGTCGAGCAGTTCGATAATTGCAACCTCAATCCGGATTCTCTGGACTATGTCGCGCGCAAGATCGGAGATCGCCGCCGCGAATGGGTGGCGGCCGAACGTCGATACCGCGTCGAGGGACAGTACGACAGCCGATCAGACTACATTCGTGTGGCCATGGCAGACGATGTGGAGAGCTATGCGATTGACGCAGCGACTCTTCCTTTCGGTTTCCGCGGCATTATCAAGTACCTAGACGACAGCACCCTCACGATTAATGAAAGCAAAGGTAACTGGGTCAGTGCATCCTCTACTATCGGTGGCGATTATCGCTACAGTGCTTCCACAGCTGTGGGAGGCTTCGCCGGAGACGAGAATAGCAACACTTCGGTTTTCTCTATCAGTGGATCAGCCCTCACGGCGTCTGTGCTAAATCCGGCACCTGAATTCCGCGTAAGCGCTTCGGCTGGCAATCTTGCTAGCCCCACGGATGCCTACTTCGGAATGCAAACCACCCGAACTGCTGGCGGTACCACTTTTGATGACTCCAACGTGGACCTCTATATGGCCCGCGGCGGACTTGTTACTTCAATGTTCGGCGGCCCAGCAGCCAACATCTCTGAACGCTCCACGTGGTTTACTTTGGATGATATTACGGGCTCTGGTGGCTTTGCTTACTGGGTATCTGGTTCTCACGCAGCGGGTACTTCGCTCACCTGTCAGTCGGGCGCAGTCTCTGGCGTCCTGGGCGCCGGCTTCGACCGCTTTACGGTACCGTTGTACGGCGGCTTTGATGGTCTCGATATCACCGAGATGAATCCTTTCCGGAATTCGTTACTCAACGGTATTAGCAGTATCTCTGATCAGAACAGCTATCAGTTTAACAGTATCAAGAGAGCTATGGACTCTGTTTCGGACCCTGAGGTTGTCGAGATGAACCTTGCCTCTATGCCTGGTCTTACACACGAAGGTCTTACAAACCACTTACTCAACATTTGTGAAGATCGCGCTGATGCCCTAGCGGTTATTGACTTGAAGGGCGGTTTCGCTCCTCGCGCCGATAGCACAAGTATCAGCCGAAACAACACCGCGAGTGCCCTGAAGACAGTTATCAATAACTTGAGGGACCGAGCGCTTAACTCTTCGTATGGTTGTGCTTTCTATCCTTGGGTTCGCTCCCGCGACACCATCGCTGGAAACATGGTTTGGCTGCCGCCTTCCATTGCTGCCCTTGGTACTTTCTCAAGTTCCCAGCGTAAAACGCAGGTGTGGTTCGCTCCCGCCGGCTTTAATCGCGGCGGACTCACAGAAGGATCAGCTGGTATTCCAGTCCTTGACGTGTCGCACCAGCTGCGACGCAAGGACCGTGACGACTTGTATGAGGCGAACATTAACCCGATCGCCAAGTTCCCGGCAGAAGGCATTGTAATCTTTGGTCAGAAGACCCTGCAGGTTACCCCCTCCGCCCTCGATCGGATTAACGTGCGGCGCCTGATGATTTTCGTCAAGAAGCGCATCTCGCAAATGTCTTCGCGACTCCTCTTCGATCCTAACGTACAGATCACTTGGGATCGGTTCATCGGAATGGTGAAGCCTTTCTTAGGCGAAGTGCAGGGTAACTTTGGACTTAGCGATTTTAGGGTGGTTTTAGATGAGACGACAACCACTCCCGAGTTAGTCGATAGGAACATCTTATATGCCCAGATTTTCTTGAAGCCCACCCGCGCCATCGAGTTCATTGCCATTGATTTCAATATTAGTCGCACGGGAGCATCTTTCGATGACTAAAAAGAGAAATGAAAGGATTTTTCAAGGAGCGTATCTAGTTAATACAGCCCTTCTAGGAGATTATTAAAATGCCATTTTGGACACTACCCGGCTCAGAGCCGAAAAGACAACATCGATTTACGGTTAACTTTTCCGGGATCGGTATGTATAAGCTCTATTTAGCCAAATCAGCGACGAAGCCTTCTTTTGAAGTAAGCGAAACCGAGCACAAATTCTTAGGAAATACCTATTACTATCCCGGGTCCGTAACATGGAATGAAGTTACGGTGACCTTGGTTAACTCAGTTGACCCTGATGGCCAGGCCCTTCTCCTTAGGGCCCTCGAAGGATCGGGCTACCTTGTCCCCCCGGAACAGCGCAAGAAGCTAGGGACCACGCCGGGAACCATTAATAAGAAAGACTCACAGCAGGCTTTGGGTACCGTTACCATTAAGGAACTTGATGGCGATGGTAGTAAGATTGCCGAGTGGACGCTCCGCAATGCTTTCATTAAGTCTGCCACTTTTGGTGATTTGGACTATGATGGTGATGATTTACTTAATATTGAGATCGGAATGCGGTATGATTGGGCAGAGTATGATGGCCGTCAGATACCAACCACCAACTTCGGCGCCGGTACTTAGAAAAGAAAGAAGGTAATGAATGGCACAAAGAAACAATCTGGAGCGCGCTCTTGGAGGCAATCCAGTTAACCCGGACCAAGGAAGTCCGGCCCCTGCCGTTGAGGATAATTCTACAACAGCGTTTTCGTTTGTAACACCAACTGATTTTGTAGACCTCCCCAGCAAAGGCAGATTTTATGGTGAAGGTCACCCTCTTCACGGCTCCGACACCGTTGAGATCCGTCATATGACGGCCAAAGAAGAAGATATTTTGACCTCTGAGTCTTTTCTTAAGAAAGGCGTCGCAGTCGATCGACTTCTTCAATCAGTAATCGTTAATAAACAAATCAAAGTAACCGACCTTTTGTTGGGAGATAAGAATGCGCTTATTATGGCGACACGTATCACCGGCTTCGGCGCCGGCTATGAGACTCGCATAAAGTGCCCGGGCTGTGATGACATTTGCAACCACACCTTTAACCTACAAGAATTAGAATTGGACACTGCACAAGAGTTGCCCGAGAGCGCTACTCTTCTGCCTTCGGGCCACTTCGAGGTGGCACTAGAGATTGGGACAACAACTGTCACAGTCGAACTTAAACTTTTGACTGGCGCTGATGAGAACTCATGGACCGCCCGCAAGGCTAAACAAAAGAAGATGAACCTTCCCGAGTCGCCCATCACCAATCAACTCCATATGATCATTCAGGGAGTTAATGGAATGTCGGACCCCAACTCTATCGCACAATTTATCGATGTGCTTCCCGCCAGTGCTTCCCGCAAATTGCGAGCCACTTATGATAAGGTGGTACCTGACGTAGATTTAACTCAAGAGTTTACTTGTGAGAATTGTCTGCATGAGGGGAGGATCGGCGTACCTTTGGGCGTCGACTTTTTTTGGCCTAACGTCTAAATACCAAGAGGGCGTCTACGAAGAGCTGTTCGTTCTCAAACACCATGGGGGCTGGTCCTTCTTTGAAGCATACAACTTACCGATTCAGCTCCGCCGATGGTTTGTTAATCGACTGATTGATGAATTTGAAAAAGAGTCGAAAGCTATGAAGGAAAGCTCAGGTAAGTCCAAATCCTCCAATAAGAGCCGTTCATATTAATGTGCGGCTTTTTTGGTTTAAACTAATTACTTACGAGAGGGCCCCCCATGGATGAATTAGTACCGGATGTAATCGACCTAAACGTTGACCCCAGCAGTATAGATG
>Ga0098053_1000219_pt1 | contig 20203 bp, 19 predicted proteins | sample 15BtaG_FD_77068 | JGI IMG/M metagenome (GOLD analysis project Ga0098053, IMG submission 77068) | Marine viral communities from the Subarctic Pacific Ocean - 15B_ETSP_OMZ_AT15312_CsCl metaG | ecosystem: Environmental > Aquatic > Marine > Oceanic | place: Pacific Ocean | collected 2015-01-18 | reverse complement strand
TGCACGAGAGGCGGAAGAGCTGCACGGGGTATCCCTCGCTGAGATTATGAGCAACCCAGACAAGTATGAGCGGTTTGACGGGCCAAGCTCTAACGCTATGCTGTGTGCTGCTGCTTCTGAGCCGGTTGAGGATGAGCCGCGAGACTATCACCCCGACGAGCCAAACGGGCATATCTCGCCCCGACTAATGAAAAAACTTGAGGATGCTCAATTGCTTGTTGGTCAGAAGGTGGCCCCTAGTGGCTCATGTACTGAGGCTAAAACAGTTAAAGAAGTGTATTTGGCCGATGCTGCGGATTTGGGATTTAGCCCGGGTTTATATGGTCAAGAGGTGGTTGTTCTTGATTTTGTAGATAACACCTATTGTGCGGTGGATGACTTGGCGGCGGGCCGTAATGCTGGGTTCAAAGTAAAGGTGGGTAGGTAATGCCAGCATTCAGCGAAAAAGAACTAAAGAAGTTAGCGCGCATCTGGTGGGGTTGGCTCCAGCTTTCTAAGTTGGGGCTTTCTTCCTCTCATGCTGTGCGGGTTGCCACGTTCAAGGGCTTGGAGTCTGAAACGGGGCGAAGCTGGAAATCTTACGAGTATAAAACCTTTGAGTTTTCCGCCTGTGCTGCATGGCTTGGCGTTGGGCCTGTTATGGGCTTCCCCGGTTGCCCCTCACAAAAAGACAAGCAAGAGCAAGCCCCTGAAGGGGTTGAGTTCGGGGGGGTGGGCTTTCTGCGCTGGCATGGGAACCGCTCCGCAACACGTAAAGCCGTGGAAGATGTAGCACGGGAAAATAATGTAAAATTAAAGCCGCTGATTCGGGCGGGGAAGGTGAAGAAATGACGGATGAATGGGTAGAGATTACATCGGCAAAGTATCACGAGCGGTTGGAAACGATGCCGCCTGTCAATTGGTCTCCGGGTTGGGGTTTCCAGTTTTTGCCAGAGCAGACCACGGGAACGCGGTTAACCTGTTTGATTCTTACCACGCCGTGCGGCAACCCTCACCGGTTTTTCGAAGCTGTGCGGCCTTGCATCAAGCAAGATAAGCGGGCGAGTCTCCGAGTGTTTGAATGTGAGATTAGAGAACAATTTAAAATCGAGGTGGGCAATGGGTAAACAATCAATCGCATCGGGCACTATTAGAGTTTGGCCGATAAAACCAGGAACCCAAGGTTACTTGGCCAACGGTAAACGGGTGGAAGTTGTGAGGCTGGCTACAATCGGCAGAAGGTGCCAAGTAAAGTTCTATGATGTGCGAGATGGGCCTCAAGTTTTCTGGGTCGATTGGACGGATTTAGCATCGCGCTAGCACCGCACGAAAGAAAATTTTCATACATGCTCCGCACGGTTTCGATCATGCGGGGCATTTTTTTTGCTGTGAAGCATGCACGAAGACAAGCCAGCATCGCGCAAGCCATGCACGTAGCATGTAGCGAAAAGGGCCTGTTTTGATGTCTAAACCCCAACAGGATGCCGCTAGTGTATGAAACATGTAGTAAGAGACAATAATATAAAAGAATTTGTTAGAGGGCCTTATTACAGGTGTACAAACTTTTCTGTGATTTTCGGTAGTTCGTGCGGTGGTTCGTACATGCTAGACAATTGGCCCGATGATGTGAGAATCTGATTAAGTTAACTTCGGAGTCAGGTACATCACAGCATTAATTTGACTCCGCTTGCGGTGTATCTGGCTCACTTTATCCCCTTACAAGCTATCCTCTGCCGTTGTGGTGCTTTTATCGGCGCCACTGGTGATAATTTATTGCTGGCAGAAGTCAGGGCGATAGATTTTTATCTATTTTATTCGATTTTTATCTATTTTCGACGCCGCGCGCACAAAACGCGCGCGCTGGGTGCTACGCTCGAGACGCTCGAGAGCTGTGGTGTGGTTTTTCCGTGGCTTGTGCGTGGTCGGCGCCACAAGGGCGCACAAAGGGCTGTATTTTGTTCGGTTCGATTATTCGGTGGTTGTGGCCTATCCTGAATCGGCTTTTGTAATATCCCCAAAGGTGTTTGCTGGATGGTCGACCGTCGTTCGTTCGGTAGTGGTTGACCGCAACCGAATAAGTGAAAATGGGGTAAGTGGCTGGTATCAATAGGCTTGTATTCTGTGCGGCGTTGCGGCGTACTTTCCGAATTATAAACAATCGACTAAGGGGTAGGGGGCACCCCCGCGCCGGGGTTTCCCTTTTAATATTTAATAACCTCACACTCACTCCCCCTTAATTACATTTGACGCAGTGCGGTACATTATTAAATAATTTATAAAATTTGATTTAAACTCCCCTCTGTTTTATTTTTGATGCCGGGGGATGAAACCAGAGGTGTAAAAACCGCCCCCGTCCAAATTGCGGGTGAACTATGTCGAAGAAGAAAATCTATATGGGGAAGAGTCTTGAGGTCCGATATGACGAGGCTTGCAAGACTAAAGGTGGCAAGCTAGACCGCCGAGAAATCCTAGAGCTCGCCGAGCAGGACCTTGAAACCGAGGGGTCCAGAGTCCAGATAAATAAGCGCCAAGCTGACCTAATTGATATTCGGGTTATGCCTAGTCTCCACAGCATCATGGAAAACGCCCTTGCGGTGATTGATTCCGAGGTAAGGCACCATCTTAGGGTTTCTACCTCAAGTAGCGGCCTAGACCGCCAACAGGTGCATTCCTTCGGGCAGATGACCCGCTCACTGGCCCAGATTGTCGGCATTGAAAAAGAGCTCAAGGAGCAGTCTGACCTAGACGCCATGAGTGACGCTGACTTAATCAAGCTGGCCGAAATGACAAGCGACCGATTAAAGGACAGTGATAAATGACCACCGAAGCGGCGCCCCCTTATAATCCAATGATGCACAACGATAAGCTGCCTGTGTATATCCGTCTAGCCGACCAAGGTGATTCGAGCTTTGTTTATAAAAGCTGGCTAGATTCCTGGTGGGTCCAAAACAAAGACCAGTACCAGCCCCTTTTCTTTAAATCCCATCGAGAAGTCATAAAAAACCTCATGGAAAACTCGATTACGGTTATTGCTTGCTCAAACGAAGACCCAAATCTAATATTTGCCTGGGTTTGTGGTGTGCGTACTAAGAACAATCGTTTTATCGTTCATTTTGCTTACACCAAGAAATCATTACGTAAATTCGGGCTATGTAAGGCCCTTTTAGGCTTTTTTGAGCACGAGAAGGGCGAACCTATCCTCTGTAGCCATAAAAGTTTTATATTCAAAGACCTAAAGCAGCCCTATAATCTGTTTTATGTCCCAAACATCCAAAGACCCGAGGGCTTGGAAAAGATTGAGAGTGAAGAATGGAGATTGTAGGAATACAACTTACAGAATCGGCCCGAAGCGTAATAAACAAGAGTTTTTTATCTTCTGACCATTTTGAGCTGGGTTTTGAAAAAGTCGAGGGAGTTTTGGGGGTTCGGGTTGTCGATAAGAAGAAGGGTTCTTATTGGCTCCCGATGACTTCAATCTCTTGGTGCCGGACAAAAGGCAAAGCTGCGCCAAAAAAAGGTCGGCCTAAGAAGGTAACGGATGTCAAAGCCGCCTGAGTCATACGCCTCTCGCCAGGTTCTTAAGGAATTTGTTAAGCGCTTTGGTGATGCCAATGCTCTTAAAGAGGATACGGCTGCATCTAAAGACCGCAGTTATCGGTGGCAAGAGGACTTATTCGAGCAACAGCTCGCGTTTATTAATGATCCCTCTTCTTTTAAAACCGCTTTGTGTTCTCGGCGAGCTGGTAAGACTTACGCCAGTTGTTACTACCTGATTGAAACAGCATCTAAACATCCTGATTCATTGTCGGCCTACATCGCACTTACACGCACAAGTGCTAAGCGTCTAATGTGGATGGAGCTTAAAAGAGCAAACCGGAAATACCACATAGGAATGCGGTTTAATAACTCAGAGCTCGTGGCGACACTGCCCAATAACAGCCAAATAATTTTAACCGGCGCTAACGATGAGGCTGATATCGATAAGCTTCGTGGGTCTGCTTACCGTCTAGTTATTCTTGATGAGGCTGCTAGTTTTGGTGCCCACATGGAAGAGCTTGTTCAAGAGGTTCTTGAGCCTGCGCTTATTGACCATAACGGCACACTAGCAATGATTGGGACACCTAACGCTGCTTGTTCGGGCACATTCTTTCATGCAACGACAAATCCCGCGTTTGCCTACAGTAACCACCACTGGACCATTATGGACAACCCGCACATACCTCACGCCAAGGACTGGCTTGAAAAGCGTATGCGCCAGAAGAAATGGGACGACACAAACCCGGTTTATCTTCGAGAGTGGAAGGGCCAATGGATTAGGTCTGAAGACTCCTTGGTTTATAAATACTCTGAAGAAAAGAATTTTTATGATGACGTGCCGCACCATGAGCATGATTTTGACTACATTCTAGGGGTGGATTTAGGTTATGAAGACGCAACGGCCTTTGTTATTGGGGCGTACAGCGCTGACTTGCCGCATTTTTATGTGGTGGATACTTTCAAGCAGTCGAAAATGCTTCCTTCAGACATTGCCCAGAAAATTCATGAATATAATGAGATGTATAATTTTACGTCGATAGTCGCTGATACGGGTGGACTAGGTAAATCAATTGTCGAAGAATTTCGCCAGCGGTGGGCTCTGCCTATCCAGGCGGCAGAAAAACGAAACAAAGCGGCTTACATCGAATTAATGAACTCAGATTTAGCTGCTGGAAATATTTTAGTAAATGGCTTGTCAGATTTAGTGGATGAGTGGCGTCTCTTACAGTGGGACGAGGACCGCCGAAAAGAAGATGGCCGGTTTGATAACCACCTCGCCGATGCCTGCCTTTATGCCTGGAGAGAATCCAAGCACTTTACTCATGAAGAAGCTATCTTGCCGCCATCCAGGGGAACCCCTGAGTATTATAAAAAACTAGAAGATGAATACTGGGAAAACGCAGCTATGAAGCTTGAAGATAACGACAATGAAGGGACAGGTAACCTTGAATGGATGATGAATTAAAAGAAGCTGTACAGTTTGGCCAAAGCATTGGCGCAAAAAGTATCAGTTATGAGACTCCAAATGGTAAAATTTCAGTCGTGTTTCCTGATAAGGTTCCAGAAGTTGGGTTTGCTATTCCTGAAGATTATCAGCAAGCTGACCTCGACCCTGAAAAAGAAGATGACTTCTTACTCTACTATTCCTCTGGGGGATGATGATGGAAAACTGGTGGAACTCTAAAAAAGATGCCCATGAAGGCGTGATGGAACGATACGAAGCTATTTTGGATGACCAAAGCTATCGTAAGGAACAAAACCTTCAAAACCTTCGGCTCTATGGCAATTATTATAATTCTGGCTTGAGTAGCAGTACCTACGCTCGAAGCAAGAGCACATCGATGCGTCACAGAGTAACTTTGAATGTTATTCAGTCAATGTGTGACACTGTTACCGCTAAAATCGCAAAAAACCGCCCTAAAGCGACCTTTTTGACCAGTGATGGCGATTATCGGATGCAAAGACGCGCTAAATTGCTCGATAAGTTCTGTGAAGGTCAATTTTACGCCACCAAGATTTACGACATAGCTCCAAGGGTTTTTATGGATGCTTGTGTTTTTGGCACAGGCGCAATGAAGATTTACGAAGGCCAGGAACAAATCGAAGTAGAGCGAGTCTTTCCTGATGAAATTGTTGTCGATGACCGAGAGGCTGTTTACGGTAAGCCTCGCCAGCTTTTCCAGGTCAAGTATGTCGATAGGGATGTTCTTCATGCTATTTATCCAGAGAGGCGCGATGAAATTTATTCAGCGGCGCCACCAGAGGGTGACTACGGAGATGAAGACCACAGCAGTCAAATCCTGTGCATCGAAGCTTGGCACTTACCTAGTGGTAAGGACGCCGGAGATGGACGCCACGCTATTTGCATTGATGGCGCTACGCTGCTCGAAGAACCGTATGAGCGCGATTACTTTCCGTTCGTGTTTATCCGATGGACTGAACGCCTTCTCGGCTTCTTCGGGCAAGGGCTCTCTGAACAACTGACTGGTATTCAGTTAGAAATTAATAAGCTGCTTTTTAATATCCAGGAACAAATGCACCTGGCAAAGCCAAAGGTTTTTGTTGAAGCAGGCTCCAAGATTGCCAAAGCTCACCTAAATAACGAAACTTGGGGTGTTATTGAGTACCGAGGCACGCCGCCTCAGTTCTTTGTCCCTAAGACTGTATCGGGTGAAATTTTTTCTCACTTAGACCGGTTATTTAATCGAGCCTATGAGATTACGGGTATTTCTCAATTAGCGGCACAGTCTAAAAAGCCAGCAGGACTAGAGTCTGGTGTAGCTCTTCGTGAGTTCCAGGATATCGAAACCGAGCGTTTTATGATTACCGCGCAGCAGTATGAACGTGTCTTTTTGGACGCAGCGCATCAGATGATTGATATTGCGCGTACTGCCGCTGAGCGCGGGGATAACTTCGAGGTTATTAGTCACGGTGATAAATTTATCGAAAAGATAAAATGGAAAGATATTAATCTTAAAAATGACCAGTACGTTATGAAGATTTATCCAACCAATCTTCTGCCAACGACTCCTGCCGGTAAGCTTCAAAAAGTCATTGAAATGCTTCAGGCCGGGATGCTTTCCCAGCAAGAGGCTCGCGGTCTTCTTGATTATCCAGATATTGCCGCTGTGAATAACATGGCAATGGCTGCTTATGATGACGTAATGCAGCAAATTGAGCAGATGCTTGAGCATGGGATTTATTCCCCTCCTGAGCCTTTTACTGACTTACCGTTAGCAATGCGCTTGGTTCGTTCGGCTTATTTAAAAGCCAAGGTAAACAAGGTCCCAGAAGAGCGACAGGATTTGTTGCGTAGGTTCATGGAGGACTGTGTTTCTCTTATCGGGAGAATGCAGGCAGAAGCGCAAAAGGCCCAAGCAGAGGCACAAATGCAGGCCCAATCCCAGATGGGACCTCAAGGCGGGGCACCTGGCGAAGCAATGGGGCCAGAGGGCATGATTGCGCCAACTGGCGCTACACCACCAGCAATGGGCGAACAAATGATGGCTGAAGAAGCCGCAGCACCACAAGGGGCTGACCAAGCAATTCCAATGTAGGAGACATTATGAGTGAAGAAGTGCAAGAAGTCGCAGTAGAAGCTGAAGTTGCCGTAGAGCCTGAATTATCCGCACCGGAGGGTGAGTTATCTGTAGCGGAGGTGGCGCCGTCGCCTGAACCGTCAGCGGAGCCATCGCCCGATGTTGTTAGCGCGTTTGCTGCAATTGCGCGAAAAGAGGCAGCATTTCAGCAACAACAAGAAGCTTCAAAGCTGTTTAAATCTGAAAACGAGCAGTTAAAAGCCGAAATTCAAGCAATAAAAGATGCTCGAAAGCTTGCTCAAACCAATCCTTTAGAGTTTCTAAAGAGTAATGGGGTGAGCATAAAAGACCTGTTGCACCAGGATATTAACGGTGAATTGCCCGCTGAAAGCGTAATGACGCAAAAAATTGAAGAGCAGGCAAAACAAATCGAAGCGTTAATTAATGCTCAAAAAGAAAAAGAAGAAACCGCAACAAAGCAAAAAGAAACCACTGAGTGGAACTCCTTTGTTGACCAAGTTTCAAAATTCGTGGACAATGAACCAAAGTATGAGCTTTTACGTGCCGGAAACATGCAGTGGATGGTGCCGCAGCTTATGCGTGACTTTTACGAGAATAATGGCCGTGAAATAACGGCAGCCCAAGCGGCAGACCTTGTAGAAGAAAGCCTTGAAGAGTCGCTGGAGGGTTATTTTAAGGCTGAAAAGTTGCAGAAGAAGTATGGGCTTTCACGGCCAGCATCGGAGTCGCAGGAAACGCCGGTTGATGACGCAGTAGGAACTGAACCCGTAAAAAGGGCTCAGAAAAAACCAAAGACACTGACAAATCAACTTGCTACGGGGGCGAGCGAGAAAGACACTGGTATGTTGTCTCGCGAAGAATCCCTGGAGCGTATCGCCCGCATGATTGAAGCAGGGCAAGCGAGATAAATTATGGCTACTGGAACTCCATTAGGAATCGACACATCCGCAGCGGGGGTTAATAACCTCCTAAAAGAACACTACAAAGCTGAGCGCATCAAAACGATGACGTATGAGCACAACCCGCTTTTCGCTCTTATGCCTAAGTATGAAAAGTTTGGTGGTGACGGAATGCCCGTACCACTTGTTGTTACTGGGCCGCAGCGCCGAAGTGCTACTTTTGGCACAGGCCAAGCAAACACATCAACGTCTGTTATGCGTCAATTCTTTTTGACGCGGGTAAAAGACTACTCATTCGCGGCGATTCAACATGAGGCAATTCGTGCCTCTGCTGGCAATGCTGACGCCTTTGTTCGCTATGCAAGCAACGAGATTGACGGGGCAATTCATAGCCTTAAGCGCTCTCTTTCAGTTGCAATGTATCGAAATGGTTCAGGTCAAATTGGTACAGTAACCGTTGACCCTGTTACGGCCTCATCGTTTACACTAAACCCAATTGCGGACGTGGTAAACTTTGAAGTCGGGATGAGTATTGTTTTTGCTGCTGACGGTGCATCGGCTCTTCGCTCTGGTGGCGCACGAACAATTTCGGCCATTAACCGTGTAACTGGTGTAATTACTGTGAGCGCGGCTCTTGATGCCGACATTCTTTCTTCTGGATCTGCCGATGCTGTCTTTCAAGCAGGCGATTATACAGAAGCAGACGATCTTTTAAAGATTTCTGGACTTGAGGCTTGGTGCCCGGAATCAGCCCCAGGAGCAACGTTACACTTTGGTGTTAACCGAACAGCCGACACTACTCGATTGGGTGGAAACCGGTTTGACGGTTCTGCCTTGCCGATTGAGGAAGCTCTTATTGAAGGAGCGTCTCTAATTGGTCGCGAAGGCGGCGCCCCTGACCACATCTTTATGGACTTTGCTAGCTACTCAAACCTTGAAAAAGCTTTAGGGTCTAAGGTTCAGTACGACAAGGTTAAAACTAGCGATGCTAGTGTTGGCTTTGATGCACTGGTTGTAAATGGCCCCCGTGGTCACATGAAGGTTATTCCTGACCATAACTGTCAGCCAAACGTTGCATGGATGCTTCAGCTAAATACCTGGACTCTAAACAGTCTTGGACAAGCAGTTAGTATTCTTGACCTTGATGGCCAAAACATGCTTCGCGTAACGGACGCAGATGCGTACGAAACACGTATCGGTTTTTACGGCAACGTTTCTTGCAATGCTCCTGGCTATAACTGCCGCGTAGCATTGGCATAATTTAACTCATTGAAGGGAGATGAATTATGGCTAATAGGGATTTTAAAGATGTTCAGGCGCTTGAACGTGAGCTGAAGATTATTGCTGGGCGGGTTACCACTGACGGCAGTGGCGTCGCGACTGTTGCTGACGGTATCGGCTTTACAGCGACAAAGGCGGGAAATGGAGACTATTGGATTTATCTTGATGATAAATACACCAGTCTCATGTACGCAAATGCGACCGTCACCGCTTCTGCCCCGGATGAGTGTTTTGCCTATGTTGTTTCACATGATGTAAGCGGAGCCACGCCATCGGTGCGGTTCAAGTTTACTGATGATGATGGTAACGCGCAGGCATTCGCAGATGGGGATGAGTTTTCATTCTTTATTCTGCTCAAGAACAGCAGCGTGACTTGATATGGCAGCTAATGGATTATCAGTTCTTGTCTTAGAAAAGGCGAAGAAGAAGTTTTCAGAGCCAAAAGGCGATGATGGCTCCAAAGCCGCCATGAAAGAGGCATCAAAGAAGGTCCATTCGGCTTTCAAGGGTGAAGACTCAGAAGAACTTGGCCAAGCACTTGGCGAGTTTTTTGATATTTACTCTAATCAGTCAAAAGATTGAGTTTGGAGGGGGGCTTCGGCCCCCTTCTTTTTAGGGGGAAGCTGTGGCTACATTTACAGAGGCAACCTTAAGGAGCCGTGCCCGTCGAATGGCGGATATGGAAAACTCTACTTTTGTTAGCGACGCAGAGATTAGGGATTATATCAACTCGGCTTATGCTGAGCTCTACGACCTCGTGATTGAAAAATACGAGGATTACTACATTGAATCGACTTCAGACTTAAACTTAGCATCTACCGACACACATTCATTGCCAGGTGACTTCTACAAAGCGCTTGGCGTGGATTTAACTGTGGGCGGCAGCACTTACAGTTTAAGGAACTACTCTTTCCAGGAGCGAAACAGGCATAAGGCTGTTCTTTACTCTGGTGACCGGCTTTATGCTGAGACGCAGTACCACATTCAAGGGTCTAAGATAAAATTTATCCCCTCGAATGGCTCAGGCACAGCGGTTTTGCATTATATTCCTGTTGCAGCGCAAATAAACGACAGCGATACTTCACAATTTACTTCGATTATCCCCGGATTTGAAGAGTACATTTGCTTAACTGCCGCAATCTCCTGCTTAATGAAAGAAGAGTCGGACGTGCAAATGCACATGGCTCGCAAGGAAATGCTTAAGCAAAGAATCGAAAGTGTTGCCGGAAAACGCAATGCAGGTGACTCTTACTCAGTGACAGATGTTTCTGTTGGGAGCCCATACCATTTTGGGACTAACGGTATTTGAGGGGGGTAAGCGATGGCCTCTCGACTATCACCAGCAGTTCAAGCGCTTAAGACAGGCTTCAGTAGAGAACAGAAGGACGTTGGCACTTCTGAAGCGCTTCGGTCTATCCAGGGTGTTGAGCTCTTAGAGGGGAAGCTTCTTAAAGACCAGGAAATTGCCAGCACAACCACCCTTATCAAACATAACCTTGGGAGAGAGTACCGAGGCTTCATACCGGTTAAACCGATGCACGGCCATACGCTGTACATCGACGAAAGCTCGTCTTCAAACAAAACCGAGTTTATTGCCTTGCGGGTATCTGACGAGGCCGACCTTGTTCGTATTTATGGAAGAGCCACAATCGACGGAAGCGGCGACCCTACGCTTGTAACATCTAACGGTGCCAGTGATGGCGTAAAATCAATTGCCAAGTCTGCGACTGGCACCTACACAATAACTCTTGGTGATGTTTACTTTGGTGCGGAGACTTACGATTATTTTCGGTTTGGTGAGATATCAATTATTAGCAACACCACCGACGACATTCGAGGCCAAGTGGCGGTAGAGTCCGTTGCTACCGATGGCGTAATTAAGGTGTTTACCCTGACTGGCTCGACTAAAACCGACCCTGCATCAACTTCTGTTTTGCTCTTTCATTTCGTGGTAGAAAAAGCAGTAACCGCTAAATCAGACCTGTGGGTGTTCTAATGCCATTGAAGAAGCAAGTTGTCACAATGCCTTTTGCAAAAGGCTTAAATGAAAAGCTTGGTGATGGCGTGGTGCCTATCGGGGAGCTTACGCAGGCTGAAAACGTGTCTTTCGATAAAGCAGGCCAGTTAATTAAACGGGGCGGGTTTAGAAAAGAAGATAATGGGGTTGCTTTCAGCGATTCCTCTTATGGGACAACTGTCTCAAATTCAAACTTTGGCACTTCCCTTAGCGACACCATGCTTGTGTCAGGCCAAAAACGGCTTTGGGCCAGAACTACAACAGGGGCCTCTGAGCGGTATTATGACGCAGGCGCACTTATTCCTTGCGAACAAAAAAACGAGTTCCTAAATCGAGACGGTGTTTATAAGCACGGACCTGCAAAAGTTGGCTACATCTTTAACAGCGCTATTCCCGCTTTTGCTGTTACCGCCTACACCCAGGTACTAGCCGACAACCCAGCAACTTACTTTGTAATTGCCGAAGTAAGAGACGCGGTAACAAGCAAACTCCTTCACCGCGAGGAGCTTGATTCTTATTCTGTCGTGGCTACGAGTTCTTCAGCAGACGGTCTTTACGATACCCCTGATCCTCATGTGTGTGTTCTTGGTTCAAAAGCTTTTGTGATTTATCTGGATACTGGGGGAAGCTTACTTTATTCTGGAATATCTATCCCTACCCCGGTTGGAACCGGTGCTACACTTGCATTTTCTAGCCCAGCATCCTTGGGTTTCTCTATTTCTGCCCCTAAACCCGTTTGGGACTGCGATGTAGCTACTTCGGCAGGTAATGCAACGGTAGCAAGCCATACATCTGGAAAAAACACTGCGGGTTGCATTGTTGTTGCCGGTCTTGTTTCTACCGCAGGGGGCAATGACGGGGATATTCGGGTAGGGTATTTTACCAATGCCTCGGCATCGGCCACGGTTACGCTTGTGGCGGTAACAGGCAGCACGGGGACAACTACTTACTCGGGAACCGGTGGAACAGGAAGCGGCCATGAAGCTGTTCCAGACGCAACATCTACGAGCGCGGTCACTGGCTCAGTAAACATAACAGCTCTAAATGAAACGGATGATATGGGAGGGGCTACGACCGGTCAGCTTTTGATTACGAGCACTTATGATAATAGCGGTGCAAAAATTGAATTTAAGCTTCTTGGCCACGACTTAACAGTCGATGCAAATATGGTCGCAAACACGGCAGGGGTTGCTTTGCGTAGTACCGCCTGGCGAGAGTCTGATAGCCTTATTCGTGTCGCACTTGAGTACGCAAAGTACCCCGCAGCCAATGGTTCAAAAACCAGCTTTCGGCCAAGTGACCACGTTTGCATCTCGTTTGAAATGGACCGATCAGGAAACCAGTCAAGCCTCGCACGCGTTAAGTATATTGGCTACAATTGCAGCTTAGTCTCAGAGTCGTTTACTTATGACGGCGAGCGGTACATTTGCGCTTCATTCACTTGCGGCAAGCGTAACTCTTTAAGTGGCAACCTGTTTACCCTTAAGGCTCCGCCGACCGGTTCAACCACTGAAGAATGGACACCAATCGGGGCAGGCCCAACAGGGGAGCAGCCCGTAAACTTTACTTCCGACCACCAATCTGGACTTGAAACAAGCCTGCATTTATTCAGAAGTCTTTCGAGAGTAACAAACACATCCGGCGCCACGTTTTCTTTTGGTGCAAACAGATTTACGACACTTAAGGGAATCTCTAACTCGACAAGCCAGGATGTAACTGAAGAAATTCACAGCGTCTCACTTGTGTCGGTCGATTTTACTCCTGACCGCACTTTTAAATCCCTAGAAACGCCTAACGGTCTTTTGATTACAGGCGGGTATCTTCACCACTATGATGGAAATACTGTTGCTGAAAGTGGGTTTTTTAACTTTCCTGTTTTTGACAGTACGACTCCAGGGGTTCAGAATCCTGCGGGTGCTGGCGGGTCATGGACAGATCGTCTTGGGATTTACAGGTATCGGGCCGTTTATGAATGGTACGACGAGATGGGAAACCTTCACCGCTCAGCACCTTCTGACTCAGTGAAGGCTGAAATAAGCGCAACATCTCAGTCCGTGGTTTTACAGGTTTACGTTCCGCAGTTTACCCGAAAAACAACGGGGCGGTCTGATTCTGACGCAACCGGTGTTCATGTAGTTTTTTATCGGACAACAAAAAACGGATCACTTTACCATCGTATCGGCTCGAAAGGTATTGATGGGACTGTTGCCTCGGTTCATGTAAGTTTTACTGATTTCGGAATGGTAACGGATGAAGAACTCGTAGATAACGAGCTCTTGTACACTGAGGGCGGCATTCCAATGAATAGCTTTGTTGGGTCATGCAAAGATTTGGCAATGCACAAGGAAAGAGCTTTTGTAACAACTTCTGAAAATGCTGTTTTGTTTTCCAAGTCAATGGGTGCCCGTGACGGTATAAACTTTACAGATACGGGTGTTGCTAGAGTCGGAAGCGAAAAGCAGACAATCAACGCTATTGAAAGCGCCGGTGAAGCGTTTTTGATTTTCACTAATTTTGATGGATTTTACATTACCGGTGAAGGGCCTGACCAAGCAAATGTAGGTGGGTTTACGGACCCGAAAAGGTTTGCCCCTGGGCTCGGTGCTCTGCCTGCTTCGGACCACATGACTTCCGCTGGCGGTGCTTTTATACATACCTACCAAGGGTTGGTTAGAATCTTGCCGGACCTTAAGACTGACTATCTGGGTTCGCGTGCAGAGGATGTCATTGGCTCCGACACAATACACTCGATGTGTTTGGATGAGGGAACTAATGAAGCTAGGTTCTTTTTGACAAACACTGTAAGTGGTTCATCTAACGAGATTGTGGTTTACCACACGCTCTACAACCAGCTCACTGTTCATACTGTTTCTTACTCTGGGACAAATTACGGAGTCGGTGCTTTTTATATGGACTCTGATTTGTATAGAGTTACTGCTGATGGGAATGTCCACAAGTACAGCCCCAAGACTTACACAGACAACTGTACAGGCTCCGAAGTTGTTTACAATATGCGCGTAACCACGGGTGACATTAACGTTGCTGGTCTTCAAAACGCCCAAAGAGTTTATAGGGTCATGCTGCTGGGTGACTACAAGAGCGCTCATACGTTATCGTTTTCTTCTTATGTCGATTACAGCATTAACCTTTTCGACGCTACCAAGATTGAAAGCTTTTCTCAGGCTATCTCTTCAGATAACGATCCTTATAATTTTCGAATGCACCTTAAGAATCAAAAGTGCAAAGCGGTTAGGCTCCATATTACGCTTGGGGGTGATACGGCTACAGGTGAAGTTGCCATTCTTCAAGGGCTTGCTCTCGAGGTTGGCGTCAGAGCTGGAACGTTTAAACTGCCAACAGCGCAGACATTGGCAGGGAGTTAAGAAATGGCAGCTAGGCCCACAACTACAGTCGGCGAGGTTATGTCTCTTGCTCAGGGCGCAATAAGTGACCCTCGTGTCTCCAACTCAATTGCTCGATTGATTCGGCAATCCAAGCAGCACAGGGATATTTCTCAGGCCCTTATGCAAGAGCTTCAAAGTGGTGTTCTTGGAGCGGGAGCAAGCGACCATGTGCGTCGGCAGGCTATGCACAACGCTCAACTTGGAAAGTTTTTTACTGACCAAGCAAAAATAAGAGGTGTGGAAGCCGCAAGCGCTGCGGCTGGTCCGGCGGCTCTTGGCTCGGCAGTTATTAGTGCTGCAGGTACTCTTATAGGTCAGGCAATTGATGCGGGTGTTTTTAATAGTGTTGATGATGGCGCAGTAGAAAGCTCTATTGGTCAGGGCTTAAAAGATACTATTTCTCCGGGCGAACTTACAATGAAGGACGCGCCACAGACTTACATGAGTCAGCTTCAATCATCGCCAACAAGTGGACCCAGAAGAAAGCTGGGCGAAAGTCGAATGGACATGACTCTTGACACTGGGGATATTCTAACAAACGCCGCTCTTCAGAGAGATATTGGCCTAGCTGGTGAGTTTGGTAGTCAGACCTTTGACCCTAATCGACCGTTTGACTCTACTGTGACTGCTCCAAGCTTAAGGACAGAAGGTTATCCTTCAATGGGCATTGCTCCTATGGACACGTATGTTGAAAAAAGCGTTGCTCCAGAGGCTTATTCGGTAAAATCGCCTGAGCCCGGTGCCGGTCCTGAAGATTTTATGAGCTTGGCAGATATCAATAAAACAATAGATATGAAGCCAAGAAGCATACCCGCTAACGACATGCAGGGGGCTCTTGGCCAAAAAGGGCCAAAGAAAGACGTGGCCTCTTCAAAGCTTCAAGAGCTGGGGAACATGACAATGAATGAGGCGATTGAGGCCATGCGTGACCCGAAAAAACAAGAAGAGTTTCAGGAATACCTTAAGGTTCTTGGAGGGACGAAATGATAGTACCACCAATGGGAATGGCGGCAGTTCAAACAGCTCAGCTTGGCAGCAATATGTCCCCTGTTGGATCGGCTTTAGGCGATCGAACTTACAAGGGAACAGATGAAACTGGAGCACATCAATATGGGTATGGTCTTGATAGCGAATACGACCTTTATCATTTTAACGACCAGTCTTTTAGCCCAAAACAGTTTGGTGAACTTGACCCTTACGAAGAAGAGTATTTGCGTGGATTGAAGGAGCAAGCTCTTGGTAGAACAAAGACTGCGGCACAAAGACAAATTGAGCAGGGCACTCAGCGAATAAGCGGGGCCATGCAAGGTATGGCAGCATCCCAGCAGTCAAGAAACGCGGCAGCAGCCTTGCGTGGTGGGCGTCAAGGGGCCGAAATGGTTTACGCTCAAGGCCAGGAGGCGCTGGGCATGCAAAGGGCCCAGGACATGCAGCAAGGAGAAGATGCTTTTCGCCAGGCAGCTCTTGGTAAAATTTCAGGTGCCGGGATGCAGCGAGCACAGCAGTCGGCAGCGCAAAGGGCGGCAGGGTATCAAATGGCGGGTGCAGGCGTTGCTGGTGGCGCCGCCATCCTTGCGGCGCTTATTCCGTTTATGTCTGATGAACGCTTAAAGTCTAATGTGTCCGAGAAAAAGGGCAAAAAAGAACTTCGAGATATGCTTGGTAAAATGCGACCCGCTAATTACGATATGGGCGGAAAAAACGAGTCTGGGATTATTGCCCAAGACTTAGAACGCTCTGAAGCTGGCCGAGAAATGATTAGGCGGGGTCCGGCTGGTTTGCGAATGGTTGACCCTCGCGAAGCCTCTAAAAAGATGCTGGCAGCGATGGCCTTGATGCACGAGGACAATGAAAACCTAAAGGCTCGACTTACAAAGCTTGAAGGCAAGAAAGGCGGTAAGTGATGGCGAACGGGAAGCAACCAGAGGATTTTGATTTTACTACCGAAGGCGGGTTGGCTCAAAGATTAGGGCAAATGATGGGCATTGACGATGCAAGGCAGTATATCAGAGAAAAATTAAATAGGCCGAGAGAGGTTCAGCCCGAGGGTATGTCTTCCGCTCGACTTGGGGCAGAGCCGGGTGGCGTTCTTGGGGGAGATTTTGTTCGCGAATATCAATCTTCCCCCAAGAGAAGGTTTGAGGTTGCAAGGCTAGAAGAAGGCAAGGCAAGGGCCGGAAACGTTAAAAATATAAATAGGCTAATAGCTGAAAGAGAAGAAATCGCCGAAAGCAAGCGAATCGCAGAAGGCACTCAAGCTGCAAATATTTCCGCTGGTGTGGAAAGAGGCGTAAAAGAAACTTTCGATAGGGTTTACGCTGAAACTGGTTCTCTCGAAAAAGCTAATGCGGCGGCTGAGGAAGCCCGCGCTTTTTTTGAATCTTCTGCCGCAGGCACCCCGGTTCAACTTCAAAGGCCAGTAGACGACCCTGTAGCTTCAGGGGAGGCTATGCAGCAAGCTCTTGAGCGAAAAGATGCAGGGCTTGAGTCTTTGTACGGTGCTCGCATATCTCAGCTAAGAGGCTTAGGGTCACAATTAGAAGAACAGTACGCCGCCGAGAGGGGCTCAGCACTCGCAGAACAGTCGGTACTTGCTAGGCAGACTGAAGACGAAACAGATATTCGAAGAGCTTACCGCGAGCAGGAAAAGGCTCGAATTGAAACCGAAAATGTTAATCGTCAAATAAGAGCAGAGGCAAAAGAAAAAGCGCAGCTTGATATAGATGAAGCTGTTGGTGAAGTAGTAAACTTTAAAATTGACCCTAAGCGATTTTACAAGGGCACAGGTTCAGCTATTGCGTCGGCTATTGCGGTGGCTCTTGGTGAGTTCGGCAGCAAGCTTGCGGGTGGTCCGAATACGGCCCTAAGCATTATTAACAGAGCGGTTGACCGTGACATTGACGCCCAGAAAACAGAGCTTCAGAACTTAAAGTACGGCGCCTCTGCTGCTGGTAATGCTTATAAACGATTGCTTGACCGTCACGGAGATTCCGAAAAAGCTGAAAGACTCGCAAGGGAACAGGCGCTTACTTATGTTTCAATGCAGCTTGGGGAAGTTGCTGACAAGTACAAGGTGCCTTTGCAGGCGTCAAAACTTGGCCAGCTTATTTCTGGCATAGAAAAACAACGAATTGCCAACGCTATGACTCTTTCAGACAAAGAGTTTGAATCCAGAATTGCCGCTGCAAAACTTCGACCAGCAAAAGTTGGTGGGAAGATGGAGCAGAAAGATACTGAGTTTTTTCAGGATATGGCTGAATTTCAATCAGGCATACAAGAGATGCGGGCTGATTTTGAGACCATTGGCGGTGACAACGCAAAAGAAGCTTTGCGCTGGGCGTTTTCTGGGGAGTCTAAAGAGAAGTTTTTTCAGGAGCTTCCTTCTTTTATAAGCCCTAAGTTTGCTAATCGAGTGGCTCAGTTTGCCGAGCGCGGTCGAACGCTGTCCAAGACGCTTTCTAAGATGAAGGAGGGCGGCAAAATTTCAGATATGGACTTAATTTTCTACATGGAACGTATGCCTAAATCTACTGATAATGACAGTATGGTCCTCTACAAAATGGAAGTCCTCGAAACGCTTGCGAGAAACGCGCTAAGAATGCGTACAGAACTAACTCAAGGAGAGTTTGATAAGTTCAATAAGCGCCTTCAGGCCCAAATGAGCAAAAGTGGAGTAACAAGCGGCAGTACCTTTGAATCTGACCTAATTAAGAAGAAACTCGGGATTAAAGACTAATGGCAACGCAACTCTATAACTTTGAAACAGGCAGTTATGAAAGTGTACCTGATGAAAAAGTTCAGGAGTACATTCTTGCGGGTGGGCATACCTTTGGAGAAGACCAGCAGGTTGGTATCGTTCTGCCAAACGGTCAGGGCTACAAGGTTGCGGGTAAGAAAGCTGCCCAAGCCCTTAGTCTAGGCGCGAAATTTGAATCAGAATCGGACGCAATTAGGCGAGAGTATCGACAAGAGTATGGGAGCGGTTTTGATAATGCGCTTCTAGCCTTTGGTGCGGGTGTTGGTCGTGGTGTAACTCTTGGGCTTTCCGATGCTGTTCTTACGCAAACAGGAATGGCTGACCCTCGCGTTTTAGATGCTTACCGTGAAGAGTTTGGAGGCTTAAGCCTTACTGGTGAAATTGGCGGGGCTATTCTTCCCGCGTTTTTAACTGGTGGTACTGGTGGTGCGGCTACTCTTGCCAGGTTGACTCCTGCGGGTGCTGTGTCACTGGCATCGACAAAAGTAGGCCAGCAAACAGCAAAAACATTAATTGCAAAATCGGCCACAGATTCTTTGTTGCGAAAAACTGCACAAACGGGTGTTAGCGCTGGCGTAGCTGCTGGCCTTGAAGGAACTATCTATGGTGCAGGCATTGAGCTTAGTGATTACGTTTTAAAGGATAAACCTAAATCTGCTGAACAAATCCTTAGCAATATAGGACTTAGTGGTTTTCTTGGTGGGGCACTAGGTACAACAATTGGCGGTGGCGCCGTTCTTTCTCTTGGCGGGGCAAAAGCGCTTGTTCAAAAAACAGTGCGAATGATTGAAAAGGTGTCGGATTCAAAGCTTGTTGAGGGCTTTACAGATACCGTTGCCAACGTAATTGCTAAGGCAACGGGTGAAGACCCTGCTACGGTTCAACGTTTACTCAAGCTGGGCAAAAAAGACCAAGCTGCTAAGTTTGGCGGCGTTGATGATGTTATTGAGCAAAACGAGAATCTTCTTAAGAGCATTCGGGCCGAAGAGGTTGCACTAAAAAGAGACAAGATAAACAAGCGAATTGCTGACAGGGCAAGAAAGAATGCCGAAGATCAGGCTATTGGGGCACGCTCGGAAGCGTTTGAAGACATTTCGGCAAACCTGGAGAGAGAACGCCGAGCAATTGTAGACGAGCTTTCCGAGGATGAGATTTCAGTAATCCTTGAAGACCTGCATATGAACGGTGAACTTGATGTTCTTGAAGCCGACATTCATGAGCTAAGGAAAGCTAGCAGTGAAATACGTGCAGCGTTTGTTGAAGACAATCTTGGCCTAATCGAAAACCATGCGCTTGCAAGAGAGCAAGAGATTATTCGTCTTAATTCCTTAAACGAGCAGGCAAGAATAACAAGAGCGACAATTCGCGGCAAAGATATTACAGGGCAAGAAGCGTTGTCTGACATTAGGACAAGCGTAGACAACGCTAGGCTAATGGCTAAAGATGACCTTGCGGGACTAAAAAGGCAACGCGCTGATTTTATCGGAAGGTTCACAGAAGAGCAGATTGACGCGGGGCTCGTTCAGCTTAGAGCTCAGGGGCACCTAGAAGAAGAGCTTTTGGACATTGCAAAAATGACCAAAGAACAGAAGCTTGAGTTTGCCAAAGACAACGCTGAGTTGATGTTTAGAAAAGCTGAATCTGATGCTGAAAGAGCCGAGCTTTTTAGAACCATTCAGGAAAAAATGGTTGCTGACCGTGCGCTTAAGCTAACGGTTAGCGATGATATTTTAGCTCAAAGAGAAAAGGTTAAGGAAGCTGCTGAAGGT
>Ga0098053_1000217_pt1 | contig 20259 bp, 31 predicted proteins | sample 15BtaG_FD_77068 | JGI IMG/M metagenome (GOLD analysis project Ga0098053, IMG submission 77068) | Marine viral communities from the Subarctic Pacific Ocean - 15B_ETSP_OMZ_AT15312_CsCl metaG | ecosystem: Environmental > Aquatic > Marine > Oceanic | place: Pacific Ocean | collected 2015-01-18 | reverse complement strand
AAGCAGCCGTTAATTACCGGCGTTTGTGATCTCTTGATTTCGTTATTCGCTCGGGCCAGACGGGGAAAGCTGGTGGGCGGTGAGGAAATGGTTGAGAGTCCATGGCTTCGGAAAAACAGCGCGCCTTGCGTCTGAGAAACAGCAGATATGCTGGCCGAACGTGGAATCTCAAAGAGCCTTGGAAGGTGGCTGAATTGTTTGAAGAACTACGGGGTGCTGCCGTGAGGCGACGAGATCGTGCTTCGATCTCTTGGTACAAGGGCAAATCTATTTCGCACCTTCGGTGTGACTATAGCAAGAGCGCTCTGCTATCTGAGCTTGGCTTACACGCTGTAGGCCAGTCCGTGTTAATCACTGCATGCACAGATCTCGTCCTAATGGTCGAGCTATGTGTCCAGGCATCTGACGGGTCGACCTTTTCTAAGAACGAGTGTCGAGCAATGAAGCTCGATAGTTTCCCACTGCCGGATGAAATCTCTCGCCGTTGCGCTGAGATTCGCAAGTCAAAACCGCGAAGTGTCTATATGGATGCTTGGACCGGATTCGAGGGAAGTGCCGTTAGGGAAATTCCAGTAAGGGAGTTGTTTCATTGTTAGTTCTCACTAGACGTAATAAAGAGGGAATCTTGCTGACTCTGCCAACCGGCGACGAAGTTCATGTCTTCGTTGAGGTAGCAGGGTCAAACAAAGCAAAGCTTGTCGTGGATGCGCCGCAGGACGTTCGCGTTGGACGCCTATCAAAAACCGGCGCGGCAAGCAGGGACGGAGGAGTGGCAGCTAAGCGGTCACAATCAGAAAGGAAGCCATGGAAAACGAAGAATACCAGTCGCTAGTCAACCTGTTGAGTGCGACACAGTTGAAGGACTTTTACCGGGACGTTTCCCTTTTCAATCGCCGCCATGAGGAGCGCAGCGAAACCTCGCCTGACATAAGCGACAAGAGTTGCGTGATGATCGGCGATTTAGTTCACAAGGTGCTGCTAGAGAAGAAGAGTGTCGAGGAGCTGGTTTCCTTCTATCCAGCCGACTGCCTGAAGAAGAATGGCTCGTTGAATCCAAAGCCTGCTTCTGCTTTTCGTGAATACTCGAAGGCGCAGGGTAAGGTCGTCGTCAAGGACAACGACTTCAAGCGTATCGTGGGATGCTGCAACTCGGTGTTGGGGCATACTCTCGGGACGTTGATCGAGATGGATGGCATCGAGTTTGAGAAGCCTGTCTTCTGGACGGACCACGGAACGGGCATCGCTTGCCGTTGCAAGCCAGACTTTATGTACGTCGGTGAGAGTCATGTCGTCTGCTATGACCTCAAAGTCACTGAATCGGTCGCACCTAGCAAATGGGAGCGAGTCGCAAAGAACATGCTTTATTGGCTGCAAGATGCTCACTACTCCTCGGGACTGGCGCATGTCCATGAAAAGCCAGTTCGATTCGTATTCTGGGTAGTCGAGTCAGTCGCTCCGCACCGGATCGTTCAGTACTTGTTCGACCCGATCTCTCGCGAACGGGGAAGCGAAAGCTACGTTGCCTTGCTTGGCGACCTGAAGAACCGCAGGTCGCTCGGCGACTGGTCGGAAGACTGGGAGGACAAGCCGAACCTTCTTTCCCTCAATCCGTGGGACTTGAAGAACCTTGAGGAAGAATTGGAGGGATTCAGTGCCTAAGCAATCAAAGCCGGGAGGCGAAGTCTTTGAGGGCCGCAGCAGTGAGATGAAAGAATCTCCGTGGCTCAGCAGTGAGGACATCCTCGATGTTGGTGACGTGGTGGTGAAGGTGATTCGCTGCCACCGATATCGAAACGTCGAGTTTGATAAGGGGCGAAAGGAAGACACGGTATACACGCTGGAATTTGAGGGTAAGCAGAAGCAGCTCGTCCTAAATTCAACTAATCGCAAGTCTCTCGTCCGCAAGTTCGGGACAGATGTTCGCGAGTGGGCAGGCCAGGAAATAACCCTGTGGGTCGACCGAAAGGTCAGATTTGCAGGACGCACCGTCAATGGAATAAGGATTAAGTAGGAATGACCAAAGTCGCAGTCATAAGCAAGGCGCTCACTGACCTTGAAACGATCGTCGAGTCTGGGTTCGACGCAGGCATGAAAGCTTGGAAGGCGCTCAGGCAGATCAACGAAGCGAGGCTCTACAAAGAGCGGGGGTTCGATACGTTTGAATCGTACCTGCGAGACGCATGGGGAGTGCAGCGCAGCTACGGGTACAAAATGATGCAGGCCAGCGTGGCGAAGGAAAAACTACAAGCAGAGGTCGGCGGCGATCCACTGCTTTCAAGCATTAACAACGAGCGAAAGCTTCGTGAGTTCACGGCAGTCCCAGATGACAAACTGAAAGATGTTTTCGATTCGGCTGCGACCATTGCGTCTGACAGCCATTCGTGCGAGATCAAGGCTTCGCACGTTCGTGAGGCAAAGGTCATGCACGGGTTGTCGCCGTCGCCTTCACCGTCATCGCCCGCGAGTTGTACCCCAATGGTACACAAGCCACTCCTCAGCACTTCCGACCCAGTGGTTGCGGGAGCGCAGCGACGAGCGTTGGAGAGCCTCGCCAAGCTTGAGTTTCAGCTTGGCAACCTCGGGCTGTCTGTCTCGTGCTATCTTTCGGTCAATCGCATTCGCAAAGAAGTGGAGGCAATCAAGTGAAGCTTTGGCCCCATCAGGACGCAACGCTCAGTGAGGTCAAGCGCCTCACGAGAGCCGGGGAGAAGAAGATCGGCGTGGCACTTCCGTGCGGCGCTGGCAAGACAGCAATCATGCTGGAGATAGCAAAAGGTGCTATAGCGAAGGGCAATCGCGTTGCCATCTATAGCTGCCGCAAGTCAAACACCAAGCAGATCATGGACGTGGCTGCGGGCAACCAGATCAATGCCGGGGTGGTTGCAGCAGAGTTTGGCGGGGCTTCGGACCCATCTGCTCCATTGCAAGTTTGTCAGTTGCAGACGGTCGCTTCTCGCCTTGGTGACTATCGGCATCCGTTTCCTTATGCGGATGTGGTGATCGTTGACGAGGCACATCAGCAAACAGGTGGTCAGGCTTCGGCGGTTTTTCAGAAGCACACGCAGGCTGGCGCTCATCTGTTTGGCTTTACCGCTACCCCGGTGAATATGGGTGGCATTTACGACAAGCTTGTGACGAAGGCGACCTTTCGTGATTTGCTTGCCTGCAAGGCGCATCTCCCTGTCATGTGCTTTGGCCCTGACCGGCCAGACCTTGAGCGACTGAAGACAAACTCAGAAGGTGAGTTTTCGCAAAGGCGGAACGCAGAGATCAACAACCCGAAGAAGATCTTCGGGACTGTCCTTGAGAACTGGAAGCGACTCAATCCGCAGGGACTTTCGACGATCGGGTTTGCTCCCGGTGTCGCGGAGAGTCGCTTCTTTCACGAACGGTTCATGGCGAACGGTATCCCGTCTGCCCACATCGACGGTGAACGAGTCGCGATTGCCACTCGGAACAGCCAGGGAGTCATCGAGGATCAGGAGTATGTGTCTAACTCGGAGTCACGCGAGGCTGTTTTTGAAGCGAGTCGCAGCGGAGCGATTCAGATCATCTGGAATAGGTTCGTGCTTCGGGAGGCGATTGACCTTCCTCACGTCTACTGCGGGATTCTTGCATGCAGCATGGGGGCGAGAAGCACCTTCCTTCAGTCGGCCGGAAGGATTTTGCGATACCACCCGAGTCTCGATCACGCGCTCTTGATTGACCACGGCGGAAACATCGACCGTCATGGGCTACCGAATCAGGAGCAATCCTGGGATCTCGACGACACGAATCGGTCCATCCAAAGGAAAGAGAAGCAGACTCGCGAGAGCCAGCAAGGTCCAGAAGCAGAACCGATCTGCTGTCCTAAGTGCGACAACTACAGGACTGGTGGTCAGGAATGTCCGTCTTGTGGATGGAAGCACAAGATGAGCGTTCGGAAGGTTCGCGAACTGGACGGAACGATCTTGGTCAAGAAGGGCCGCATGGTCAAGCACAAGCCAAAGAAGAACTTTGATGACATTCTTCGCGGGCGATTGTATGCGGGGTACAGGTGCGGCCACTCAGTGAAGCAAGCGCACAGGCTCGCCGTAACGCAAGCAAACAAGCTTGACATAGTGCCGATTGCTAGCTCGATCGGTTTGCCCGCATCTGGGTCTGATAGGTGGCACAAGCCAATCCGTCAGGTCTATCCGAAGTTCAAGCCAAAGGGTCTGTGATGCCAAGAGCAATCAGGATGACTACTAAAGAGAAAGGCAAGTTCAACTCAGACGTGTTCATGTCTGCTGTTGAGTCAGCAAGCACAATCGAGATCCTCAAGTTTCTTGGGGATGTCATGCGGGTCCACAAGGTGAACAAGCTCCCGCACACAAAAGACCAGCAATTCATGCAGCGTTGCAGGGTTGCATATTCAAACCGCCAGCAGGCACTTCTAAAGGGAAACAAAAATGGCTCAAGAGTACGACAACAACATGTCGGGAATCATCAGCCGGAACGAGCGAAAGGAAAAGGAAACGCATCCAGACTACCGGGGGAGCTGCGAGATCGAGAACAAGGAGTTTTGGATCTCGGGTTGGGTCAAGGAGCGCAAGGACGGGACGGGGAGCTTTCTTAGTCTCCGGTTTCAGTCAAAGGAAGATCAGCTAGCACCGGGCTCAGTCGCACCCGCTGGTGCGACTCTTGGCGAAGGCGACACTCCATTTTAAGTGTCTTGAGGTGATGGTCACATGTTTTAAGAAAATGTACCAACTTTTCCTTATCAGACACTCCATTTTAGTTGTGTTGAGGTGATGGTCACTGGCCCCACAAGCGCCAGCGCAGGTTCGACTCCTGCATCCTCCTTTACGGGCTGTGTGACGCGAGGCCCACAAATTGATCGCGTGCTGCCACAGGCGAGCCTGTGGTTCGGTGAGCAAAGGGGGCGAACCGAGCGGTGTCCGCGAAAGTGACGGAAACACGCTAGCGCAACTTCTCTTCCTTCCGTATCTGCTACGGGGGGTAAGGGGGGCTGCGCAGTGCCGCTCCTGCTCAAGAAACAATTTCATTATCAGGAGTTAGTAATGAGAACACCTAAACAGATGAGAGACTCAAGGCTTTACCACTTAGAGCTTATTGCTCTTGGGGTGGCTTTGGCTCAGACAGGAGACAGGGAAAAGATCACAGATGCGATTGACCCTGAAAGCATCCAGAGCGAGATCGTTGCATCCGGCTTGCGAGCTGTTGCCTCGAAGGACGCAGCCGACATTCGAGTGATGCTAAAGAACCTCAAGTGCATCGGCCTGGATGTTGAAGGCAATGTCATTGATGCCGTGGTAGAGAAAATCAATGTATCGAACGCGCAGCGCCGCCTCGAAGACGCCCTGGCAACTGCCTCTTCAGCTCGGGGTGGCGAGGAAATCAAGAAAGCCGTGGAGCGTGTGACGCGCTCATGGGACTCACTAGCAAGCCTTACGATCGCAGCAGGAGAAACCAAATGACCGCAGCACACCTAGACAAGAGACAAGACCTCAAGCCAGTAGAACGACAAGCGCGAGTGGAGGGCGACACCGAATGGATCGCATGCGGGAACGTCACCATGGTCGAGTCCGCATCACGAGCCGCCAGGTGGCTTTACTCTCGGTCGAAGATAAAGCGTCTTCCAAAGGTTCTTCACATCATGGTGCGGGACATGGAACAGCCTGAGTTGGAGTTTCGGCACGAGGTAACTGTCTCTGTCGATGTCACGGTCAAACCACTACGAGGTGCAGAATGACAAGCGCAAGCAAAAGAAAAGGCAACACCTACGAGAGGGAGTTGGTCAATCAAGCGAAAGAGAGCGGCCTTGAATCAAAGCGTGCGTACGCCAGTGATGGTAGAAGCCTTGGCATGCACGAAGAGGTCGACCTACTTGTGCATGGAAAGAGAATCCAAGCCAAGCGCCGAAAGAAGATTGCCAAGTTCCTTTGCCCAAACGAAAACGTGGACGCTGTAGCGTTTCGCGAAGACTCGGGTGAGAGCTTGGTGCTGATTACTTGGTGGGAGTACCTTGATCTGGTCAAGGCATCCGCAGCACCCAGTCGGGATGGCTTGCTCGATGCGACTGGCGTAATCGACAGCCTTTCCGAACAGCCACCGGAAGAAGTCATGAGGCCAAGAGGAGAGATCAATGGCACACCCTAAGTACAAACGTCTTGTTGACGACCTTCGTGAACACGCAAATCGGGACGACATTGACCACCAGATCTGCTTTGACTGCGACGATGCTGCGGAAGCCATCCAGCGGATGAGAAGCCTGCTCGGCGTGATCGATGCCAATGGCAAACACTCTGACCCACAGCAACAGTCGCAGTGGATCGACAGAGTTGTTGAAGCAAGGGAGGAGCTGAGATGAGTTGGATTATTGATCGACTGCCGTGGGAGTATGAATGTGACGAGGACGGCGATGTATTGGTGCCTTCCGACGGCCCCAAGCATCATATCGACTGGAACCAAGCGCGCAGTATCAAACTGGGTGACCCATGGATGCCCGCACCGCCACCGTATGTTCCGCCACCAAAAACTAGAGAGGAACTGGTCCAAGACCTGCTGGATGTAATTGACCAGGGCAAGTTACTGCGGATATACGAATGGAAAGTGAAAGTGATGCAAGCAAGGGAGGAATTGAAATGAGTGAGCGAAAGTTCTTCGACGATACGACTTACGACAGTCCCGCGATGTTTTTGGATCATGCGACGAATGAGTTATGGCACGGACCTGTCATGCGAGAATCGAATATGCACTGGGGAAAGTGCGAAGGCTACCACGTCAATGGAACTCCGATATTTGTGTATCGGTGTAGTGAACTACCTGACGGCGATTACATACGCATCAAGACAAGCAACCCCAAGACGCGAGATGAACTCGTGCAAGACCTGCTCGATGCGGTGGATGCGTTTAATGAAATTGGCGGCGCTGGCGACTGGACTGACGTAATGAATGCAAGGGAGAAATTGAAATGAGTAGCGCCCTCTGCCTAGTCGGTTTTCTTGCCTTGTCAGCCAGCCTGCTGGTCCTCTTGATTTCCCGCTCCCCGCTTAGGGAGGACTTGTAATGGCCGGGAAAGGCGATTCTCCGCGCCCGGTGAACAGGGAGCGGTATTACACCAACTACGACGAGATCAAATGGAATGTCCGAAGCGAAAGCGATTGCTCGCGTTGTTCGTTCGGTTGTCAGTACTTTGCACGAACGGGACTGGTCTGTTACCCACAGCCGGTCCAACCGGAGTCTCAGTCGATATGTGTACGCGACCAAGGGAAAAAGGACGATCAAGATACGGGTTAGCGACCACCGACCGGCGAAGGACTTTGGAGGGCAAATGTGCCTCTACCCCAGGACATACCAACAGCGACGACTCGCTAAGTATCTAGACGGCAAGAGGCGAGGTCACAGGCTGAGCCGAAAGCACCCTCGCTAATCTCGCACGACCTTGATCCTTCCTGACGCAAGCAAGGCCCTGGTCATTTCGGTTGCTGTCTCGGATACCCAGTCCTCGCTGAATAACTGGTAGGACGCAGCGTGCAGCATCTCGTGCAAGAAGGTGTCGAGTGTGTTTTGGTCGCTGAGATCTACCCTCACTCGCATAGTTTGCGTCTTATCATTGCAGTCTCCCCACCTGTCGCTCGGGCAATTCTTCTTGGTGATGAATTGGATTCGCCATGCCTTGCCATCGAGCTTGACGTTGCGTATCTCGCTTTTCATCGCGACTTCCTCTTCTTGATGGGCATCGGCTCAAACATAGCCGTGTGTCCGTCGATGACGATGCCACAGCCGAGGACGCAGCGATTCGGCCCAAAGCGTCTGCCATACTCAAAGTGCAGCGAGTCAACGTCAATCCCTGTGCCAACCTGCAACCCGAACAGTCTGCCGCGAGAGTTGGAAATATATTCAACACCCGCAGCAGTATGGTGGTGTCCTTGCACGACAGACGTTCCCTCTGCAACGGCATTGGTGGTCGCGGGCATACGACCACCTTTCCCCATGTCGCCGTGCCGATAAATCACTCCGTCAATGACCAAGCTGGTATATCGAGGGTGTGCTTTCCATCCTTTGGTTTTCCAGATCGCCGCTGGACGCTGCATGTACTGATGGGGAATCCCTACTTCGTCGCACCACCTCCACGGCAGCACATCGTGGTTGCCAAGCAACCAGTCAGCCTTCGGAAATGCCTTGACGAGACTGGCAACCTGCTTGAGCGCTTTCTCTCGCTCGACCAGTGGGTCTTTGAGCGAGTGGTGTTTTTTGTGGAAATTAAGGGCCACGTTGTCAACGAGATCCCCGATGTGAACCACTCTCTCGCACTGCCATTGATGGTAGATCTCCTCTAGCCACTCTGGAAATTCCGGCAGCATTGCTGGGCAATGCGTGTCTGGTATTACTAGCACTCTACTCATCGTCGCTCTCCTTGCGAGTTAGGTTGATCCTTGCTGTTCCAGAAATTCGAGTGTCCATTTGACCGAGGACATCCTTCGATTGCCAACTCTTCGTGTCTTTAGCTTCACTCTTCCCCCTGGAGTAGAGACACCAAATAGATACCAGTTGCGAACCGTACTCCGAGGCACGTCGATGATGCCTCGTTTCCTAAGCTCCGTCCTGAGATCTGTTAGCGGCATAAGCGCCATCAGCTCAGGCGGAAGGTCTTTCGTCATCAAAAAACTTCTCCCCGTTACTGTGTATTTCCGTGCAATGCTGGCCGATCGCGCCAGATGAGTTTGATTGAAAGCTTTTCAAATGCACCATTCGTGCAGCCGAGGGGCTTTCCCAAACTCACGGAACGACAAAATGACCCAAGACGACCTGAGCGCAGACCAGCAAGAAGCCCTGGAACCTGCAAGCGAAGAGCTGGACGCTCAGGGCGAAACTCAAGCACAAGCAGGCGATGGCTCGCCCCCGTTGCCATCCCTGCAAGAGGGTGACGGTGGCACGGAGGCCACCGAAACCACATCTGCGTGGCAGCAGACTCTTCAGCGGGCGGGTTTTCAGACATTTGATGATGTCGACAATGCAGTAGAAGCTCTTGTTGAGTCAAATCGTCAGCGAGATAGCCAAGTCCAGCAGTACGCCGACCAAATACAATTCTACCAAGATCAGCTCAGATCTCGCGAGACACATCAGCCTGCAAGTAACGCTGCGCCTGAGCAGCCGACTGCAAAAGACCCTCTTTCGCAAATCGCCGACGACTGGAAAGACCCTTCGTGGGCAAGCCAGTACATCGAGGTCGACGACGAAGGCAATCGCATCATCGCAGACCACGTTGATGACGACACCCGAGAGCAGATACTTGGAATCGATAAGAACCTTCGTAAGTGGCAGGAAGTCCTGCAAGACCCGCGAGCATTCTCGGCTGCAATCGATCAGCGCGTGGAGTCGATGATCCAAGAGAGGTTCGAAAAAAGCTACGAGCAGAAACAAACTCAAGCACAAGAGTCTGCATCTATCGATAGCTTCGTGAATGAAAACGCCAACTGGCTCTACACAAAAGACCCAGCAACAGGCCAATACATGCAAAACCTTCGCGGCGAGTTTGTCTACTCAAACGAAGGCGAGCAGTTCGTTCAGCACATGAAGAATGTTGCTGCTGACGGAGTGAGTTCCGTCTCAAGTCAGATTCGATACGCACAAATGGCGATGGGTGTTGGACAGAGTGGAAGACTCACCTCTGCAAATCCCTCGCACCAGACGGCAACTGACATCGCTGCAAACCAGAGAAGCGCGATGCGGGGCCGAACCAATACAGCTCGCAGCAGGCAAACGAGTTTCAACGGAGTGTCTGCTGAAAGCGGTGGCGATCCAACGGGTCGCAGCCAGATGTCATTTGGAGAGGAAACACTCGCCGCGATGAAACTCGGCGAGTAATTTTTAACCGTCCACAACGTAAGGAGGCGATTCGATGCCGCAAAGTGGATTTCAGAACTTCGATCGGTTCGCATGGGCTCGAAGCCTTCACACAACGATGCCTAAACTTCTTCGTGAAGTTGAAAGCGCCGTCAAGAAAAACTACCAGATTATGGCTCTCATGGAGTCGGCTGGCAGAATCAGCACTGGTCATGGAGGCGAAGGCATCCAGTGGCCGGTTCGGTATAAGCTGCACAAAATTGCAGGCGCTACCGGAGAGAACTCAAGATCGTTCACTCCCAGCGCTCAATTCAAGACGGCAGCAATCGACTGGCGCGGATATGAAGTCACGGACAGTATTAAGCGCCGTGAGATGGAAAAAAATAAGGGCGAAGCTGCCATCATTAGAGTCCTCGACGGGTTCGCAGAGCGCCTTAAAGAGTCTTTGATGCACGAACTTGGCCCTCAGTTCTATGTTGATGGCGAAGACCCAGAGCAGCTCATGTTCTGGCACGGCTTCAAGACATTGAGCCGAACCGCTGGTCAGACCATGAACAACGACGGCAGTGGCGCGCGAAACCACAACACTGCCGATAAGGTTTTCATGCCATCGGCAACTTATGCCAACCTGAACTGCGCACTTGGCAGCTACGGCGGATCGCAGCACGATTCGGCTCTTCCGTGGCCGGAAGGCACCCAGGACAGCCAGTTCGACTTCTGGTCGCCACTGATTGTCCAGCGTGACAGCACTGCGTTTGGCAACGGAAGCAACCCCGGCGCTGACCTCGAAAAGGCGATTCGCTATGGCGTGACTCATGCCCAGCGTAACTCGACAATCGATGGTCAGATTACGAACGTGTTCATGGATCGCTCACTGTTCATTCAGTTGAAAGACCACAACGATGGTCGGCAGACGATCGAGGTTAAGCAGTCTCCAGACAGCTTGGTCTCTCTCGGATTCCGCAATGTGTTCAAGTTCGACGGAATTGAACTCAGCTTTGAGAACGCTGTTCCTTCTGGCTATGCCTTCGGCATCAATCTGGACTGCATTGAGCTTCTCTCCCTCACGGACAACCTCTTCGAGGATGAGGGTGGAGCGCAATACGACATCAACACCCAGTCGATGAATGCTGTTGTGTCGACCTTGAGTAACATCAAGTACAAGTCGCCTCGCAACTTTGTTGTCTGGAAGCCAAACAGCGAGCATACCTCGTAGCCCCCATAACCCTAGAAGTTAAGGAACTTCAATAATGTTAGACAGTATTGCAGACTTCGGGTTGGGTGAGACCATCCCAGGTCAGAACGACGACAACGTGGACATCAACACCGCACTGGACGGTCGAGAGTACACGTTCCCCGTGACGACTGACGTTGCTGACGCATCGAACATGTCAAAGCGGGTTGTTGGACGACGAGTGATCGCTCGCATCCTTCGCAACAAGACCGGATCGACCCTTGCCGCTGGCGACATTGTTGTCATCGACATCGATGGAGGTCACGCAGGTGTTGGCACTGCCGCAGCAAAGTCGTCTTCTGGCGATCGATGCTGCTTGGTTGTCGACCCAACCCTGGGTGCTTCGACCGTCGCAGATAACGACTTGTTTTATGCGATTGTGAAAGGACCGGCCAAGGTGCGTCAAGCATCAACCGCTGTGACCCTGACCGCTGGTGACGCTATCAAAGCAGCCGCAGGCGGCGTGGTCGCGGACGCTACTTTGGGAACAGACCACGGCCTGATCCTTGGAACCACTTTGGAGGCGAGCGCCTCCCCGGCAGACGACGGAGCCTTGGTCGATGTTGAGCTTGCGCCTGAGTGGGTCTGATGTAGGCTAAGTCCATCAGGAAGGCATTTTTAGCGGACGAGCCGCCAGTGGGTTCGTCCGCTATTTTTATGCAGTCAAATGGTAAAGAAACGCTCTCCTGCCGAAGATCCCATCGAAGCAGTCACGAACGCTGCTGGGGTGAAGTTCTGCACTCACTGCGGCATGCGGAAGAGCCTTGAAGAGTTCCATAAGGACGAGGCAAAGGAAGATGGTCACAGGGACGTTTGTAAAGCGTGCAGGTCAACGATCAATGAAAAGAGGAAACAGGACAGGCTTGATGCAAAGCTAGCGGAAATTGAAAGAGAAGGACTCGAAACTCTTGGAGGGCTTTCGAGTGGAGGCAGCTTCGATCCACATATCAATGAAGTGTTCGAAGCGATGATGCGTCCTTTTGGAGGCGTAAACGGGTGGGCAAAGCATCTATTCGCCACCTACTTGGCTTGTGACCCTGGCAGTCAAAAGCGAGTCAAGATACACGACATGATGATGCAGCTCGCAGGAAAGGTCACGAAGCTCGGGCTTGCAGAGCGCCAGTTGGACATGATGGAAGAGAAGGACTTGCTGCAAGTCATGCGGCAGCACTTGGTGGAATACCAAGAAAACAACGACCTTCCATCGACTGCACTGCCTACTCTTGAGGGCGATGTGGTTGACATGCAGGAGGGCATCGATGAATAGCCCTACCCGAGAGTCAGGGAAGAGTAGCTACTCAAAGAAGAAAGCTCTCCGCATAGCGAATGAAATCGCGAACCGCAGGATTGAAGCGCTGAACCTGTATGTGCCACAGCCCCTGCAAGACGCCTTTCATAAATCCCGCGCGACTGAGTGCATGCTGATGGGAGGAAACCGAGGAGGTAAGTCTCTTGCGGGATTCGTAGAGGACGCGCGCGCTGTACTGGGGAAAGACCCACACGGAAAGTATCCCGTGAAAGACGGCGTTCTCGGAATCGTCGCCTACAAGGCTTGGCACATCGGAAATGTTGTCTACCCATATCTGTTCAAGGCAGGCGCATTCAAGATGATTAGGGACACGGAGACTGGCTTATGGCGGGTCTACCGACCATGGGTTCCTCAAGACAAAGCAAGAGCAAGCGAAGCAAAGCCAGCGCCGCCACTCATTCCACCAAGGATGATCGATAGGATCGTTTGGCAGGATCGCGCAAAGAACATCTTCAGCAATGTCCACCTCAAGACTGGGTGGGAGATCAAGGCGTTTTCAAGCAGATCAAAGCCAGAGCAAGGCTTTTCGGCTGACCTGATTCATATTGACGAAGATATCTTAGACCCAAGCTGGTACGAAGAATCAGCGGGTCGCTTGATTGACAGGGCGGGAAGGCTAACTTGGTCTGCGCTCCCACACGACGAAAACGACTGTATAGCGAGATTCGCTGAGCGAGCCGACACGCAAAAAGAGTCGCACGATCGCGGTGGAAAGAAGCCCACAACTGTCGTCTATCAGATCTCGATGGAGAGCAACCCCTACCTGCCGGAAGAGGCAAAGGCCGCAGCGATCGCAGGCTGGAAGTCGATGGGGGATGATGTCTACAAGAAGCGTGCGCTTGGTCAGCTCGTTACCGACACGGTTCTTGTGTATCCAATGTGGACCCATGGGGTACATTCTGTCGACGGATACCCTGGGCAGCTCGGCGGCGAGCCAGATGAGTACCTTAAAGAGCGAAGAGTGCCAGTCCACTGGTGCAGAAGGCTTGCTGTTGACCCCGGCCACGACACCGGGGCGGCGATTCTCATTGCAACGCCACCCAGCGCGAACTGGCATCTCGTCTACGGCGAGATCTACATTCGCCAGTGTACTTCTAGGTTAATAGCAAAAGCCCTTCACGACGCGACAGCAGGGTTCTGGTTCCAGAACTTCATCATCGACGCTCACGGGGGAAATCTAACCTCGCTCGACACGGGAATCTCCCCAAGAGAAGCTTACGAGCGCGACATGCAAGAACTCGGCGTGTCCTGCATAGAGACAAGGCACAGATTCCTTGCAGGGTGCAGCGTCATCAGCTACCGAGAAGAGGTGATGAGGGGAATGCTGTCGACAGACGGGACGGGCGCACCTCAGATCCTTGTTGACTTCGAAGCCTGCCCAAATCTCGACCGAGAGATGCGGAGATTTCGCAAGAAGAAGGTCGGCGGGATGATTACCGACACCGGCAACCGAAGAACAAATACTCACGCTATTGAATGCCTGGAGTATCTCTCTGCATTCATAGCTGACGCAAGCGAGCCATACAAAAAACCAAAGGGCCGTCGCAGAGTGGAGACGCCTGGTCAGCGGCGCGTCAGGGCGTACAGAAGAAGGAAGCAGGAGCGGCAAGAAGCCATGAACCCGTTTGGCATTAGCCAGACAATCATTCTTGGACCCGAAGGAACTATCGATGGCTAAAAAAAGAGCAGCCGCTCGCGCGACAACAAAAGAAAAAGCACCTTCCGGCCAGCTTGATGAGCCAGAGACGCTGGTTCCGGCAGTGGATGAGCCAGCGAGCAAAGAAAGATGGGAGATGCCACGCCCCGTCAGGGGGCAGTCGATCATCTTTTATCGAAACTGCATGGTCTCACAAAGAAACTCTGAGATTGGCTTCGTCGCGATGGTCGGAGAAAGATCCATCTCTATCACCTACCAAAACCAAGGTGCAGACGACTGCTATCACATCGATGACCCAAGGCTTCTGGAGAATCAAGAAATCAGGAACCACATCGACGGTGTTTGGGAGTTCACGAAAGAAAAGCTAGAAATAGAAACTCGGTTTCGTGATCTGGAACAACGCATCAAAGACCTTGAAGGCTAGGACGCAAAATGGACGAATACGGAACTCCAGCAAAGCCAAGAAAGTACCCGCTTGAGCCGATCGTAGATCGCTGGAAGCGAGTGTTCTCCGCTGCAAGGAAAGACAGGAAGCGAAAGTTCGACGCATATGCGGACGAAGCGATGGCTTTCTACGACGGCCCCGCCAATCACATGTGGTCATCCATGCGAAGTAAAGGGGGAGGTCACGACGGTTTCCTCTCCCCAGACGTGCAGTTGCCTCAGTTTGAGATGTCGGTAAACCGACTGTTTGAAGCGGTCGCTATGTTTGGTCCTGTTTTGTATCACCAAAACCCAATCATTGCTGTCACGCCACGAGAAAACCCAGAGGTCTCCATTGAGACATTTTACGCTGGGAACATCGAAGCCATGCAGATCTTGGAAATGGGCCAAGCCATACAGCAGGGCATTGTCGACGACCCTGGGCTTGTCGCTACCTATCAGCAGTTAGTGCAGAACTACCAGCAGTCTATTAACGTCGACGAGAAGGCAAGCGCCATCGATCGCGACCATGCTCATATACTGGAAAGGATCTCAAACTACATCCAGCAAGAAGGGAGCAAGCAAGACGAAGCGCGCCTTGCGATCACCGAAGCGATCATCACTGGCCTTGGCCTGATGGAAGTCAAGGTTGAGCAGCCGCCAGGAGGAGGGCCGAAGATCGCAAGGAGCAGATACAGATCGAACAAGGATCTACTTGTTGATCCAGACGCCAAGTACTGGAGAGACTGCACTTGGATCGCTTTACGGAGCTGCGAGCCAGTCAATCTAGTCGAAGAGAAATTCAACCTCCCAAAGGGGTCATTGAAAGGCAAATACGCAAGGCTTTCCGCAGCGGACAACTCTCGGAACCGCAAGCGCAACGGCGATGGCTCGTATGCTGGAACAACGCATGATTTGGTTGAGTACTGGGAGGTCTACTCCAAGAACGGAGCTGGTCAAAATATCAAGCTCAACGAAAAAGACAGGAGAGTGAATGGACTGGATGAGCTGGGCGATTTTGTCTACCTCGCAATCTGCGAGCAATGCAAGTACCCGCTAAATCTTTCGCCGGAAGTTCTTGAGACAGGAGACCGCGACCTAATCCTTGAGCAAACTTCATGGTCTGTCCCTTACTGGGATGACTACATGAGCGACGGAGGTTGGCCCATCTGCCGCCTGTCGTTCTACAACAAGCCAGGAGAGATCTGGCCGATCTCGATGATTAAGCCGTGCATCGGGTTACTGAAGTTTGTCAACTGGTGCATGTCTTTCATTGCTGACAAGGTTGCCGCCGGGAGCAAGACCTATGTTGGCGTGATGAAGGAAGCAGGCGAGAACATTCGCTCGCAACTGACAAGCGGGAAAGGCCCATTCTCGGTCATCGACATAGAGAGGATTAGCGGCAAGAGCATCAACGATTCGATCAGCTTCTTGCAGTCTCCAAATTTCTCGATAGATATTTGGACGATGGTTCAGCAGACAAACGCCCAAATCGACAAATCTCTCGGACTGACGGAATTGATGTACGGGCAGTCATCAAGGCAGATGAGGTCTGCGGCGGAAGCTCAGTATCGCCAGCAGAACATCAACGTCAGGCCAGACGACATGGCATCGCGAGTGGAGGACTGGCTGAGCCTCTCGGCGACCAGGGAGATTCAAGCGATGAGGTTCTTGGCAGAGTTTGATGACGTGCAACCTGTTGTGGGGAACACAGCAGCAAGGGTCTTTGCAGAACAAATCCTCACTGATGATGTTTCCAGAATCACTAGAGACTTTCGCTACAGGGTCGAAGCAGGCACAGCCCGCAAGCCAAACAAAGACACGATCATATCCCAGCTAACTGACGTAGGTCAGTACATCCTGCCTGTGATTCAGCAAGCAATGATGAGCGGAGTGACTGGTCCGTACAACGCCTACATGGATGCGCTTGGTCGCGCGATGGATATCGAAATTGACCAATTCTTAATGGGCGATGCAGAGCAGCAAATGCTGATACAGATGAATGCGCCCCCGGCACAGCCTCCACCACAAGAGGATCAGCAGCAGTGATGAATCCCGAACATGTACTAAGGATCGAACGAGATATGGATGCGTCTGGCAACAGACGCACTTACGACAGACTGGTCAAAGAGGGCAATAGCCCGAATATGGCAGCGATGCTCGCTTCTATGAAAGCTCCCGGCACTTGGAACACAGGCAAGGAGTTCTCCAAGAAAGAAAACGAGCGCATGCGCGGTCTTGATGACCAGCAGCGAGAGGACATCGTTGACATCGCCAAGAAGTCTGGGATTAACACTCACGGCAAGACCTACAACGGGCAGCTTGGAAAGTACAACGATCCACTTGCCTGGGTGTCAGACACCACTGATGTAAAGTTCGCTGCTGTTAAGAAGGAAATGGACATCGATGGGATGGTCAAGGTCAACGCATACCGAGGGCCGAAAAAGAAAAAGCGACTAGCGGGCGACATTGTGGACCGGCTTGAAAAGCAAAGCAGGGCAAGAGATCCAAAGCTCGACGAAAAATGCAGAAAGAGCGATAATGCGAGAAGGAATCTTAGAACAAAGCTCGTCAACAAACACAGCAAAAAGAAGGACTGAAACTGTGATGGAATATCACATGATGAGCAAGACGCGAAGAACAGACGTTCGCTCGGCAGCAAGACTTGTCTACTTGTCAACTGCGCGGAGATTCATGAAGCCCGCGCTTTACAAGCCGGAAATTCTAAGGATCTCGGTAGCGGAGACTCGGCATGTATTGATCGAGAGCAAGGGCTACAAATCCCTGATCGGGAGCATCCTGCTAGCTATCGCCATGAAGATGGTGACAAAGTTGGTGATGAAGTGGCTAGACGAAAATCTATTTAGTCTTGAGGCTGTTCCGCCTCACTACACCGAAGGAGAGGCGGGCTATGTTGCGCGAAAATAAAAGCTTTCAGTTTTTGGTTGGGTGCTTCACCCTTTTCCTTGTTTACAAGCTTTACGCGATTGGAGCGTTCGATTGGTTTTTCAGCGAGGAAACGGAGGGGTACGAAAGTGTTCCATTGGTGACACTATTTATCACTGCGGCAGTGAGCGCAGTCCAGATGGTGGGTCTTGTTGCAATCATGATTGTCGGGGGACTCGCCCCAACAGCGGAAAGAGCAGTCGATTACCTCCGTGCAAAGATGCCGAAGCTGAATCTTGTCGCAACAAAGATCGAAGATCAGGTTGACACCGAGAAGCTCACGTCAGCCCTCAATAACATCGACGAACGAATCCGCTCAATCGAACTCAAGATCGGAGACAAGCCGTGATTGAGATCACCACTACTCTCCCACCCAAGGAAAAGGCCAGCTCCAAACCAAGCGTCAATTGGCTGCTCGCGATTGCTTTGGTCTGGGTGGTGTACGACACGTCCTACTGGGAGAAGTTTGTCCCTGCTGTTGTTGTTCCTTCTGAACCGTCAGCGCAAGTGTTATTCATCACCGACGAAAGCATGACACCGGGGCAAGGGCAAGCGAGTGTCAGCATGAGGGTCGATGAGTTCTGTGAGCAAAACGGACTTGAGCGAAGGAGACTTGAGGTTGGTCAGGACACTTCTGGCGCGGAGTCATGGCTACAAGAGATGGCAGAGATCGGATACGGGCAGTCGCCATCAGTAGTGTTTAGATCTCAGGCCGGTCGCCTTGATTGCATCCCGATGCCCGGCAGTGTCGATGATGCGATTGAAGAGATAAGGAGCAGGCTATGATTGACATTAGCTGGGACGCAAACACCGATAGGATCTGCGGATACAAAGATCGCGACTGGGATCTCTTTCCTGAGTATTCATCGCATGAGCAGTACACAGGCAAGATCTACCCGCGAAAAGACTGGGTAGAGCTGATCGAGTTGCAGAAGAAAAACAAGACAAGGCCAATCGACATCCATAAAGGCAACAGCGTCCCAATCTTGAATCAGGGTCGCTACGGCTATTGCTGGATGTATGGCACTGTCGGTTGCATCCTTAACCGATACGCTGCTCAAGGGATTGATCCGGTTCCAAACCTGAACGCACACGCGACAGCAGCGATGGGCAAGCGTTATCGCAATCAAGGTGGTTTTGGGGTCGAGGCAACAAGATACCTGCAAGAAAGGGGATGCCCCACTTTCGATGTCTGGCCTGAGTTCAGCAACAACCGCTTACTAGAGTCAGATCCCAAAGTGCTAGAGAGTTGCAAGAAGCACAAGCTAGTCACCTTTGAGGAAATGCCTCGCGACAACTTCGATGCTGTGATGTCCTGCCTGATTGACCCCGTTGACCCTTCGCCATGCACTTTGGCGTTCAACTGGTGGAGGCATCTTGTCGCTGGTTTATGCGGCTTGTACCGAGGCAGCGGCAGGAGCATAGAGTGGGGGCTTGGTTTCGCAAATAGCTGGGACCGGAGCTGGGGCGACGACGGGTATGGGGAAGTCTGGAACTCCAAAGCCAAGCCATTTGAGTCAGTAGTCGTTCGATCTGTCAAAGCAGTAAAGGAACATTGAAATGAACCTGTCCAAGTTAGCTGATGCCTGCCTGTACTTCATGGCGGGCGCGGTCGTGTTTGCGATTGTCGCTGCATTCGCTGGCGAAATGCCAAGCGGTGCGGCAGCAAAGCAATCGAAAGTCCATTACGCAATCGCCGCGCAGCCCGTGCAACTTACTGAAGACGCTCCCGAAGTACCGGCTGAGCCGATCATCTTGTCGTCAACGGAATCCGCAGAGGCTTTTCTTGCCCAAGCAGCCGTTGCCGTGCCAGACGAACCCATTGCTTGCGTTGACGGATCTTGCGAAGTCGTTGAGCGTCAGCCAGTACGAGCAGTCGCCAGCGGAGTCTGCGGCGTTGCAAGCAGCATCACCACCTCGCAGCCAGTCCGCACGATCTTTCGTCAGGCTCGCACATGCAGTCGCCCCGCTCGCCGTGGAATCCTCTTTCGTTGGAGACGCCGGTAATGTCTACGCCAGACCCAACGACAATAGGAATGCTTGTCACAGCAGTGGGCGGCATGAGTGGAGTAATCGGCATCTTGTGGAAACAAGTGCAGGGTCACTTCGACGACATCGAGGCCAAACTTAATTTGGCGGAAAAGCGATACTTAGATTGCGAGGAGGATCGCCTCCGCATCTGGAAGAGCATCGCAGAGCAAACGGGAAAAGACGTTAAGGAACTCAAGGGCGAAAATAAATGATCGACTACATCACGCAGGTCAAGCCGCTCGAAGACCTAGAGATGTCCGATGCCGAGATTGCTGCTTTGCTTGCAGCGAGTACAGCATCCGATATTCCGGTGGGTGAATTGGAAAACTATCTGACGTTCCAAGCACTTGCGACTCGCAATCCGATTACTGGATCGTGGGAAGGTCCGTTGATTGACGAGATCACTGGCAACGTCTACGGACTTGGGCCGGGACTTTCTGCGCTATTCAGCCATGTCAACAAACCTCGATCAACAGTCATTGATACCACTGTTTCACCGTGGGCATCGGATGCAGCAGCATTGACCGCTGGCTTGGTCGCAGCGGGATTGCTTACTGCCCAGCAGCAATCTGACTTTTATGCTCTTGGTGGCGGGCTACCGAATGCCGGTCTAACCGAAGCAGATGTCACTCAGTCGCGGGTCGATTGGGAAGCAGCAGAGGCGGCGAGACAAGCCGAGGAAGAAGCACGGCAAGCCGAAGAAGCAGCACGGCAGGCACATGCAGAATGGGTAAATGGGTATTGGACGCAACACAACGCAACCGTTGCACCAGTCCTCGACGCTGGAACGGTTGACGATGCCGCACTGGTCGCAGCACTCAGATCGTT
>Ga0098053_1000209_pt1 | contig 20496 bp, 22 predicted proteins | sample 15BtaG_FD_77068 | JGI IMG/M metagenome (GOLD analysis project Ga0098053, IMG submission 77068) | Marine viral communities from the Subarctic Pacific Ocean - 15B_ETSP_OMZ_AT15312_CsCl metaG | ecosystem: Environmental > Aquatic > Marine > Oceanic | place: Pacific Ocean | collected 2015-01-18 | reverse complement strand
GTTTGGGTCGTTACCTTCGATGAGTCTCATCTCATCATTCTCGTTTGGGTTAATGAATCCAGCATCATGCTCGATTAATATCCCTTTCCCACTTTCTCCTTTCTTTAATATTTTCATAACTATATTCTTTTATTTCCTTGTACATGCAGCACCTTCTGCGCTTATCTCTGCATTTACTTCACAAGAAATATTATCTGCATCGTCTTTTGCTTCTTTACCGAAAGCGTTTTTATTTTTAGGGTCTGATTCAGTATAAAAACTATTTAGATTACTACTTAATGATTTTAAATCGTTTGAAATGTTTTTTATTGTCGTATTGAGATTATCTACAATGTTCTTTTCTATTACACTAATCTGACTCATAGGTATTGTAGTGATAGTATTCATTTGTCCTAATACGCTATCTTTAAATTCAAATTGACCTTTTAATTTTACATCGTCTGATTTTTTCTCATCATCAGTTTCTTCTTCATTTACTGCACCACTAGGGACTTCATCTAAATATTTACTAACTAGTATACCCAAAGTTTCACTATCCACCCTATTTTTAAAGACATCTTCAAAATCACTCTGTGTTGCACCACTTAGTCTTATTGCGTCTTTTATATTTATATTTGTGATGATATCACCATCTAATGTTTTAATGTCATCATATGATATAAATTGTTCAGTGTCACCAGTTTTGATAACATCGCTAGCTACTTTTCTACCGCTAGCTGGTTTTTTCTTTACAGATAATGACATAATTTCATCTCGCACATCTTCTGGGGTTTTCTCCCTTTTATCATTACCCTTTCCAATTTTATCATTAGATTCCTTATCTATGTCTTTAAGTTTATTAATGATAGAAATTAGATCTATATTCATATGAGCTAATGATGTTGTGTTTGGGTTTTTAATGTCTCCCACACTAAACTCATATATTCTAATATCATCATTTTTAACTCTTCTTGCGACTAAAAATTTAATATCATCATAGACATACATACTACCTATTAGGTTGACTAAACTACCATGCGGTTTAGTTTCAGAAGATAGATTTTTTACAGAATACCCCACATTATCTTTCGTCACATCACTAATATCTTCATCGTGTTGTCTAGTTAACTTTTTCATTGCAAGGATTAACCCTTCTTTGAATTTTTTATTTGTGGATTTATCACTACTCATGATTTTATCTTCTATTTTAGTTTTAGTTGGTACTCCAACCGCACCCATAATAGGAGATATTAAATATTCAAACATAAACCCACCAGCACTTCTATCGAAGTCTTCATTAATCTTTTTAAGTAAATCTAGTATTATTAAAGTAGATACCATCTTTTGTGGTGTTTGAGGATTGTCCGTTTCCATTTTTAAGTTCTTAAAGAATTGATCCATAGAACCACCACCTAATGCATTTATGAATTTTTCAATTTCACCTCTAGATGCAGTACCTTCCATACCTGTTTTCTTACTAAGTACTATTGGGGGTACTGTGAAAGATGTATCTTCCTCCTGTATATTTCCACCATTATTAACGTATTCATTAATGAGTGCGTATTGTTCTTCTGTAAGCTTTATTCTCATACTGCGTAGTATTATACATATAAATATAAAAAACTTACGAAAAAAGTGGATATTTAAAGGAATTGATTACTTGACCTTTGTGAAGGTAAAATATTCATCATTTTCCAATACTTCAGTTATTAAAGTATCTGTAATGTTAAATAGATGTTCTTTCACCTCAGGTGTATTAACAGGTGTTAACTCTTTTTGGAATAGTGTGACTTCACAATCAGTATAACTCTTCTTTCCGAATCGTACACCTGAAGAACGTATATCTAAATCTACTATCGTTCTATTGTTGTGAAACCTCTCTGACCTATAATCGTGTATTCTTGAACTTATTTTCTTTTTTAAACCACTGATTACTCTATCGTAGTTTAAATCTTCTTCTTTCAATGGGTTTGCCCATCCTGATATCTTAATATAAACTGATGTCGGTATTTTATTATTTACCGTACCTACTCTTACCTTAAAAGACTCGTAAGAGTTGTTCTTTATTTCTTTTCCTGATTTCATACATAAACACTTCTATTAATTCGTTATTGTATAATAATTTAAGCAATTATTTTGGAAAAGTCAAACTATAGGATCAGAATCTTCTGATTTAGAAGACTTTGCACTAGATGGGCGATACGATTCTCCTAAGATATAAGCGTATAGTGGAGCATTTAATAATGACAGTCCAGTCCCTAACGATGATAAGTCGGCATCACTATAGATACCATAGGTGAAGATGGCAAAGTTCATTGCCAAAACCAATATGGTTAATCTGAATCTTTTACTTTTTGACATCGTTGAGAATGTTTTCATTTGAGTATATCATCTTTAAAAACAACCAATAACCCCATTAGTATTTGCATAATAACTCCCACAGTTATTACTTGGGTCTTAAACGCTTTGAGTTGCCATACCGCTTCTGTTAACTCTTTTAGATCTGATGGTGTGACAACAGCTTCAATCTCTTTCTTCCATGTTTTAATTTCATCAACAGAGAATTTTAGACCTTCAACCTTAGTTAGTTTGTTGTCAATTTGATCCATCTTATCGTGCATTCTTTCATAGTTGCCGTTAAGACGATTTAATTCTATAAGAACGTGATTTGACCATTCACCCCAGCCGTTACTGCCATCTATTGGGCCCTCCTCACCATCGTTCTTTTTCTTTGCCATTTTGTGTTTTGTTTAAAGTACGCTTTCTTTAAGAGCACTTAGTTTGAACATATCATCAACGAAACTATCTTCATTGTAAGCCATAGAAGAAAGCTTCTCTTTTGTTTGTTTAAGTTTTTCTCTAACAGCAATCTCATCATAGTCGATAAGTTTAGTATCGATAGTACCGATGTTTTCTTTTACTAAATCCTCAAATGAAGTTTCTTTGACTTCGTTGTCCAACAAAGAGAGTCTGATAATATTTCTTTCTGTTTCTGAAAGTTCTGAATACCTTGTGTTGTATTTATCCACCGCAATCTCGATAAGTTTATCAGAGTTGACGGGTTTATACTCAACATCAGTAGTCAGTTTGTTTGTGTTCTTTTCAGTGAGTATGTGTTTAGATACCACCTCCATTGCTTTATGAAGTTTAGGAAGTTTCTCTAATGTCCTTTCTGTGAATACTAAAGTGTGTATTGCATCGTGAAGAACAGTAGAATCGACATCACCATCGACAAGTGAATCTACTTTATTAACACTGGTAACTAAAGATTCTTCATCAGTTTGTTTTATGAAGTTGATGTTCTCTTTAATGAACTCTATAGTTGCTGTTTCAGTAGATAATGTAGTATCTTCTAAGTTTTTATGTAAAAAGAAAAGATTCTTTAAGTTAGTATCTTCCTTTAATAGTTTAATATATTTTTTAAAGACATCTTTACCTTCTGCGTTTTCATTTAGATAAGCATCAGATAAGGTTCTGTTAATTTGTGTTCTAATTGAGCCAAAATTTCTCATATTATTGTTTTTCTATAAATATCTTTATTAGTCTAAAAGTTTATCGATACCTTCTATCATTGATTTGATATCTTCGTTCAGTACCTTATTGGAGGCTTTAAGTATTCTGTCTTCGACACTTGTTTTCTTTTTAAACACTGTACCATTTAATACATCTTCGGTGATTATTTTTGTTCTCTCGGCGAGGGGTTCTCCACCCTCTGCTGGTGGTGCTTCACCACCTGTCTCACCTCCTCCGAAGCCAGTCTCTTCACCTCCAAGTTCAGTTTCACCACCCCCTAAGTCAGTCTCTCCACCACCGAAGCCACCTCCAGCGGCACCACCAGTTTCTAATCCACCTTCAGCTTCACCACCAGTATCTGCGGCAGCAGCTGTATCAGCACCTTTAATACCACCATAAAGTTTATCTACCTTATCGAAGATACCTGTGGACGGTATTGCTGTCCCTGTGTTTTGTATTTCATTGGCTGCAGCTTTCTCTATCCTTTGTTGTTCTAAGTCTAAGATTATCTCATCATCAGAGAAACCTAATATGTTTTTCTTAGCCCATGTCATTGAAGATGCTCCGAAACCGTTACCAGCATCGGCAACTAAGTCTCTGTAGAGTGTTACTTTCTCTTTCCATTGTTCCACCTTTAATATATCAGCTTGTGTTGATGGGTTAGATAGCCCTAATGTGAAGTTCTCTAAGTCATCTTCAAAACCCAGTATATATAAATGAATGATGGCAATTTTGTTTAACTCTTGTATCATTGCCTGTTGGACTCTGTTTATTGTCCTTGCAAATCTAACGTCCATCATTGCTAAGTTCTTACCCTCACCACTTGTCTCTTCGAAACCTAAGAATGGTTTAGGAACTCGTAGCGCGGTAAATAACTTCCTCTGGATGTACTCTATATCTGCTATCTGGTCTAAATTAGAATTTTTAATGAATACTCCACTTTCAGTGGCGAATGTGTGGTAATTATGGTATAGTTCATTACCATCTACTGTAATTGTCCCTGTGTCCATAGTATCACTTAACCATTCAATATGCGTTATTTTGTGGTTATAGTTAATAACTTTATCTTTATTGATGTGATATCTCCAAGATCTTACGTTTTTATAATCTAGTTCTTTTGCTGTTACCTTACACCAATCTCTATAGTTTTTAAATCCACGTTGTTTAAGCATTTTATCTAAATGATTCATAGTGAATACGCTTAGATTTGTTAAAGAACTTCTAATATCCTTATTGTCGTAATAGAATTCATTCATGAAATCCTCTGATGAATTTAATTTTTTAAGTGTCAAGTCGGCTCTACCACATAGTTTAAACATTTCAAAGAACATACTATATAAATTGTCAGTGAATGTTATTGTTTGTTTTTTATTAAACACTTTATCTCTATAGTTCATCGATTTCCAGTTATTTTTTGCAATGAATGATTGTTTTTCTATTACTTCTTTAGTTGATTTTGATTTAGAAATCGATTCCCCTCTTAATTTAATTATTTTATCTCTTTTTGGATTCAGGGAAAATGTTTTATTTGATTTATCTCTAGAAGTTATAGAGTTATTTCTTGATATTTCACCTCTTTCCTCTTTTGCAGAAGGGGTTAAGTTAGAAATGAATCTATTAATGCCTTTAGTTATTTTTTCTTTATTTAGTTCAGGGTCAGCCCATATGGTTTCTTTAATGACAGTTTGGTGGTATTTGAAGTGATCAACACTATTCATGAATACTATATTGGTAGGTGTATTATTAAACCTATTAAAGTCTTTATGGTGTCGTGTGTGTTTTTCACAGTCATCATAAATTGCATCATAAATGAATTCTTTAATGACGTTTTTATCCGATAAGGAACCTGTCACCATTCTATGTGTAAATACCCAATTTTGTTTATCAGAATCCCAAACCCTTTCATATTTATTAGTATTTGATCTGATTTTTTTAGTGTCACTATAGAAAGGCATTAATGAATCACCAACAACTAAGTCTTGTGCGTCAACAAAACCTTTAGTTCTATGTACCCATTTGTGATCAGGTGTGGTTATTAATTCTTTACCATTATCTAGGGTTATTTTAATGACTTCAGCGTTTTTACGTGTTTCACCAGCCCATGTTACTATACCTGGAGATAAAGATCCAGTTTTTGGATCACATGAATATACCCACATATCTCTTTTACCTTCATCCCATTCTTTTATTATCTCTTGTAGTTCAAGAACTCTACCATCTAGTAATGGTATTTTTGTATTTAAGGCAATGCAAGCACCAGGTAAAGTCTCTATTGGACTTGGTGCTGCTGTATCTCTCACAGGGATGAAGTAATCTTGATCCACTGCCAACTGATTCATCCTTAAATCAATCTGTCCTGTAGTTGGATCGACAACTTGTGTCCTTTTAAACTTATTGGCAATCTTTTGGATGTATGGTTCGATGGCTTCATCTTCGATGTTACCAACAAATATTTTAAATACTCTTCTTTCTGGTGCTCTCGTAACACGATACACCAACATTGCATCTTCAGAAAGGATAAGTTGTTTCCATATCCTCCTTGCTTTTTCTAAAATGGATGTTCCGTAAGGAAGTTTCCTATCGTCACCCAATAATCTAAAGTGAGCCATCTCCCAAGAGTTAAACTCAATATCTTTATTCTTATAAAAGAACTTAATGTTTTTACTTGATGAGTTGTTTTTTGCGTAAGGACTCTGTGTCTCCACTCCAGGTTCTCTTCTTTCTATTAAGATGTTTGGTAGTTGTTGACACCCTATGATTCCTTTTTTTGGATCGATACGTAATTGGATGAAGTTATCACCATACTTACATGTGTTCCTTGTCCAAGGGGCTAAGTTAGTTTCAATATCTAATATATCATAGAATAGTTCCTGTAATGCTTGTTTAACCCTTTGTGATTCAGAATATATCGCCAGTACTTTTCCTTTTTCATCTGTTGTTGTTGCTTCTTCCATGAAGATATCTAATGCTGCCGATATCTCTGGAGTGAACTCCATAGCTTCGAAGTCGGCATAACTAGCCATTCTTGTTGTTTCATAATAAACAGCCTGCTGATACAGTTCGTTGTCCACCTTAAAGTAGTTATCATTAAGATACATCGACTGTTGTGCTTGCAGTTTATCTTTCTCAGCTTGTTCTTTGGAGTTAGTATTAAGTAATTGTTTTTCGAACTCTTGTTTGAACTGTTGGTCAAGGGCATATTTGCTCTTACTGGGACCTCCCTGTCCAAATACCTTCGTTAGTCTCTGAAAAACTGTTAAGTTATCTTTTGCCATCTTATAGTTTCTTTTCCTTCAAATTTAAACAATAAATCCAATAAATCAACCCTAATCCACATAATCACAATCGACATACGCCAAATGTAATACTGTACCATCGGGGTATGTATATGGATCCCATACGTAATCCACATCTGGATCAAAACCTTCGGCACACTGTTGTCCAATAGGTGGTGGAATCTGATTCAACCCCAACCTATTCTTCCTCATCTTTCTTTCTGGTTGACACCAAAATATCGGTTCAGCAAACTTATTAAGAATGCCAGCGACATCTTGACACCGCACCATCGGAGTAGTCCTTGGTCTTTTAGCCATTATTGTCTCTTGGTTTTACACCATATAGCCACATATTATCTCTTATGTGTTGTGGTACTTTACTTTTGTTGTACTCAACACTATCGTCGCTATAGTTATAATTATTTGACTTTTCGTTATTGCCACCATTTGTATTATTATTTGTTTGCTCTGAAGTGTTAACCCAGGAGTCTAACATCGCCTTAGTTTGTTTGTCCACCCTCTCTAGTGACGCAAATGATGTCCTCGCCACATAAAGACACATCGCCATTGCCATTATGCAATCATCATGTTGTCCCTTCATATGGTCAGGTCTGCCATTAATATAAACGAAAGTCCTCAGCTCATTGATTATCCTCTGTGAACGAATAACGAAACTGTTCCTCAGCTCTTCCTCAAAGGCTTGTACTATCAGTATCCTTTTGTTGTTGAAGTTGATGCCAGGAATTTTATCTGTATTTTTGGGGTTGAATGTTAATCTGTCTCTACCTTTGATGCCATCGAAATATAGATTATTATACCCCAGCTCTTGTAGTTTACGTGATGTTGCAACTCCCATACCTCCTGTGATGTCCACCACCACGAAAGCATTGTATAGTGTCGCCCACTTAAATATTATCTCTGCAGCAATATCTGGTGGTATCTTACCCATATATTCAACCACCTGTTCTCTGTTGTCGAAATCAATGATGGAGAACGTTGTGAAGTCTTCACTATCACCCCGTGATATGTCGGCACCCAAGATGTATTTATTTCCAACGACAGGTTGTTTCCATACCCATAGTCCTCCTCCCACTTGTTTTTCTATGGGGAAGGTTACCATCTCCTCTTCCATCTTTTTTACTATCTCTTCGGAGATGACGTTGTCACCACTACCAATGAAAGAACAGAATATCTCCTGTGATAGTAACCTACCATCATATTTAAACTTCTTTGCCATCCCCTCCAACCAAGGAGAACATGGTTTGTATCCATCTTTTATTAGTGCGTCAAACTTTTCGGGGTCAGCTTCCACTACCTCATCATTAATATTATATTCATCACTATTTAAAAAGTAATGTACGATATTGGATGTCTTGACCCATTTTAAGTTTTCTGAATACCGAGGATCCAAATACCACACCAACCTTGTAATGACGAAGTTATTCATTTTCCTCTCTGCCTGATCAAAGACAGGGTAATAAACACTATCAAAACCATTAGGGGTGGATATTAATATAATCTTACCACCAGTGGATATTGATGCCATTGAAGCTGCCCATAGTTCCTCACCACCTTCGATATAAGCCGCCTCATCGAATATTAGTATTGTAGGGGTATATCCCCTCAGTGCATCTGTTGATGTTGCAACGGCTTTAACTTCTGAACGATTTGTCAATCTATAGTGTCGTGCTGCATTTTTTTGATTATCGAAACCAACGCCCAACCACGAAGGGTATTGACGTAAGAAGTTTTTAATCTTCGTCGCCAACTCCACTGCTGTGTCGAGTTTGTTGGCGAGTATTAGTATCTTCTCTGGTGATTCTTTTGGTGCAAATACTAACTTTGTTGAGCTCCAAGCTGCTGTCGTTGTAGAGACACCTGCTTGTCTGTATTTCATACAGATATTTTCATTTGCATTATCTAGGTTGGTGACCAACTTCTTTTGGTCAACAAATAGATTAAAGGGGACGTATTTGTTCTGTGTCTTATCGAAAGTCTCCAAATATTTCTCTATGGTATATATCGGACTTTTAAGACAGTTTGCATATTCTTGTAATATTTCTACCTTTGTTGGCATAAAAACCTATTTACTATAAATAGGGAATTTTAAATAAAAATAAAGATTATTTGAATAGATCAGAAATGTCTATATCGTCGGCATCGAGATCACCATACCCATCATCATCGTCGTCACCACCCTCGTCATCGTCAGAAGAATGTTGTTTCATGGCATCTTCGTAATCTTCTTGTTTGATTTCATCTTTGATCTCGTTGGCTAAATCTACTAACCATTGTTTACCTTCATCACTACCCTCTATAAGTTCTTTCATCTTATGATTAAACTCTTCGGCTGGTAAACTCACTAACTCTTGGTATAGATGACTTCTAACTTCAGCATCATCACCAACAGCATCAACGAACCTATCCCAAACACCTGGACCTATTTTTAAGTCCCAAGTCTCTGCATCTAATAAGTCAGTTTTACTTAACACATATTTGTGTACTTCTTCATCTTCTGGTAATCCATGTATGGAAACAAGTTCTAACACTCCTTTGTTTAGTTCATGTAATAGTAATGGGAATGACATCCCTTCAGCTACTATTTTCCATAGTGGTCCTGACTCTCCCTCTTCTCTTTTTATCTTCTCCACATGAACAGAACCTGCTCTCTGTGATGATTGTTGTCCCAGTGATGCAATCTCAGCATCAGAAAATGCCCAATAGTTAAAATCATTAACAGCCATCAATGTACCATATAGTTTAACTAAGTCATTATCTATGTTTCTAAGTTCATCCTCTACCTCATGGAACATATATTGTCCTCTACGGCCTGCACCATGAATCATTGAGTTGATAAGTTTTCTTTTGGATATCTCTGCACTTAGTTTTTCATCGGTGTGTCCTTCAGGTTTCTCCACTTGTGTTTGTTGTGTTTTAACCTTCGCAAATGAAGCACCCCTTGGGGTTAGTTTTGCATCAAACTCAACAACACCAGGACCGATACCAAATTGATCACTAACAACTTTAACTGCCAATGCTTCAAGATCGTCTTTATGTTCTTGTTCTATTTCTAAGGCTTCACCGAGTGCACCATACATTAACTGTTGTGCTGACATCTTATTAAAACTTTCTTCACCAGAATATCTTTTAACTCTGTCTACGATATCAGTAAATAAGTCTCTTCCCAGTTGTGCCGACATCTCTCTAGAAAGTGAAGGGTGGTCACCATAAGGGTGTTCACCACTATCTAGTTGTCCTGAAACTGAGCGGTTCATCTCTTCTTCTGTTAGTAAGGCTGCAACTATTCTTTTTACTTCTTCTTTAGACATTTAAGAAACTTTTGGTGATTGTAATAATAGATTCTGTTAAAGATCCTTCATCCAAAACGCCAATAGCGTCTTCTATTTCTTTTTCCTCTTCGGGTGATAATCCTTCGTATTCTCCCTTAGCTGGGGCTGGATCCTTTTTTGGTGGGTTGAAGGGACTATTTCTTCTTGGAGTTTTAGTAGGTGCTGTCTTTGGTTTAACTTTAGGTTTCGTTTCAACCCCGTCCTCAGCAACAACTTCTTCCTCTTCTTCTATGACTTCATTAACTTTGGAGAACGAAATCATTTCCATTATATCTTTTTTAGACATCTTACCGTACTCTTCGTTTTTAATGTCTTCATATATTTCTTTTTCTAATAAGTTTAAATCTAATGTAGTTTCTTCACCTTTCACTTCCACTTCACTTCCTTCTTCGTCGGTGTAGGTGACAACTGAATCTTTGTTTTGTTTTTTAACCTCAGAAGCTTTCTTTTCTGGTTGATCACCAGTAACCTCTATTGTGTCAACTTCAGATATAAATTTTATAATGTCTTTCTTTTTCATAACGCATTAGTTTTTTCAAATTTAAGAAATAAATCTTTTTCATACAGAGTTTCGGTGACTTTATTTTTTTCTGCACCGAAGTTAAAAGATAATCTACTATCAGGGTACTCCTCATAATTATCCAAGTTTTCCCAAGCCAAAGCTATTATCCCATCAACAGCATCCCAAACAGCAAATGATTGAGAGTCCTGTATGACATCCAAATTCAAAGTTGCTTTAAGAGTACCAACCTCTTGTATGTACTTCGTTTCTGGTGGTTCAGGTGTACTTGAAGCTGGATAGGCATCCCACCCTTCTCCATCGACATCCTTAATGTTGTCTGCAAAGATGAACTCATACAAGTATTCACCCTTCCAGTTCTGTCCAATCTTATTTATATAAATCAAAAAAAGATTATCCATAATATATTTAGTTCGGTCTTACCGTTTTTAACATCTCTATTACTTCGATGAACTTGGTTTTAAGAGCTTCGTAGTCTGTAGAATCCATTTCCATAGACATCTGTTCTAAATCCTTCATCATCTCATCCATACCATCTACCATATCATCTATGGCTTCTTGTTGATCATCAGTGGATACCTGTGAGGTGTCCTCTTCAGTCATCACCTTATTAATGATAGACATTAAGTTTTCTTCTGTTAATTTAATGATTTTTTCTGACATTTCCAAATTATTTTGATAAAACTTTCTTAACAGTTCTTTTTATCATTGATTCGAACATAATCTTTTCGTACTCTGTATCAACTTCTTCATCAGATTCTATGACGATATTTGATTTCTCTTCTTTGTTCTCAAAAATCTCAATATTACCTTCTTTTGAGATTTTGATTTTTGGTTGTGGGTTAGTTTCTTCCTCTTCTTCACCATATATTATTTCTTCCTCTTCGTCCATCTGTTCCATCTCTTCGTCCATCTCTTCTGCATCAACAATTTCCTCCATCTCTTCCAGTTCGATATCATCAGTTTCAATATCAACAACTTCTTCCTCTTCAGGTTCTTTAGATAGTTTATCAACGATGTCTTGTTTATCTTCCATATCCATATCTTCAGGATGTGAAGCCGAAACAATCATATTGATTGCATATTTCTCTAACTCAGGATCTTCACCACCAAGTTCTCTTATTTTCTGTGATAACTTACCTGTGAGTTTTTGTATCTCTTTTGTTGGGTCGTCCTCTTCAATTTCAAGATCGAATGATTCTTCTTCACCACCATCTTCTACTGTCTCTTCGTCTTCGAAAGATACTTCTTCCTCTTCGAACTCATCACCCAATCCTTCTTCATCTGTGGATATTTCTTCTTCACTAGATTCTTCATCTTCGAACTCAGCAAACTCATCGTCACCTTCTATTTCTTCTTCTCCTTCTATTTCTTCTCCTTCAATTTCTTCTTCGCTGTCCAATGATATTTCATCTTCTTCGAAATCTCCTAAGTCATCTTCAACTCCAAAGTCTTCTATAGCTTCAACACCTTGTGGTGAAGCAACCTCTTCGTCAGAAACGGTAACAGGTACTTTAATGATATATTTCTTTTCATCGAGTCTGTCAGTCCTTATCATATCGATCTCTTCATCTAACATCTCTGTGTGGTTAAACTCATTAAACATGAGATTTAATCTTTTAAGAGCTGAAGAGTAAGAGCTATATTTATTTTCATTTTTGAACCTCAGTCCATCGATGTAGTTAAAACTTTCAACACATAAGTTGTCAGTAGTTTTTGCTTCTTTGATGAAGTATTGTTGTCCTTCTCTGAAGATACCATATGTTTTACCATTTGGTGCGTGTTTATATTGAATACCTGTAGTGTAAATAGTGTTTGTACTTTCGTTAACAGTGTTTTTAACTCCTGCCAATTCTAACATCCTACTTAGTTTATCTTTACCAAAAAGATTTTCACTACCTGAAGATTTTATTCCGTCCATAATATATTTTTTATTATTTTATTTTATCTATTCTCTGAAACCACCGTTAATGAAATGCATTGGTAATGGTTCTTCTATTGCTCTATAACCCATTGCATAAACATCACCACCACTTGTGTGTGTTGCACTTCTTAATCTAAGGTTTATTGTGATTGGTCCAGTTACAGTAACGATTGTACCGTTCAACACTGCAGTTGCAGCTGCCGCAAACATCACTTGATGGTATTCATATTTTGTAAAATCAGTACCACCACTAATATTGTGAATAACTATATTTTCTAAAGCCATTATTCTTGTTTTATTGTCATCATTTTATCATAAGCATCCCTTGATAGATCACCCAACCTTTCTAAGTATCCGTTTCTTCTAAGTGCTTTAAATGCCAGATTCTCTGGTGAGAATTCCCCAGAGTCTTCCAGTCCACATTTTCTGAACCTTCTTATTTTTTCTTTAAGTTTGGTAACGTCTTCAACAACCTCTTCATAATACTCATTATTATATTTATGTTCTATGTTGTCGATTCTTTTCATCAAGTCTTCTGCTTTTTTCTCAACTTGTTTTTCATCGATTTCGATGTCTTCTAAGCTTTTTGGTTCTTTATTCCATTTATCGTTAAGTATTGAGTACACTGCCGTTGCGGCATGTTCTTCGTGTGTATCTTGTACGTACATTTCCACATCGAAATCATGAACTCTAATATCGTGAGCATCGTTCCATATTCCTTTTTTGGCATTAAAATAATCTCTCACAAGTTCCACATTTTCATCAAGATCTTTAAAGTCCACAAGAATATGTAAGTCAATATCAGAGTATTTTGACCAATTATAGTTGGACAAACTGCCTGTTAATATGATATCGTCAATCTCAAGGTCACCCACCTCTAAGGTATCAAAGAAATCATTTGCTAGAGTCAGAAGTTGTTTTCTGATTTCTGGTTTTAGTTTGTTCTCTTCGGTCCAAACTTCAGGGTTAAGAGTGTTTCTTGTCCTAAAAGATTTAAGATCAATATCTTCTATTTCGTATATAGATAGTTTCATCAATAATAAATATCGAAAAAATAATAAAAAACTAAAGAATTAGGGTTTTTGGGTGGTGGGAATATATTTACTAATCTTTTGTTGCCTGTGAGGTAATAACGTTTAGATCATTAACGACTTTAGGTATATCGGCATCTTCTTTTCTGGTGTACCTATATGTTTTAGCGATATTCTTATTAAAGTATTTCCCTTGACTATCGTCTTTTTCAAATTTAATAAACTCTTTAATGCTAACATCTTCGTAGGTATATTGTCTACCTGAGTTAAATACAATATTCAGCTCACCATTATTTTGGTTGTAAGCTGAATATAATATATTAGAAGATTTGTAATATGATTCTATTATTTGAGAATCGTCTTTTACTTTCCTTAGTACTAGCATTATCCGTGTAAGAGGTCTTCAGGTGTTAGGGCTGTAGGTTTAGATAGTTGGTAGCTGTCTATTTCTTCCATTGGATAGACTTTACCTTTAGTGCCTTCATCAGTTTCGGTAATAACGAGGATATGATTACCTGTGATGACCATCCCTGCATTTTCGTGTGTAACATTAATAACATTTGACCCTTCTTTAACAAGAAGTTCAACTTTTTCGTATATTGGTGCTCCTGGCATCATAGTTTTAAAATTTAATATTGTGTTATAAAAAAAGCACCCCACTATTGTGAGATGCTTAAATTTAATCATAAGATAGGATTAGTAAAGCTTATTTTACGTCTTCGTAGTCCACATCTTCGGTGCCTTCATCGGTGGGTGGGGCATCTTCTGCTGCGTTCTCTGCGGCACCTTCTTTGTATATCCTTTCAGATATGGTGTGCCACGCCGAGCTCAAAGTTTCTGACACAGATTCTATTTTTTCAATGTCTTCACCTTCTTTTGCAGTTTTAAGTTCGTTCACCAGTGATTCGATGTTTTCTTTTTCTCCATCGTCCATTTTCTCATCGAACTCTTTGATTTGTTTCTCTGTGGAGAATATCAGTCCATCGGCTTTATTGATGGTATCGATCTTATCTTTTTTCTTTTTATCAGCTTCAGCATTTTCTTCAGCGTCTCTTCTCATTTGTGCTATCTCCTCATCGGAGAGTCCTGTTGAGCCTTCTATTCTTATTTGTTGTTCTTTCCCTGTCCCCAAGTCTTTTGCTGACACTTTAAGGATTCCGTTAACATCGATATCGAAAGCGACTTCGATTTGTGGTACTCCTCTTGGTGCTGGTGGTATCCCATCCAACATAAACTTGCCGACACTTTTATTATCTACTGACATTGTTCTTTCACCTTGAAGGACATGTATCTCTACGCCAGATTGATTCTCAACTGCTGTGGAGAACGATTGTTTCTTATTGACAGGTATTGTCGTATTGGAGTCTATCAGTCTTGTCATCACTCCACCTACGGTTTCGATACCGAGTGATAGTGGGGTAACATCAAGAAGTAGAACATCTTTAACATCACCTGCGAGTACACCACCTTGAATGGCGGCTCCCATGGCGACAACTTCGTCGGGGTTAACACCTTTACTTGGTTTCTTACCGAAGAACTTCTCTACGGCTTCTTGAACCTTTGGGATACGAGTAGAACCACCAACGAGAATCACCTCATCGATTTCTGACTTATCATACCCTGAGTCTTTAAGTGCCTGTTGGCATGGTTTAATAGAACGTTGGATAAGATCATCTGTCATTCTTTCGAACTGTGCTCGTGAGAGTTTCTTAACCAAATGTTTGGGTCCGCTTTGATCTGCGGTAATATAGGGAAGGTTTATTTCTGTTTCGCTGGCGTTTGACAGTTCAACTTTTGCTTTCTCTGCGGCTTCTCTTATTCTTTGTAGTGCCATTGTATCTTTTGATACATCGACACCTTCGGTATCGTTAAACTCTTTAACGAGCCAGTCTATTATTGCTTTATCGAAGTCATCGCCACCGAGTCTTACGTCTCCGTTTGTTGACTTCACTTCGAAGATCCCGTCACCGAGTTCAAGTATGGAAACATCAAAAGTACCACCACCGAGGTCGTATACTGCTATTCTTACGTCGTCTTCTTTTTTGTCGAGTCCGTATGCGAGAGCGGCTGCAGTTGGTTCGTTGATGATTCTTTTGACTTCCAGTCCTGCTATTTGTCCAGCTTCTTTTGTTGCTTGACGTTCTGAGTCGTTAAAATATGCGGGAACGGTGATTACTGCTTCAGTCACTTCTTCTCCGAGATAGTCTTCGGCATATTTCTTTATTTTCTGGAGGATATACGCTGACAGTTCTTGGGGGGTATATTTCCTATCTCCTATTTCTATTTTTATTGAGTCTTTAGTGCCTTTTTTCACTGAGTAAGGTACTTCTCTATCTTCTGTTGATGTATCTTTAAATCTTTTCCCCATGAATCTTTTCACTGAGTAGACTGTTTTCTCTGGATTTGTTACGGCTTGTCTTTTTGCGGGGTCTCCCACTTTTATTTCTCCGTTATCGAGAAAACCAACTATCGACGGTGTTGTTCTTTTCCCTTCGTCGTTGGCGATTATCGTTGCCGTTCCTCCCTGCATCACTGCGCAGCAAGAGTTCGATGTTCCTAAATCTATTCCTATTATTTTTCCCATTTCTATTATTTTTTATATTAAGGGGCTTTCGCCCCTTTTATTATTTAATTTTTATGTCGACAACGTTCTTCACTTCTGTTTCTTTTGGTACTACGATATTCAGTATTCCATTTTCCAGTTCTGCTGTCACTTTTTTTGTGTTCACATATTTTGGTAGTGTGAAGCTCTTAGTGAAGGAATGTTTCCATGAGAACGTTTCTGATGCTTGATCATTGTTATGAGAGAGAGTCAACATATCATTTTCGACACGAATATTAATATCTGATTTCTCAAATCCAGGAAGTGATACTTCGAGGGTATAATCATTTTCAGTTTCGTTTACGTTATAAGGAAGTTCCACTCCCAGGTTTCTTGACAAGTTATTTGTCGTTCTCCATACGTCATCGAATAGATCGATAAATAATGGATTCAAATCATTTTTTCCAAACATAATTTTATTTTTTAGTTTATAATGTTATTTAATGATTTCATAATGTCAATACTTGTGCCAAAATAAATAATCGGTCGTTCTGTCAGTCATATTAAATATATACATATATAAGATTGTAAATATGACAGATAGAAAATAAATATTTTTTTCTGCATGAATTATTTGGTTTTTTGCAATAAATTGCAGATATTTGTAAAAGTTATGATTAAAACAGCAAATTTGACTTTGTGTTGGTATTGTTTTATATTTGTATTATCTGATAGGGTGGCATATTTATTGAAGGAGAAAAGGTAAAAATACTATGAAGAATATTACAGACGAAGTTAAGAAAATATTGAAGTCCTCAGCGGCACTCTCCCAACAGATGAACCATATGCAGGTATATCCCGAACATGTGATGCTGGCAATCATCGCACACGACGATAACACCGCAATGAAGATAATAAAAGAAATTACCAGCGGAGACGTTCAAGATATATATGATAAAATATATACTCACATAGGATATAATGTCATCGATCCACCAATAGACGTGAAAACGATAAATCTTCACGATACAACAACACAAATCATCGAAGGTGCCAATGTCGAAGCCAAAGGATTAAATAATGATAAAATAGAAACAGAACACCTGTTACTATCGTTTTTGAAACATCATGTTAACTTCGCAGCGAAAACACTGAGAGAACATAATGTTACTTATTTTAACACACTAAAAACAATAAAAAATATGAGTTTTGCAGAATTTGGAGAACCAGCAGAAGGAGCTGGAGGAGAAAAAAGACAATCTAAAAAGTCAAGCAGGAAAAGTAAAACCCCCGTTCTTGATAACTTCTCAAGGGACATCACAGAACTGGCAAAAGAAGGAAAGGTTGATCCCGTCATCGGAAGAGAAAACGAAATAGAAAGAGTGTGTCAGATATTGTCACGTAAAAAGAAAAACAATCCCGTCCTCATCGGTAATCCTGGTGTCGGTAAATCTACCATCATCGAAGGACTGGCGATAAGGATAATAGAAAATAAATGTCCCAGAATATTGTTCGGTAAAAGGATAGTGTCACTCGACCTAACCTCTCTCGTCGCAGGGACGAAATACAGAGGACAGTTCGAAGAAAGGATTAAAGCAATAATAAATGAGCTCTACGAAGTTAACGACGTTATCCTCTTCATCGATGAACTACATACGATGGTGGGTGCTGGTAACGCCTCAGGGTCATTGGACGCTTCGAACATATTGAAACCCGCACTCGCAAGGGGGGAGGTACAATGTATCGGAGCAACGACATTTGATGAGTTCAGAGAGAACATAGAAAAAGATGGGGCACTGAACAGAAGATTCCAAAAAGTAACGGTGGAAGCACCATCACTGGCAGAGACACTCGAGATATTACATCAGATAAAAGAGTCTTACGAAGAACATCACAAAGTTGAGTATTCCGAAGATGCCATCGATGCATGTGTGAAACTGTCAGAAAGATATATCAACGACAGAGAGTTCCCCGATAAAGCCATCGACCTATTGGACGAGGTGGGAGCACGAACTCACGTCCATGTTAAACCACCACAGATGATAGTAGATTTGGAGAAACAGATCGAAGATGTCAAGCAGGCGAAAGTCGATGTGGTGAAGAGTCAAAACTACGAGAAGGCTGCCGAACTTAGAGACAGCGAGAAGAAACTGGTGGAACATTTGAACAAAGCAAAAGATGACTGGGAGAAGTCCTTGAATATAAAAAGAGAAACGGTGACGGAGAAAGAGGTCTCCATCGTTATCGCACAGATGACGGGGATACCATTAGAAAGGATGGAGGAAGAACAGAAAGGTAAACTATTACTTATGGGTGATGAACTCGGAGGCAAGGTTATCGGACAGTCAGAAGCAATCGTTAAGGTCACCAAAGCAATAAAAAGAAATAGATTGGGGCTGAAGAAGAAAGGTAAACCAATCGGTTCGTTCATATTCTTGGGACCGACAGGTGTCGGCAAAACACAACTGGCGAAGGTATTGGCGAAATATATCTTCGGTTCTGAAGATGCATTGATACGAATGGATATGTCAGAGTTCGGTGAGAAGGTATCTGTATCGAAACTTGTTGGTGCTTCACCAGGGTATGTCGGTTACGAACAAGGGGGACAACTAACAGAAAGAGTAAGGAGAAAACCATATTCTGTTATTTTGTTCGATGAGATAGAGAAGGCTCACCCCGAGGTATTTAACTCCTTATTACAGATGTTGGACGAAGGACATATGACTGATGGTATGGGAAGAAAGGTAGACTTCAAAAACACACTAATAATATTAACATCAAACATCGGTATCAAAGATTTGGATAACTTCGGTAAGTCACCAGGTTTCCGAACAAAAGGGAGCACCCAATCGGATCTTAACAGATCGAGTTCAATAATTGAGAAGGCGTTAAAGAAAACCTTCGCTCCTGAGTTCTTAAATAGATTGGACGATGTCATCATCTTCAACGCACTATCAAAAGAGGAGATAGAGAAGATCTTGGAGATAGAGTTGGTGGAGTTCAGAGAGAGAATGGAAGAACACGATATCATCGTTAAGTTAAATAGAACCGCCAAAGACATCATCGTCGATAACGGTTACAACGAAAAATATGGTGCGAGACCTTTACAAAGGGCAATACAGACTTACATTGAAGACCCCATCGCTGAGGAGATGTTGAGGGGGACATTAAAGGCTGGTATGATTGCATCCTTGAGTTACGATAAGAGAACAGATAAGATTAAGGTTGGGGTTAGAACGGCAGTACAAGGAATAGACTACTAATTAAAACGGTACTACAAATATTGAAGAAGTTACTTTTGTGTTTGGTGTTATTTGGGTTTAACATCCCCCCTGCTGATATTATGCCGACGACTCAGGTTAATGAGCTCAAGGAAAAGAAAGACAGGAAGAAGTTCCTCACCGACCTCGGTTATTCTGAATCGAGAAACGATTACACCAAAGTAAATAAATACGGATTTATGGGGAGGTATCAATTTTCCCGAGCTACCTTAAAGTTGTTGGGGATTATAGTCTCAAAGGAAGAGTTTTTGGAAAACCCCCAGCTTCAGGAAGATGCGATGTTTCTATTATTAATTGCCAACAAAAAGAACCTTAGAAGACATATTAAGAAATATTCTAATATGACAATAAAGGGCATAAGTGTCTCTGAATCAGGCATATTGGCGTCGGCTCATCTGGTTGGATCTGGGAGAGTTAAAAAGTGGCTTAAGTCAAACGGCAAGGAAACAAAGAAAGACGCTCTGGGGACTTCGATAGAGTCTTATATGAAAAGATTCGGGGGGTATGAACTAAACTTACCAGGAACGGTTAAGATTTAGGGTCTCTGTGCAATATTCTTGTCCTCGTAAATAACTCATGCAAGAACTCTGTAATATATCTGTGTGGGGTCTTCATCGCAAATAATGGCAATACCGATATCGGATACCACTTACTCTCAAAAACTCCATGCTCCAACTTAGCGTGCAACGGATATTCAGGGTTGGTGTCGTATTCACAAATGAAAAGTTTAGTCTCTTTAATGACATCACCCTCCATCTGTACCGTCGATGGTAACTCTTTTAAAATACTTATATTCGCGGGGTCGACATTAGTCCTTTCAACAACAGATCTTAATGCCGCCTGCTTGTTGGTCTCTCCAGCCTTTACAATGTCAGTGGGGTAATCCCATTTACCATCACCGAAGACAAACAAGACCTGCAACTTCTCATTAACCATTATTACACCAGCGTATTTTACAGTAGGTATCGTCATATATAATAAATACTTATAAGCATAAAAAAAGGGTCTAATGACCCTTTAATTGTTTAACCACCCACTAAGATTACTCCTCTACAGTTTCTGTAGTGGTAGTAGTGGTAGT
>Ga0098053_1000188_pt1 | contig 21682 bp, 33 predicted proteins | sample 15BtaG_FD_77068 | JGI IMG/M metagenome (GOLD analysis project Ga0098053, IMG submission 77068) | Marine viral communities from the Subarctic Pacific Ocean - 15B_ETSP_OMZ_AT15312_CsCl metaG | ecosystem: Environmental > Aquatic > Marine > Oceanic | place: Pacific Ocean | collected 2015-01-18 | reverse complement strand
GACAAGGGCAGGAGGAGGTGGTGGTGGTTGTTATCTTGATGCTGGCTTTATCCCAGGAAGCGGTGGTTCTGGTGGTGGTGGTACATCCCATAGAACCTCTCCTACATCTGGTACTGTAAATACTGGTAGTGGTGGTGCTGGTATAACTTCAGCAGCTAATTCTGGTGATGGTGGCTCTGGTTTAGTAATAATTAAATACAAATATCAATAATATAAGGAGGGGGCAATGGCTCATTTTGCAGAACTAGATGAAAACAATATAGTGACAAGGGTAATTGTAGCAGAACAGGATTTTATAAATTCTGGTGCTGTTGGCGAATCCTCTAACTGGGTGCAGACAAGTTATAATACAAGAGGGGGGATACACTATGCTCCTAATAGTAATGAGCCTGATAGTGGTATTGCCTTGAGGAAGAATTATGCAGGGATTGGCTTTACATACGATAGTGATAGGGATGCCTTTTATTCAGAACAGCCCTATCCATCATGGACATTGAATGAAGATAGTTGTTTGTGGGAATCTCCAGTACCTTATCCAGACGATGATGAAATGTATGCATGGGATGAAGAAAATCAAGGTTGGGGCTTAATTGACATGTGAGATACCTTCTTTAAGTTTTACATTAAAAACTTTATCAGCTTCTTCTGAAAGACCTTCAATATGGGTAACTATAATGAATTGGATATTAAGTTTTTGACTTAGTTCCTTGAGCAACAAACTTGCTCTTGGAATTAAGTCTTTACTTAACCATTTAAATGGCTCATCTAATATTATTGTGTTCCTACTTTTTGGAGTTTGCAAAGTCCATAAAGCTATTCTAAGAGCAAATGAAGCAGTATCAACTACACCGCCTCCAGTACCATTTAAAGGATTTATAGTTTCCCCATCCTTCTCAAAAACTAGCTCACATTCAGTTTTATTCCTCTTAATCACAAACTCTATCTTGAATTTATAAGGATTATCAAAGATAGTCTCCAAAGCTGTTGATACAATATCCGAGATATGTATCTCTAATTGGGATTGTGTATCTTTAGCTACCTTTTGAATTATAACTTGTGCTCGTTCTGAATGTTTTATTGCTCTTGTGAGAGTTTTTCGTGATAATATAGCTGAAGATAAATTATTCTGTACCTCTTTAAACTGTCCTTTTTTTTGGTCTATATGTGACCTGAAATTCCTGATCTTGTAAGAATCATCACCCATCCATGTCATCTTTATTTAAAATGTTATTTATTTTTAGGATATTTTTTTCTATCTTCTTCTCTAAATTACTGGCTTTTTCTTCAAACTCTTTTAGTTTTTCCAACCCTTCTTCAAGGTTATTACATGAGAATTGTTCTTTTAAGTAATCATAACATTGGTCTTTTTGTCCTTCAAGTTTTATTTTTTTAGTCTTATTAGATTCTATTCTACTTTTCAAATCTGCAAGGTCATTAGCTATATTCATTTAATCTCCTTTTCTATTCCCACCAAAGTAATGAAAGCATACCTAATGGGAACAACACTATACAAAATGTTATTATCACTATCCGTCTTAACATAATACTATCTCCTCTCCTCATGTTAAACTCTCCCATATTTTAGTTTTTGTCAGCTTCCCTGTGTTATTCTTATGCAAGAATTCTTTTAAATTTTCTTCAAAATTAAATCCAATTTCCTGATGATTCTTTAATCTACTCACAAAACTTTCTACTCTTTTATCTCTTTGTCCCTTCACTTCTATATGTTCTCTGCTTATCACATCTTTTCCAATTGGCAAGTACACTCTATCTACTGTGTTGTCTTCAGCATACCAAAGGTAGACAGAGGGCTTATGGTCAATCTGATTAGCTGACATTCTAGTAAGAGAGCCACAATTTACTAACCATCTCCCTTCATATTCAACACTAAACGATTGATGATTATCCCCTGTAACTATTAAATCATAACAAGGATATTTTTCTAGATACCACTTAGCAGAGTGAGCTTCTTGGTCATGCCATAACTTCTCTTTCTGTGACTTAATAACCATTTTATGTACAAGAGCTATTTTACTTAACGCTTTTTCTTTTGGTTTTTGAGTTATAGTATCCGAATAATGAAATGGGAATATGACTGCTCCTTCAATACGAGTAGGCTTATTGATCACTTCAAAATTATTCATTGACTTATTCAATACTCCCACTCCAGCTTCTTCCCACTTATCCAATCTGTGGTTAGGAAGGTCATGTTGTCCGCATACAGTTATGATAGGAGAATAACAGAAATTTATGTCCATAAACCAATTCAATAATTTGTCACCCCACATTGGTTTGTGTCCGAAGTCTCCTGCAACAAGGATAGGGCAATTGTATTCATTAGACAAATTAAGAACATATGTAATTTTCTTTTTTTGTGCTTCCATGTAATCATCTGTTCTACAAATTGGTCTGTCACCTCTAATATGCCAATCTGAGGACAGGATACAAGTAGGAGTTTTATCAGGCACACTACTCCCTCCCACATAAGGGACATATATTTGGCATAAGTTTATCGAATGTTTCTTGGTCTTTCTCTAATAACAAACTCTGTTTTTCAAGAGAATCCTCACAATCCTCAAGTTTTCTTAACAGATTATAAAGGTTTCTAGTCTTAGTTCCAAAGTCCAAGATTTTATCAATGCCCTTTTCAATTTTTATCACCTGCTTATTTGTATCACTTAAAGCAGGTAATTCTCCTAAGACTTCTTCACAATTTTCTATTCCTGCTAATATCTCAGAAAGTGTTTCAAAATCATTCTTTACACTCCTCAGTTCTTCATCCAAAGATTCTAATTCATTTAATGTTTTTTCAGCTTTCTCCAAGTATTGGAATGCTTTTGACCTCTCTAGCAACCCTCTCTCAAGGTCATTTACCGCTTGTAGTTGTTGCCTTTCTTTGCGTAAAGTACTATTAATATTAGTGATCCCCAAATCAATTTGGTCTAGGTGAACAATTCGATTAAGGTACTTAGCAACTTCTCCTCCTGACATAGCAAGTAAAAAAGGAGAATCAAACTGGCTTGCCATATTTAATGAAGAGAAATTCAACAAATCTTTTATGGCTGTTGGCACATCCCTATTAAACGCAGAATACTCTTCTTCATTAACTTCATATGTATTCTTGTTTTTTGATTTACATCGTTTTATTGTTATTTTCATAATTATTTAAGAACCACCCACTCCTTCTCAGGAAACTTTTTAGTCGGAATATAAATGATAGCATCGTCTGTTTCTATTTTTAAAGTTGCTCTACTAGCAGAAATAATTTTTCCATCAACACTCCCACCTTCATGATGTAATCTCACTCTTGCTCCTATACCTATGACTAGAGAACTCTTAAATTTTCTCCATGCAAATTCATTAAATAAAAAGGATTTCAAAGCAATTACTATGTAACCAACAACCATTAATTGGAAAAGAGCAAACAAAAGCTCCCATTTCAGACCACCATGTACCATAGCTTTTATCACATTTGATGTTTCATCCATCTCTCCCTCTCCACTTCCCATTCAGATTGCCATTCAACCAGTATGTCAAGTACTTGTCTTTTTATTATCATCTGATGTCTTGGAACAAACTGTTCTATAGGCATATCTAATTCAAATATTTTATCTGCAACATGTTTTGCAGGTGTTATCATAAATTACTCCTCGATAATTATTTTAACTTTAGTATCTCCTCCCCAATTACTTTTAAAAGCTTCCCCATTAGGTTTGTTGTTTACCACCCAATTTAAAGCTCTTAAAATAGCAGACTTTCCACTATCACTTTGTCCTATAATGATATTTATACCCTCATCAAATTCAAGCTCAGTCTTCTCATGACTTTGAAAGTTCTGTATGGATAGAGAATCAATCATTGATAATCTCCTCCCTATCCATACATTGTAGAAAGTTATTCAATCTTGTTACGGCATAAGGTTCTAAGTATAAAGTGTCTTTTACAAGACCAAACTTAAAGTACTTGAAATCGCTTGCACGAAAGAAGATATAATCATCCTTCTTTCCATACAATTTAAAAATGATTACAACAGGTTTAATGATAGAAAGATTATACATCTTTTCTAATTCTTCATTATACCATTTAAAAGGAAGAAAAGTATTAGTTAATAAATTATTGAAAGTAATAGTTTTAACACTTTTACAATCAATCCATATTCCCAGTTTATCAGGATTAGGAAGAAATGTTATATCTCCAACAAAAGAAGTTTCTCCCCTTCTTGTTATCGTAGACTTTGCACCACTCCCTGCCGTCCTCCAAAAGAAATCGTGGTTTTTCTTAGGAACTTGTTCTTGTGGGTTCATATCCCTATACCAGTTACTCAGTATTCTGGATATTTTTATCTCATACAAATTTCCTTTTTTCTTTTGGTTTCCTTGTTTCATTCCTTACCTTTTAATGTGTTAAAACTTATCTTATTTTATCCCATTGTTTTTCAATCTTATGACCAATACCAACAAAGCCAAACCCTGCTGCTACTGTTACAACTATCTTCGCTAATTCGACATGACCTAAACTGGTCAATATCGCACTAACCCCTGCCAATCCTGCTGCTATCCATGTTTTATAACCTTTCATCATCTTTACTACCTCCTATTAAAATTCAAAATTACTTAACAGCTATCCATCCTGCAAAATTCATCCATCTCCAGAAACAATCTATCTGTGTGAAACCGCTTGTCCTCAACATTTCCTCATTCCATTTTGCGGTAACTGGAACAAGAACTCCTTCTAAAGAAAGTCTTTTTCTTGAAATCTGTTCTTCTGAGTAACCATTATCCTTTTTCATCTTGTAATACACATCTTTGAAATTTCTGTCAAGGTCTGCGGAATTCCCTATAACTTTTTCCACAAGTATGAAACAACCACCTTCCTGAAGAGTGTCATATACATTCTTTAAAATCTGTAATCTGTATTCAATAGGAGTAAACTGTATTGTAAGAACAGACAATATAACAGAAGTAAACATTTGCGGTGAAGGGAAGTTGTTTCTTAGGTCTATGTTATGAACAGACACATTCTTATGTTTTTTAAACCGTTTCTCCGCAACTTCTAACATTGGAACTGACATATCACAACAAATAAAATCATTTGATGCGAACTCCTCGACCAATGGAGCTATAGCTTCTCCTCTAGAACAACCCAAATCCATGACACAAGTTTCCTTTTTCATGTATTTCTTAATCAAGTCATTCACAGATGCCCTCATAAGTTCGTATTCAGGAATAGACCTTTTCAACATATCATCAAAAGCATTAGTCACATCCTGATTGAAACCCCATCTTCCGTCTGGATTTACCATGTCAACACAGTAATTAGTATCAATACCACTCATAACCTAATTTCCTCCCTATGGTTTCAATAACTGGAATTGTAACAGTTCTACCACATCTCTCCCATCGTTCTGAATTAGATACCAATGTACCGTCATCATAATACTTTGTGAAATCATCTGGAAGTCCTTGCAATCTTTCACATTCTAACGGAGTGAGTTTTCGTATATCATTGTATCCGTTAGATTCAGTATACACTCCATGACGGTCTTGTACACCTACTGTATGAGCTATCTCACCGTCCTCTTTGAATCTCCTTCCTCTTTGTCTTTTATCTACTCTATCTGGAGTTAAACAGGGTTTTACAACGAAAGGTACGTTATTACCGCCAGTTCCCATATTTGCAGTAAGTGTTGGGACACCATCACCTTTATGGTCTCTGAAATAACCCCTTCTCCATTGTTTTATGAAAGTCCTAGTTCCACCACCTTTTGTGTAATGAGCGTCTAGAGTTCCTGTGTATTTATTACCTTTGTTATAAATCCCTTCCCTGCCTTTTTGTTCTTCATATCCTTTTTTACCATTCTGTCCTTCTGAGTCTCCGATAGGAAAAACTTTTGGTCTGGATTCTGTTCTAAGATTTCCAACAATGAATAACCTTTCCCTGTGTTGTGGGACTCCGAAGTTTTTGCTGTTAAGCACTTCCCATTGAACGTCATACCCAAGTTCATCCAACGAAGAGAGGATGACTGACATAGTTCTTCCGTTGTCGTGATTGAGGAGTCCTTTGACGTTCTCAAGGAGCACATAAGGGATTTTTGTAGACCGTAAGATTTTGCAGATTTCAAAAAAGAGTGTTCCTCTGGTGTCAGATGTACAGAATCCTGTTTGCTTTCCTGCAACGCTAAAAGTTGCACAAGGAAATCCTGCGGTGAGTAAATCTGCTTTAGGGATTTCTTCTCCTGTGACTTCTCTAATATCTTGCTCATTAGGATATTCTCCAAAATTACGTTTATAAATTCTTCTAGGTCTTTCTAACCACTCATTAGCCCATACACATTCATGTCCTGCTAACTCTAAACCTACTCGGAAACCACCAATTCCTGCAAACAGTTCTATGAATTTCATAAATCACCCGAACCTCCTTTTTCTTTTTGGTTTAATTTTGTCTTCTATTTCATTCCAATCTTTTTCAACCATTGTCACTAATTTTTTGTATTCTTCATTGTCATCTTCTAGGTGTTTAACCAAATCAAGCCTTTTAAATTCTACTCCATTCCAATTAATTTCCCTAGCAGTTCCGTACATATAAGTTAGCATACTCCCAATATCATCAACTCCATAATCAAATAATATATCGAATTCTGCTTCACGAAATGGTTTTGCTACCTTGTTACGATTGAGTTTGGCTTTTGTTCTGACACCATAGACTTTCTTTTTTGACTTAAATTCCTTACTTAATTTTCCTACTTGTGCTAACCATACTACTTGATGTGTATAAAAATCTAAGGCTTTTCCTCCAACACGATAATGCTTTGCTCCGAACAACCCTGCATTAATGTTCTCCCTGACTTGGCTTATACAAATCATTGTAGCATCTTTTCCTTCCATATACTCACACGCTCTAGGGAAGAGAGTACTTGAGAAATATTTTTGTTTTTCCATTCCATAACTACCATCTTGATCTTTGTCCTTTTTTATTGATTCTTCTGCTCTTTTTTTGCTTGCAGTAGAACTCATGGCATCTATAGAATCTATTACATAAAGTAAAAATTCACCTTTGTTTAAATTTTTAACTCTCTTCAAGTAATCTCTTCCCAAAGTTTCTGCTGTATCAAATCTTACCCATTCAATGTTTTTAACGAAATCTTCTCCGTACATTTCTTCAATGGGAAAATCCATGACACCTTCCACATTATTGTAAACTATTGTAACCTTTTTTACGGAAGGAAATAAATCTGTTGTCTTTTTATTAAGGTTATAATAAACTTGAGCACAAGCTTCAAGAGCAAGGAGGGTTTTACCACTACTGCCATCACCTACTAGGTTGATTATGCGACCTCTTGCATAACCACCGTCCTTTCCCTTTCCACTCATCGCTAAATTGAGTAATACAGAGCCTGTGTCAATAAACTCCACCCTACTTTTTTTCTTACTAACTACCTTTTCATTTTTTGTTTTTACCATTTTTTCCCTTCACACTCTCTTGGATATGCTCTCTAATAGCTTTCTTCTCTTCTGGTGTTTTAGGTTCGGCATTTAAACCATTTATCAAAAGAGTAGTAAGATTCTCTAATGAAGTTTTCTTCTGAGACAACGCATTCACACTAGCTCTAGCATTACTTATTTCAAAATTTAAATCTATTATGGCTTGGTCACTTTCCAAAGCTCTTCCCAATCCTGCATCACTAATAAATTTCCCCATTGTTCGTTTATAATCAGCAGTAATTTCTCTAGCTCGTACACTCTTTAAAGAATCTCTTTTATGAATCAGTTCAGATACCCTTAAAGAATTTTCTAAGAACATTACTGGTTGGACATTCCATTCATATTGAAGATTGTTTTCATTAATGACAGTTTCATCTATTGCTTTTTCTTTATCCCATTTTTCCATTTTCATTCCCACATTTAAGTTAATGATTGATTTAAGATTTTATGTTCTTTTCTACAAGCTCTTTTTACTTTAGTATTACACTCACCACATTCATCTTCTTCTTTGTAATCCTCACCAAATTCAAACCCTTCTGGACAATCATCTTCAGAAAGGTCTATCTCTGGTAGCTCATCTTCAATAGGAATGTCAACTAATTTTACTGGTTCAGAACTACCTGAACTTTCCTCTTCCTTTGTTTTTGTAACTCCTGTGAACTCAGCTTTAATAGTATCATAATCTGCGTAATTGAGCACACTTTCAAATGGGATCAAATTTTCCAACATTTCTTCTGTGAAATCCTTCTTTCCCAATGGTGTTGAAGGGTGGTCTAGTGATACTGATTTGTACCTAGTATTCCGTACACCTAACCCTTTTCTTACTATAATAACATCAAATCCTTTATGAATGTCAGTTATATCTACCATCTCTCTTGTACGTCTGTTAAGGCATAAACTGATTAAAGGATCACCGACACTTGAAGTGGGAGAATCGTATAATTTAATTCCGTCTTCTTCTTTATCCCTATCAAGAACAAAGAACAAGGTTCTACTGGCAGGTCTTAGACCTTTAGCTTCTTCTTCTCTTCCTGCTTGAGACAATTTGCTTGACTCTTCACATATTGGACAACTCTCACCTTTCATTCTACTCAAACACAGGAAAGCACTTTTATCTGCTCCTATATTGTAATGAACAAATATGTCCATAGCGAAATCATGGTCTTGATCATAAGCAGGGAGAACTCTTATAAAATTATCCCCTTCTACTGTTTTATAACTTTTAAGGTCATCACTTTTAGTCAAATACCATGTACCCTTGCTTTGTCCTGCATTTTCAATTCTTTCTTTCAGTCTGTTAGCATTAAAATTACTTTTTGTTTTTACCATTTTGTCTTCCTTTCTTTTTAGAATTTATTTTTCAATTTGATAAGAGTAAAGCTTACTATTCATTTTTCTTCCATTTTCCAAACAATTCTTTATCTCAATCCTCGTTTTTGATTCCAATGAATTGGTGAATGAATAGAACGGCACTAAAATTTGTGTTGCTTTTGGTAAGGATATTTTATCAATAAATTCTCCTGTTTCTGTATGAGTTCTTACCACTTTTGTTTTCATTTTTCTCCTTTCGTTTAATAAATTATATAATATATTATACAGGAAACTCCAAAGAAAGTCAAGCTAATTTTTGTTGTTTACGACATTTTTTTTCTAGCTTTAATTCCTTCTGTTCGTACCAATTCTTTCCGATACAGCACTCTATTTCAAGGTTCACATTTACAAAATCAAAATCCCAATTAGTCATTATTTTCTTTATTCGTTTGTATGTCCTTAGAATATTGTCTTTATGCACATATAAAGTTATATCATCGTGAATTATCAACGGAATTTTATACCCCTCTCTAGAGGCTTCAATCATTGAAAGTAGGCATAGATCACTGGCGAGACTCTGAACAGGTGTGTTTATCATTTGGTTGTAATCAAGAGGAGCATGTCTTTTCCTTCCTAACAAGCTCTCAACATAATGATGCCTATTATAAAATTGTTCCAATCTTTTCTGCCACCTTTTAATATTTGGATACATAGTAAACAATTCTTTTTGTGCTTTCTCAATCTTAGTTTGGTCTATTTCAAGGTTCTTTGCAATTGATTTATGCCCTGCTCCGTAAAATGATGGGAAGACAAATCCATTTTTACTATCAAATCTACTGACTTCTTTTTTAGATATGATTGACAATCTATCAGCCCAAAACTGGTGCATATCATAGTTATCATTAATTTGTCTTATAAGTTCTTTGTCCTTACTTTCCATTGCCATACACCTAACTTCTGCACCTGAGTAATCGAATGACATCAGATAATGGTCTTCTGGAACGACAAACATTTCCCTGATAAAAGCATCCTCTCGTTTAGGTATGTTTTGTAAATTTGGAGACTGACTTGAAAGTCTCCCTGTTTCTGTAAAGGTTAAATTGTAAGTGGTATGAACTAATCCATCATCATGAATATTCTCCTCAAATCCTTCTAGATAAGTTGAGAGTAATTTACTTGCTTTCCTATATTCTAATAGGCTTTTACAAAAAGGAACATCTTTATATCCTTGTAACACTTCCGCATCACAACTCTCTGCTCCTGTTGCTGTTTTTTTGAAACCATTCAATTTCAAATCGCCAAACATTATTTTACTTATTTGTTGGGAAGAATTCAAATTAATTTTTTTATCGTGTTTCTTTTCAAAATTCTTCACTTCATCTAAATTTCTTAGAGTAACTTCAGAAGTTTTTTTTTGAGATCGTACTTTTATTTTGTTCTTTTTAAGGGTACTTTTATTTACAATAACTCCTTCCATTTCGGATTTAAGAGTGGCATCTGCCCCTTCAAGGAGTATCTTATACACAGACCAATCTTTTTCATCAAGGAGTGCTGAGAGCTTTTCAAACAATTTAAATGTTAATTTAGCGTCTAGACCATTGTACTTATGAAGAAGTTCTTCAGGACATAGAGACATATCACTTTTGTATTTGTCAGCTTCTTTTATTTTCTCTAGACCAAAGTTGACAAAGGATAGATGGTCTAGACTATGCGTACCTCTTGTCTCATTCAGTATATAAGCAAGATATTGAGTATCAATTATGTTATTTTGAATATCTGCATTAAGTCTTTCAAGTGACCATAATTTTTCAAACTTGTAGTTGTGAAATATCTTTGTCATAAGTCCAGAATTAGATTCAAGTAGGAGTTTCAATTCCTGTTTTATCAAATCAGTCTGATTGGTTTCCCAATAATTCTCAACCATGAATGTATAAGATTTATCATCGGACAAAGCTATTCCACAGCTAATTATGTAGTTACCATCATTGTATGGTTTTAATCCCTTAGTCTCCCAATCTAGTGCAAAAGGTTTTTCTTCTTTCCTTACATACTTCAAAAAATCTGTGATGTCTACTGGATTATTTAACACTTCATTATTCTCTGCATAATCCTCATGGAATATTAACCGTTGCTCTAGTACCCTTCTAGCGAACTTTAAATCTCTTTCAAACACAGGTTCTAAGTGCCTTATTTGTGATTGGTCTGTACTAAAAGTAACCACAACATTACAATTACGTTCTTTTAAAGGAATGACATTGTTCCTTAATTTATTGACTCCACCTGATTTTCCTAAGATAGCTTTGCAACTAGCACCACCCATAAGTACTATAAGTTTAGGATTCATGTTCCTGAGTTCAGCATCTAAGATTTCTTTACATGTTTTAATAGACTTGTCTGAAATCTTAGATGCATTACATTTAAGAACACTTGTGAAATAAATCTCATCTTGAGAAAACCCTGCCCTGAGAAATCTTCTAGATAACCTTTTGATATTGACAGGCTGTTCTTCAATTACGACTACATCAGGATTAGGTTCTCCCACACCAGTAAGACTTTCAGGTTTTCCTCTTTTACATTTTTCACAATTTTTATTCATTTTTATTCCTCTTTTATAGATTCTATACCATTCTTTTTAATTTTGTCTAGCAAGAGTATTGGACTTGGTTCTCTGAATTCATTGCCACTATAACCATCCATATACCCTCTGAAAGCGTTTATCTCTGGAAGTGTAAATGGTGGAAGACATTGTCTACCATTCTCCTTGTGTTGTTTCCCAAGTATATAATTATATTCGTAAACAGTCATCTTCATACACTCCTTCCATTTTTATTCTGCGTTCTTTGTTTTTTTCTGGTTTCTTTTCTTTTTTGTTAGTTGGCACTTCAGTCATGTGGAAAGCACCATTCATATCCGTTACAAAAGCCATCTTATGGTGTAAATCCAACCCTACTACTATCCCACAGCCTGTTACTATTCTCCAATTATTACTTATCATCTGAGTCAGTTTTCCAAACCGCATCCAATTGTGATCAATTTCTGAATAAGATTGACCAGTATGAAATAATAAAACAGGATATTGGGCATCAGAACTTTCACATGTGAATGAGAAACCCAATCTGGTGAGTACGACATCTTCATTCAATTCTTTTATTATAGCGTCAATCGTTGTTGGATGAGTCATGCTCTGATTATTTAATGGTTTATCAGCAAATACTTTAGTCATCATTCCTAAAAACATTGTTAATGATACTCCAACCAAAACCATGCTTGCAATCTTTTTACTTATCATTATGTTCTTCTCCCTCTACTTGTATTTTAGAATTTCTATAACGCTTCCCTTTTACTGTCTCTTCTATGAAGTAAACACCATTACAATTCCTGATAAACTCATGATCTAACCTTGCCAATATTACTCTCATGTAACAGACTTTATTAGCAAGTGCTTTGTAAGTTATATCACATTCAAAATACTCAGAAAGATGCCTCATTATATCGTATGAACTAGCTCCCTCAGTTTTTTTTAAATATCTGTAAACTATGTCACATTTAGTATGCCTTTTAAAAGGCTGTGTCAATCTTTTATTCCTGTACTTCACTTTTTTTGGTTTTATATGAACTTTCTTCTTTTTCTTGTACTCACTTACTCTAGGTCTATAACCTGCTCCAACTCCTTTAGTGAATTCCCTGCATTTTGAATGGTATGCCAAAGAATCTACCCTGCAAAGTTGGCAATCCTTACTATCCTTGTTCCAGAGCTTTCCAAATTCTTCGCATTTGATTATCACTCCCAAAGATTTAGCAATTTTCCTACCATACTTTTCGATTATTTTATCATCAAATCTAGGCATTTGTTTTCCTTACCATAGCGTCCTCATGTATCTTTCTTAATTTAGGATTGTTCATCCACCTTCTAGAATTTGGATCACATTTGTTATGTCTGTACAAACCTTTCCCTATGTAAACTACTTTGTCATCCACAGATTTAGATATTTTTTTGTCTGCAACACCTTCAGCTTTCAATTTCTCAAACCTAAACCTCTCAAGTATTGGTTTAGCACAAACAAAACATCTAAAGTCCTTTTTCATGATTTTCTTTTTCTTGCCCATAAACTCTCCTATTTAATATTTGAACAACAATTTGAGAAGTGTCCAACAGTAGAAATTTATAGCTAACCATATCAATAGCCAACAAAACATTCTCCTTTTAATCTTGTTTCTTGAAATGATACTACAAAACAATAAATAATTATAGCAGAATTTAATTGTCACGAAAACAGCAAATATTGATACTACCCACATAAGTATTTCCATTTTATTCCTTTCTTAAATCAACTAACCATACCTCTTTTGTTGGAGTGTAATTCACTACTTCAAAAATTATATCTGATTCCTTTACAGAACTTTTTCTGTCTATACTTCCACCTCCGAATATAAAAAACAATGATGCCATGAACAAAATCCAACCCAAAAAAGCTAAAATAATGATTCTTACTCTATTCACTTTCAACCCCCTTAACTATAAATTGTGTCTTACTTAGATACCCAATCTTATCCTTTGCCCATCTAAAAGGATTAGCATCATTAGAACATTTAACTCCATACCATCTTATAAACTTCCTAGTACGAGGATTGAAATGCCTGTCAATAGCATAGATATACCCTTCTCCCCATTCTGTAACAACTGTAACACAAGGTTTGACTTCGATTATCATGATTAACTCCTTTCAATAAGTTGCGATAGTTCTCCCTTAGAATAATTATCAGGGTCTGTATTAGGCTTGAGGATTAAGATTTTCACTTCTGCTTTGACTAACGGTTTGATGTTCTTAGATATTTTTATAGCATCACTCATAGCTTCTCCATCAAGTGCTATCCAGATTGTCTTCTTTATATCGAGTGAGCATAGCAACTCCATTTGTTCTATTGATATGTCTTTTCCGAATACTCCCACAGCTTTTCCTTTTCCAAATCTTATGACATCAAACACTCCCTCACACAATACCAGACTATCTTGTCCTTTCTGAACGTAATCATAACCATATAACAACTGTCTCATAGGAATTACTGCATTATCATTACTGCAATTTTTATATTTGTTCTTTTCATTTATCACAGTTCTTCCTAAGTAATTAACTAATCTATTTTCATAGGTTATTGGAAATAATAACCTCATACTGAAATCCCCAACAACTACTGCTTTTACTCCCCATTCCATTAACTCTTTTGTCTCATAATTCCTGTGCTTTATAAATCTCAAAAATACAGAATCTAAAGCAAGGTCTGGACTGAGTTCATTAAGATAATGTGTACAAGGTATACGCAATTTCTCTTTTTTAAGTCGTTCATCCCACTCTTCTACTGTTTCTTTTTCTGATAAAATATCCTTAACTTTGTCCTGAAAATTAAAACGATTTACAGGTTCTTCATCGCATATGTCTTTAATTCTATTAATCGCTTGGTGTTTATCAATCCCTTCTATTAACATTACCAGACCAATGATATTACCCTGTTGCTCACATTTCCAACAGTTATACACTATGGTCTCTACTAATATTCCTAAATGGAAATTGTCATCACCACAAGATGGACAACAAATACCTATACTCCCATTACCTATGTTCTCTCCTTCTTCTTTAAAGAATACATCCTGAGAAGTTAAGTACTTCCTGACATCAAATTTTTCTAGTTTAAATAATCCTTTCATTGAACTCTTTCCCATAAAGGTTAGTTTTTATAAAAGACTATACAATCTACTAAAGACTACATTATATCAGAAATTGAAAGCATTGTCAAATGGAAAATTGTCAATCTTCATCAAAATCTATGATTTCAGAATCTTCCATACAAAATGCTCCAACTTGTAATGCCTGTGTCATGAGAATACTCCAGTACTTTTGTCCTTCTCTCACTTTAGCACCAAACAATCTCATAGTTGAATTATTTCTCTCTTCCTCTGTTTGGTTAAGAGTTACTACCACATCTGCTATTTTAGCTTTCCCTATACTACCTGATGTTTGTCTTAAACCCACTCTTCTAGCGTCAATAGCATCTCTTGTACCTTGTGTAGCACTCACTACACTAATATTTCTTTCCTTAGCCAACCCTCTTAAACTTGTAAAGACATCATCAATTTCATGAATCTTTTCTTTATACTTCTTATCAGATGCTAACAAATCTGCATAGTCAACAAAAATTATATCTGGAGCAAATCCACTTATTTCTAATTGATTTAAATGTGCATGCATAGCACCAACAGAATATTTTCCTTCAATACATTCTTTTATAATTACTTTACCATTTCTACGTCTATAAAACTTTTTTGAATCTTTAAACACTTCTGAGTCTGTGCAGAGAATTTCGTTCTTCCTAAAATCATGTGATGTTCCATCAGAAAATGTTACCAACAACTCTTCATCTGAATCATCATATTCTTTTTTCATTCCTGAGATAGCCATTCCTAATCTCTTCATATAGTTCTTGGTAGTCATCTCAAGCGAGTATATGACTATGTTCTTCCCTTGAAGTAGTGCAGACCTAGCACCATCAACTAAAGCCCATGATTTACCTACATTAGTAGCACCTAACCAGAGAAACAGTTCTGATCTGCAATAACCTTTTAATTTTTTGTCAAGTGTATTTATTCCTGTTTTGCAAACAACATCTATGTCATCTTCGCCTGTGTACACAAAATCCCAAAAATCTTCTCCTACATCATAAACATTTAACTCAGTATTAAATGCTTCCAGAACTGTCTGTTTTATTTCTCTATACTTTTTCTCTTTAATAAGGTCTGCTGATTTTAAAATTGCTCCTGTTAATTGTTGGTACTGAATCCACTCAATCAATTGTGATACAACATACTTCTTATTTGTATCCAAACCCTTTATCTTTTTTAGGTATAATCTATAGAGTTTAGTTTCCTTTGACCGTTCATCTGACAACTTAATGTAATCTCTAAAATCATCTTTTGGGGAATCACTAAATTCGTCATAATAACTATATATCATAGAACATAAATCTTTACGAATTCTCCCATCAAACAAATCGGTAGAAATATTAGTTCTACATAATATTAAGAAGTTCTTATCTTGAAGTAGAAGTTTTATGATACTGTCTTGAATGTATTCAGTTGTTTTTTCCAATTATTTTTCCTCACTTTTTTCTTTTTCCCAATTTTCTCTGAAATTTCTTATTTTGTCTCTCAGTTCTCTTAAATCTAGATATTTATTTTTTTCTTCTACTACCATTCTAACGCTATTATCAAACAAGTGTTTATTTATTTCCTCAAGATACCAATCGAATTTTTCTTTTTCTTTAACTTGTTGTATTTTTACTTCATTTGGAACTTCTTTGGTTCTTATTTGTAACAATGGATTTTTGACCCAAAAGTTTTCCCAAACTTCAATGGCATTCTCAGTAAGCAATTGATTAGGACTTGGGAAATTCTTCCAGTAATACTTATGTTTACTCATTTCATCTGCACTAAAAAACACATTCCTGTAATAACACTTAACTAAATTTTTAAATGTCTTAACCCTGTTTGGAGTTTGTTTGTCCCATTCCAATAGGAAAGTGGTGAGTGCTACGAAGAACTTATGCTTACTGCCATTGATTAGGTTCTCTTTGTGAGTAGTATGAGTAGCTTTCCCATAATCCCTGTTCAACATAGCAATGTAAGATTTCTTTACTTGTCCCAATTTCTCCGAGTATGGTGTCCCATCTCTCATTTTTCCAATGTACTCATAATTATATTTATCACAGGGTTTATCATTGGAATTAGATGATGCTTTAGCATCTCCTACTGAGCTTTGCGAAGTAGGATTAGATTTTCCCATCTCATTATTTGATTCTCTTAATTGATTCTCTTTAACACAGCCACTATGATGTCTATCTAGAGAGCCACTATGATGTCTATCTAGAGAGCCACTATGATGTCTATCTGAATCCATCCATTCGTGATACAAAAAGTAATAAATATTAGACTGACCTTGTCCTCTTCTATGGGACATGAGTAGCTTTTCTTCAATAAGCTTGTTCAATGACTTTTTAACACTATTTTCTGACATACCCACCTTTTCGGCTAATGTATCTTGTCTTGGGAAACAAGTACCATTCTTACCTGCAAATTGGCATAATCTAGCATAAACAAGTTTGTCTGTACTATTCAACTCATTTCTCTCTAATAACCAATTCGGTAGAAAACTTCCTGTAAACATCATGTAAGGATTAATTATTTTCATTATATCACCTCCCCACCTTCTGTATTCTTTATCGTGAGATATACTGTTTCCCAAATCCAATTTAAATTATCATCAAATAATACTTTTTCTTTTTTTTCTTGCTCGATTGTATACCTATTAATTTTATTTGATATACAAAAAGAGATACATGATTTCTCATTTTCAAAGGGTTCATTACATAAATATTCTTCCACTTCTTCTTTTCCTAACCATACTGTGGTTTTTATAGGATAGTATGATGTCCTAGTCGAAGGTAATTTACTAAGTTTTTCCCACATTGATTTATTGCATTTTGTATCTAAATGGGTCGAGTCCGATATCTTCTTCTCCATAGTCGTTGTACTTGTCCTTAATTTCTTCCTCTCGTCTTTCGTCATTATTTTTGTCTTCCTTTCTCCTATACCATATGTTTTTTTCACTTTCGTTATCACAATCCTGACATAAAGGAAAAATATTAGTTTTATAAGTTTTCACATCTCTTCCACAAGATTCACAAATCTTTAATATTTTCTTTTCCTTTTCTTTCTTCTTCATCACAGTCCTTTGATTAAATGTTATAAATTTAAAGGCTCATTATACCAAATGAGCATACACTTGTCAAGTTAAATCTCGACATTACTTCAACATTTCTTTAAAAAATGTGTCCGCTTTCTTCTTTCCATCTATTATCTGATTGAAAACATTCATCTTAGGGTCTAATATATCAGTCATAATTTCTTCATCAATGCTGTCTCTTCCTAAAAAGTAGTACACATTTACTGAATCTTTCTGACCTATTCTGTGTGCTCTATCTTCAGCTTGAAGGAATTCATTTGGTATGTAATCAATCTCTAGGAAACAGACTGTTGAAGAAGCAGTTAATGTTATTCCTGTTCCTGCTGACATCATGTTCCCAATAAACATTTTCACATTCTTATCGGCTTGAAACTTCTCTACTATCTTTGCTCTTTCAGTAGTTGGAGTGTCACCATCAATAACAACTGATATTTTATCAAAATGTTTTAATAAGGTACTAATAGTTTTTTTGTGAATAGTGAAGAGTATGATTTTCTCATTAATGTTATCATTTAAGAAATCCTGTAACCAACTTATGATTCCTTTCATTTTACCATCAATGGTCAATCTTCTGAGAACACCTTTCTTAACCACTCCTTCTGCTTTACTAGCGTTCTTAGCTTTTTCTATACCATGTTTTTTAAGTGTGTAAGTTAAGAAATCCTTTTTGGCTTTGTCGTATTCACTTTTATTAGTTAATTCAATAGGGACTGTTGTTCTGATTTTATTAGGCAAATCTTTTAGAACATCCTTCTTCAGTCTCCTAATCATTATCCCTTCTAATAATAAATTAAGTTCTTCTACTCTTGATGCACCAGTAAAGTCCCATCCAAATTTGTTGTGCTTTGCATCACAGTACTTGTGAGCATACTTCCACCATGAGGGAAACATAATAGGATTAATTAATTGTAGCATATTAAAAAATTCTATCGGTCTTGATTTAATTGGTGTCCCTGATAACCCAAGTATGTGATCTCTATTCTCACATATTAATTTGATAGCTTTAGTTCTTTTAGTTTTGTTTTCTTTAATGTAGTGGAATTCATCTAATATAATAACTTCTGGATTGAAATCAATGATATCATTTCCTCTATGAGTAACAATATCATAATTTACTATCATGTAATCCACATTGGTTGGTATATCTTCTGACTTTCTTCCATTAAGGATGAAGGTTTTTTTCTTTTTCTTTAACCAGAATTTTATTTCCTTCTCCCAATTGTACTTGACTGACGCAGGACATATGACTAATACACGCTTACCCTGTTGAGCACACCAAGCTAATGATTGTACTGTTTTTCCTAGTCCCATTTCGTCACAGCATACCCCCCTTCCTTTATTAGAAAGAAAGAACTTTACACCTTCCTCTTGAAATGCGAATAGCTTGTGGTTTAATCCACTAATCTCTGGTTCTTCCATTGTATCAGATGTATCATAAAGTTTTTCAATAGCTTTTCCAGACCACCTAAATCCACTAAGAGTCTGTAGAATCCCTGCATTGATTGGTGTGTTTGGGATAATTATTTTATTATTTCTTGGCTGAGTTAATTCCTCTATAAACCTAAGATTTTCGTAGGTTTGTTTAGGAAATTTTTTAACACATCTTAATATGAAATAATTGTAGTTTGTTGAGTATGTCACTTTCATAAGTTTTTTTCCATTACATATTATACTACAAATCGCATTTGATGTCAAGGAAATTTATAGTATTTTAGTACAAAGTTATTTTTTATGCAGGAATAAATTAAAAAATTGTGTCTGAACAATCATGAAAAACGAAAAAATCCCACCGACATTTTTCGTCTTCTCTAGGGACAAGTCCCCCACTCTCTTCCCCATTGCAATTGAGTCTCAATCTCAATTAGGATATTCTCCCACTTATTGCAATTGAGTCTCAATCTCAATAGTCCGTTTCGTTTACTTTTATAAACATTTAATTTCTTAAACATAAGCAATTCTCATGCCAAACTTAAAATAAAAATAAATTAAATTTTGTCGCAATTCTCATGCCAAACTTAAAATAAAAATAAATTAAATTTTGTCACAATTCTCATGCCAAATTTAAAATAAAAATAAATTAAATTTTGTCACAATTCTCATGCCAAACTTAGTGTAAGGATTACTGGCAAATTTTGTTCCAAAACACTGATAATTATTTCAGTCATTATAGCAAATTTCGTACCATTAGTCAAGTGTAAAGTTGTTAGTTTGGCATCGGATTCGCATAGTATTTTCAATAAAATTTAAAACGTCTTAGAATGGATTCTAGGTACGTTGTGTGAGAAATTCTGATAAGGTATGTTAGGATACGTTACCATCAAAAAAAACGTCTCAGAATCCAATACAGACGTTAGGTTTTTTAAACAGTCTTGAAAGAAGTTAAAAAGATTCAACAACTCCACCATCATACAATATGTAGTATAGTTTTAACACAGCAAGGCAGTACCATACTATATGTGGTACTGAAAAAAAACTTTAAAAAAAGTTAAAAAAAAGTTGAAAAAGACTTGACATACTTATAAAAGTGTGATACCATCTCCTCAGTTGTTTGACAATTAAATAAGTTTCAAAGCCCGTCGGGAAAAGTTGAGAAAGCGACAGACTTTGAAACTGAGGAGAGTAAGTCCTGAAGTCGGTACAGTCCCCGACAGGCTAGCCAAAACAATTTTACTTGCGAGTATGGTCAACTCTGAACGTTGGCAATTATTTACCTGAACAAAATCTAGTAGCAAAGATATTCATCACATCACATCACATCACATATCACGCTTCACATATCACGCTGTCCGAAATCAGGTAAATAATTAGCATCTGGATAAGAAAGCCACCAACATCTTTCTCTCATATAGAGAGAGAGGGAGAGGTTGGTAGTTTTTAAATCATTTAAATCATTTAAAAAAGGAGAGAGAAAAATGAAAGACGAAAAAGGAAAATTGATAGACGATACACCGCCTAGCTCAGCGAGCTTCTCGTTCAACAGCTTTTTCAATAGACTAGACGAAGAGGCAAAGAGGGAAGAAAGATATCAAGTCGAAGCTTTAAAAAGAAGATTGAAAAATATAGAGCAGATAAAACCTCTGTTTAGGGAGAAGGGATACACTGAAAAATATTTCAACGATTTCATAGCACCACACATCTTGGTGTCAGGGAAGGATAAAGCCCTAACAGAATTCCTCTACTCTCCCTCTCTACATGAGAGAGAGTTGTTGGAGGCTTTTAAATCATTTAAATCATTTAAAAAAGGAGAGAGAAAATGAAAAGGACAGGAGAAAAAGTAATGATGATTGCAGAAAATAATCGTGGTAATCCTGTAACTAAAATGGTTGAAGTTCTTGAATGGAATCATGACAGGACTGAGCCAACCAAGATTGTAGAACGTAAAGCAAAGAGGATTACTGGGAGTGAGGGATTGTTTGATCGTTATATGTATGTCTCCGTTGGGAGATGTACTTCAGTAACGGTTGGTAAAGCTACCAAACATTATGATATGGCTAGTTTTAGCAACCTTGTCACAGAGAGAGAGGGAGAGAGAAAATGAAAATACATTTAAGAACTTCTTCAGGGAATTTATCAGGCATGGTGTGTTCAAATCTTTATGCAAAAGGGAGGATTGTAGAATTAAAAAAATTTGTCGAGATACCAAAAGAAGATAGGTGTATGAAGTGCGAAAAGATAGCAAGCAAATTTACTTCATACATTTGAAAGCCTCCAACACCTCTCTCTCGTATAGAGAGGGAGAGGTTGGTAGTTTTTATATTTGTAATCATCTAAAAAAGGAGAGAGACAATGGAAATTTTTACTGATTGCAATGAGATTGATCGGGTAAAGTTTACTTGTAGTTGTGGATTTCATGTAAGCATTCCAACAACGAATGCTATCCCTCTTGGAACTTCCGCACTCGGTAGAGCATTACACTATCCAGAATTAAAGTTTGAAACACGAAAAAAAATAATTTTATCCCAATCATGTTTAAAATGTATTTAAGGAGAGAGACAATGGAATTTACAATGTATGAAACGAAAAAGAATAGTGAGCTTTTAAAGATTAAAGAAATTGAAGATGCAATTGTTACTTTAAAAAGAGTAGTAGAGAGAG
>Ga0098053_1000182_pt1 | contig 22066 bp, 19 predicted proteins | sample 15BtaG_FD_77068 | JGI IMG/M metagenome (GOLD analysis project Ga0098053, IMG submission 77068) | Marine viral communities from the Subarctic Pacific Ocean - 15B_ETSP_OMZ_AT15312_CsCl metaG | ecosystem: Environmental > Aquatic > Marine > Oceanic | place: Pacific Ocean | collected 2015-01-18 | reverse complement strand
TGTTATACCTGTTGCAATATCAACCGTTCCTGAAGAGGAAGCATTGTTATTTGGTGCAACTGTATAATTAGTTGTAATAGTAGGTTGAGTCAGTAAGAAAGGAGGATTTCCCCCAGTTACCTGAGCTCCTCCAACATATAGAGAAGTACAGTTTACAGTTCCATTAACATCTAGCTTATAACTAGTATCTGGAGTGCTTGTACCAATTCCTACTGTTGAAGTATTATAAATAAATCCGTTACCAACATCTTCAGTCCAAATATTTGACAAAGTAGTATTCTCCCACTTTGAGTTTGAACTGTTATATTGTAAGATTTGATTATTTGATAAACCACTTATATTAACATCATCTAAGGAGCTTATATTACGAGTTGTTAATTCTAATACATTATTAGAAGTATCTCTCACAAAAAGTTTTTTATCGGCTAAGTTAATAGCGATTTCACCAGCCTCTAAGTTTGCTGTACTAGGTACATTACTTGCGGTGGTGGTTCTTTTCGGTTTAAATTTAATGGCCATGTGGCTCTCCCTTATTTAACTGCTATATTAGCGGGTTTATTAAGTCTATGTAGACTTAGTCGGTTGTTATTAGATCGGTTACTTTTAGAGTAGATCCCGTACATACTTTAACTACTACGTCTACTGCAATAGCAGTATCCGCACGAGCTTCAGCATTAAAAGTACAAGGTATATCATAACTTTCATCCACTAAAGTACTAGACTCCAGGAACCAGCTTGGTCCTACCTTCTTGCCGGATGCTAAAGTTATTTGCTCTGAGGCATTGAAAGCTCCCTCGATCTCTAGGTTATATGTACCAGAGTGAGTATCTTTACCTACGGAAACCTTGGAACCATTGGAATTATAGTACAGTTTTGATGCACCCGTAGTCCAAGGTCCCATGTCCCTATTATAGTTCTCCCATCTACTAGTAGATGAGTTATAATGCATAGGCTGTTCGTTAGTTTCCCCAGATAAATAGATATCCTCTAAAGAGTTCATAGTTCTGGTGGTTAATTCTAAGATACTATTGGAAGTATCTCTAACGAATAGTTTTTTATCTGCTAAGTTAATAGCGATTTCACCGGCCTCTAAAGTTGCGGTAGTAGGAACCCTTCCCGCACTCGAGGTACGTTTTGGTTTTATAACATGATTCATAATGTCTCCTGTTAAAAATGGGAGTTACCTCCCGTTTTCCTACTTAAAAGCTTCCGCCATCTAGTACACTAGAGTCTAAAGATGCTTCCAAAGTTCCTGTTACGACTGCATTTCCTCCGACGTTTAAATTCGTCTGAGTAGATACACCTCCAGCAACTCTTAAAGCCCCTGTAGTACTGCTAGTAGATGAAGTAGTAGCTTCGATATTGAAATCTGAAGTACTATCTACGTCTATCTTAGTTCCAGTATACGAGTCTAAGTTATTTACTTGTAAAGTTGACATAGGTATTCTCCATTCTAATCTTTTCTAAAAATTTTACCACCTTAAATAATATATTATACCTAAGGCGGGGTAAAAAGTCAAGAAATAAGTTTAGAATGTACCTCCGTCTAATTCGTTAGACCACTCAGGGGCTGTAGCGCCAGAGTTCATCTTCATAAATTGACCGCCGGTACCTTTACTAAGCTTAGAAATTGTAGTTGCGCCTGTAGCATACATAATGTCGCCAGAGCTGTAACTAGAGATACCTGTTCCACCATGAGCTGCGGAAACTGTATCACCCTGCCATGCACCAGAAGCAATTGTACCAACTGTAGTAATTGCAGCTTGTCCAGCCCAAGTAGTATCAATTTGCATTGAATTAGCATTAGCAGTAATACCTGTTCCACCTACAACATCAAGAGTGTTACCAGTCTTAGTCATACCTGTGCCAGCTGTAATTTGTCCAGCTCCAGAGAATTGCGCGTAGCTTAAAGATGTTGTACCAACAGTAATATCGCCGTCGTTTGAACATACCCAACCAGAATCAGCATTAGTAGTACCTTCTTCAACAAAGCAGAAAGAACCGCCAGAAACCTCAGAGTTAGCATCGTAGTCTGTCGCTCTTGTAGGAGCGCCAGATGCTGCAACAACGTAAATACCGTTAGCAGAAGCAGTTGCCTGGTTCTTAAGTAAGATACGGTCACCAGTTGCAAGAGTAATACCATCTACAGTATCGCCGTCTGCGAAGTCTGAAGCTAAAGTACCTGCTGCTGTAGTAGCTACACGAACGGAATCTTTAACGTCTAGACCAGTTTTAACTGCGTCAACGTAAGACTTAGTAGCTGCATCTTGGGCCTGCGAAGGGTCTGCAACGTTAGTAATTCTGTTTGATCCCATTGTAACAGTTTGTGAAGCAGAAACGGCTAAACCGTCTAATGTACCAACTGAAGTAACGTTAGTCTGTGCTGCTGTTTGTAAAGTACCAGTTACGTTTGTAGCTGTAAGGTCACCAGAGCCTAAGTTAATATCTTTATTAGCGTCTACAATTAGAGCTTTAGAAGCTACTGCAGTACCTGCGGTAGCTCCGTCTAATACATTGATCTCACCTGAATCGGCAGTAACTAATACGCCGCCTAATTTAAGACCGTTTGTTCCATCGTGGGATGCGATATCGAAGTCGTTAGAACCATCTGCGATAGTAGCGTCTCCAGAAACTGTAAGACCTGTTAAAGTACCTACTGTAGTAATGTTGCCCTGTGAAGCAGTTTGGATAGAACCAGTAATGTTAGTAGCAGTGATATCACCAGTACCTAAGTTAATATCCTTGTTTCCGTCTACAACTAATGCTTTGTTAGCAGTTGCTGCACCTGCAGTAACACCTAACTCTGTAGCAGCAACTGTATTAGCTTGAATAGAAGCTGTACCAGTTACATTTCCAGTGCCGTCTAATGCGCCTGAAGTCCAAACAACATCGCCAGTCATACCAACTGTACGACCAGTTGCGAATGCTGTAGCAGTGTCAGCGTTACCAGTTAAGTCACCAGTTACGTCACCAGTTACGTCACCAGTTACATCACCCGTAAGGTCTGCAGTAACCGTAGTAGCTGTAAGGTCACCAGTACCTAAGTTAATGTCTTTATTTGCGTCTACAACTAAAGCTCTTGAAGCTGTTGCTGCACCAGCAGTAACACCTAATTCAGCTGCCTGTACTTTGTCAGAACCGATAGATGCAACACCTGCAGAACTAATAGTGACGTCGCCAGACATTGCTACTGATTCCCAAGAATCTCCATCTGCTAACATCATATTTCCAGAAGTTGCTGTGTCTGTACCAACGTTATCTAATTCTGCTAAAGAGTTAGAACCTAAGTACTTAGCTGCAATTTTCTTGTATCCAGCTGCTGAAGCATCATAGATTAATACATAGTCATTGTCGCCATCAGGGTTAGCAGCTAAAGCTGTTTGACCAGTGATAACATCAGTGTGTACCATTGCTTTCTGTACAGCATTAGAACCAATAGTTGCAGTCAATGTTGCATCTGTTAAGTTAGTTAATGTTGCTGAACCAGATAAATCGCCACCTAAAGTGATCGTTGGATCTGCTGTAAGTGCGAAGTCTAAAGTACTGTCTGAATCGTCATAAGTTACTGAAATACCTGTTTCTGTGTTTCCAGAAACCATTCCGCCTACTACGTCAGCGATTCCTTCAGAACCACCAATTACAGTTACGTTGCTACCGCTTGTTCCAATAAATAGGTTATTACTATTTTCAGAATAGGCTAATTCGCCCTCTGCCAAGCTTGCAGGTGTTGCAGTACTGGTACTGCGTTTAATTTTAATTACGTTTGCCATTTAAAAATACCCTCCATTTAGAGTAACATCAGAATACTCTGCAGTATCTGAGCTTTCCGATAATTGAGCCGCTATAGTAATCTCTTCCCACGTAGTGTTTCGATATACCATTAGCTTATCATCGGCTGTGTTATACCACAAGTCGCCTTCTTCGAGATTACTATCTCCAGTTGGCGCTGAGGCTTGTACGAACTGATTGTCCGCGATTTGATGCAGAGCATCTTGGATATTCGTAGCAGTGATAGGACCAACGGGGCTGAACTCAATGTCTGCCGCTGCTCCCACCGCTACCGAATTAGTCGTAATAACTACTTCATCTGAAGTAACTGTTATTGTATTACCTGTTGTTTCTGTTACCGATACTACTACATTACTCATGAAGTTACCCCCGCACTAATAGTGGCTCTTCCTTGGATAAGGCGAGTCACTGTTCCTGCAGGGGCGGTCATTTCAACGTCGTAGATATATTCGTAAGAAGGGTCTAAAGCTGCTGTTTGGGCAGGACTAAGCTCTAGCTTAAAAGTACCTGTAGCAGCATTAACGATTGTAGAGGACATAGAAATAGGGTTATCATCGTAGTGTGACTTTGCTAGTTTCGATGCAAAAGTATACCCCGTAATGTTCATGTCATTGCCCGCAGTCGAATCCACGTCTAATTGTAGCTGCCAAGAAGAGCCCTGCTCAATACTTAAATTGTAAATACCTGCTGACATAATAAATTCCTTGCTAAAAACTGGGCACATTTCGATTTTCCTCGAATGCGCGCTGTACCTGATTAAAAGGTGTACACTAAATTATTTTAATGACCTTTTCTTATACTGATATTATATCAAATTCCATCAAAAAAGTCAAGGCATAAATTTTTTAACCCTTTTGAAGTTCTTTTATCTCTAGAGCCTGTTTTTCAACTATATCTTTCAACTCGGTTACCGCGGAAACCAGTACGGCAGTTAGCCTACTGTAGTGCACCCCTTTAGCCCCTTCAGATACTGCGGCGGGAAGTATATCCTGCACCTCTTCTGCAATAAATCCGATCTCGGGGGTGCCTGTGGCCTTCTTTACGTAAGATACGGGGTTAAGCTTAGTTATGTTATCCAACTGAGGGGTTAAGGGGTTGATAGCGGTTTTAAGCTCCCTTGAAGAAGACTCCACTAGTGTACCCGTTACTGTAAGGTTACCCGCAGAATTAAGTGCTACGTCATTAAAAGCACTACCATTGTATACTTTAAGAACACCAGATCCTGTATCATAGAATAGTTGGCCCTCCACTAAAGAAGTCGTGGGCGCTGTTGTAGCACTATTACTGCTTTTGATCGCGCTTAACGCGTTGTTAATGTCCGAGCGGGTTGCTGGGAATGATTGATTGCTTATTGTATAGTCGTGTATTGCCATGATTAGTATCCTGAGCTTAACCAGTTAAACGTTTGTTGGGACGCCTGATTTGAATTGTTATCATAAAAAGTGATAGTAAAGCCTGAAGCAGTACTACTGGAAATTGTGTAATATATTCGATTACCGGAGTTAGTAGCCGTTATTCCTACAGAGGGGGTAGTTTTGAAAGGTACGGCATACGTAACTACTTTAGTGCCATTATTGCTACCAGAATCAGTTTGTACATTTATGTCTCTCTTTAATGTATCAGGCATATCTATTGTAGTAGATAAGCTGTCTACTTGTACATTATTAGAAGGGTTATCTGTGACTAACTCCATCCTGAACTGCAAACCCCTAGCTAGATAATCTCCTACGAAGAAAGGACCCCAAGAAGACCAATTGGGAGTGCCTGCAGGATCGTCCGGAGTAGTACGAATCTGTAGCCCTGCATTGGTTCCAGATATATCTGTACCGTCAAACAGTCCCGTAGCACTATCAAACAGTCCCGTAGCACTATCAAATAGGTCACTTACGGAAAAACCAGTACTAGAAAAGGAGGAAGTTATCCTACTTGTATATACCTGCCCTAAGTCTACTGCCTGGTCGGTGAAGTAGTAATACCCTACCCCTAAAGATGTATCTGTTAGTTTAATTGTGTTATTGGTACTATTAAAGGATACATTACTAGTATTAGAATCCCCTACTCCAGTACTAGTCCCATTACCGAAACTAGGGTGCTGAGTACTGGTATATACAACATTTAGGTCTAAAATATCTGCGACATTAGAGGATATCATAGCTGCGGTGCTTGATTCATTGCCAGAAGAGTCTAAGGCTTTTATCAAGTACGTGCCCGACAATAAAGGTACCGAATAAGTATCTAAAGTTCCCGGCACATTCTTCGTTATATCAGAGGAACCTGCCCAAGTAACTCCACTAGTGTTACTAGTATGGCGTATCCAGTAGGTACCCCCGTTTATAACGTCTAAGTCTGTAACCCTATCCCATTTTAAATTAGCTAAGTCAATCCGAGCTACCATAGAAAAGTTTGTAACGTCACCAGGGGGAGTTACTTTCCCATATACTTCAGCTTCTACACTGGCAAAAGGCGAGTATAACATTAGAAAATCCTCCTAGTTTTAACTCTAAATTCTAAAGTTCCTGCAGGTGCATCATCAATAGTGACGCTCTGCGCAGAGGTTTCCCCCATTGAAGTCCAGTTTGTAATAGCAGGAGCCTTTCTTCTCCATTCAACATAGTAAGACGCAATATACGGATAAGTGGTTGAAGTACCGGCCGTGTGGGGAGCATCCCAGCTAAAGGTGGCCCTGTTTTTAACATTACCCATAGAATCAACATATAGTTCTTCACTAATACTCATATTAGTAGGGGCTGGAATCGGGTCACTTGGGTTTGGAAGACTACTTGTAGACTTACTAGAAAACGCTATATCTTCCTCAATATACCCATACTTGGCTTCATGGTACTTAAGGGCAGATACTTCCACTATATTAGGACCAGACTCTCTAGTCATTAATACTCTAAAATCCTGGGCCTCTACTGAGCCTATTTCCTCTAATATCCACATATAGTTAGTAGTTGGAGTATTTTCAAAAGCTGAAGTAACGGTAAGTTCTTCTACGCTCTCAGTAGTACCTACTGTAGATACATTTTTCGTTTCTACCCATACATAAGGCTTCCATTCGTTGTCAACGTGGGCATTAATACATGCTTCTTGCGTTGTTTCAGCTTGTTTCTCCCCAGAGCGTATACAAGCTTCTTCTGTATTAATTAAAGATAATTTATACGTTTTACCTGCGGTAACAGAGGTGGGAGTATCTAATTTAACAGTAGTAGTTGTACTACCTGCTGCAATTCTACCCCCGTATCTAACACCTGCTTTGGAAGAATCTGCTATTTTAATTAAGTCCCCAGGTCTAATTGCTGCACCTTCCATTCCTGTAGAAAACGTAACTGTTTCAGTTTCATATCTCTCAGTATACAGAATCCATTTGCCCACACGTCTAGCCTGTCCTTGAGATGTACAACCTATAGCGCGTACATCCGTTGCAAATATCTGATTATTGGCATTAATAATACCGGCAGCATCTTCTACATACTCAACATTTTGTCTATAGAAGTCCTCTGGATTGTTCCACGTTACATTTGCTACATTGTGCCTCTGCTTTCTCGAAGTGCCTTCATAAGTGAATGCTCCATCTATAACGTTAGCGTCAGAGAAGTTCATTACTGGGTCTTTAGGAGCGTCCTGCACGGCAGTTATTTGCCCCTGTTGCCAATATACCATACCTCTAAATATAGAGGAGATATCATTAACTACTTTAAAAGCTTCGGCCTTATTTTGCAGATACATATTACACGCAAATCGTGCTTCCTTATTACCCCAACCGTCATCAACTCCAGTAAAGTTTCCAGAGTTATCTACTGCATCACAGTACTTAGCAATTTCATATAAAGCCCACTTATCCATTTGATTAGCGGAAAGCCATTTGCCTAAGCCATACCTCTCATCTGTACATAAGTCGTACATAATCCATGCCGGATTACAGGTCCACTCTGTATCAAAAGTACCATCCCACGAACCTGAATATAAATTAGAACCAACAGCTGTGCCAGACCAAGTTCCGCCTGCCTGCACACATCTGTCCTTGCGCCGATAACCAGTTAAAGAACAGTGTCCTGGATCGTACGGAGTATAGTTACTAGGTACTTTTACTTTTACACCTTTTATCTCATAGCCGCGCTTAGGGATACTAGTAAATTGTCTAGCATCAAGCTGTAGAGCCATCAAGGCACTATTAGGGTAACGTAATTTATTATCAATAATTTTAGTATACGCACCAAAGTACAGCTCATTAGATAACTTGGTAGAGGTAGAATCGTTTGTAATTCTCTCTACCTTAATAGAAATTTGAGTAAACCCTGAGGTCTTCCAAGTGGCAGGAATATCTAGTCTAAACGCCTTTTCATATTTGGCGGAGGTTTTTCCTACAAAAGACGAGGACTTCATCTCTACCCAGGAACCGTTGTTATCCTTCTCCAAGTAAATCTTAAAAGCTACACTTGAGCCATGTAAGTCGCCATTATCATTAGTAGCGTCTAGTAGCGCGGGCGTATATAGCAACACACGTACAGCATCTACAGTAGTAGAACTAAAAGTCCTAATAATAGGGCCTGGAGTGCCTTTCTTTACTAAAACACCAACAGGGGACTCTTGCTCGGTGCCTGCAAACCCTGGAATGTACGTCTGAATATTAGTACCTTCTCTAGTCGCATAAGTAACGTCTTCAAAGTTATACGCGCCTGCAGAGTCCTTTAAAGGGGTTTCATTTAAATAGATAGACTTTTCAGCACTTAATAAGCCTACAATCTCTCCCTCAGAAACTAAATCTACTACACGTGCTTTGGATGCGGAAAATAACGAGTCGTCATCTTCTACAGGGCTTCCACCGCCTCCGCCTTTACCCCCGCCTCCAGAGCCTATTATCCAGTCTTTCTCACTCATGGTGTGTAATCCTCCGGTGAAACTCCTGAGCTAATAACCGCTCCGCCTACCATTAATTGTCCGTAACATACTGGGATAGCGACCCCCTGTTGAGTAGTGTTAGCAGCCCCATTAAATGCGTAATTTTCTGCTTTTGCAGCGTCTGTAAGTGTAGGGGGGGTGGGAGCTAGCATAGATGCGATCCCTCCCAGTAATAGAGCTCCTCCGAACTTGGCTGCCATTAAAGACATCCCCCCTAAATTCGCCATACCTATACCCGCTACTTGAGTCATAGACAATCCTGCAATAGTCCCTCCAGCAGCAGTTCCCGCACCCCCTGCTGCCGCTAAAGCGGTAGCCTGTACGGACATTCCTGCAGTCATAACCGCAGCATAAATCATTAAAGCCCCTAAAATAATTTGTCCAACACCTCTTTTAGCACCCCCGATAACAGGAACAATTTTAATATCTTGTCTACCTGTGGGGTTGGATATCTCGCCTGCTACATCCGCTAACTCTTCTCTACCTACAATTACCTTGTACCCGACACCTCGCTCTTCAGAAGTACTAACGAACTGTCTAAAAGAAGGGTTGTTCGCCATTAGTGCTCGAATAGCTTCAGCAGGTGAGTCGATAGCGAGGTCCCACTCCTTGCCATACTTCTCTGCTAGTTCTCCATAAAGTTTTACTTTCTTTAACATAGTGATTCGTGCCTTAAATGGTGCGTGGTATGCTTTCTCCAATAGCCGCCATAAAGCTCTCTATTAGATAGTCTACCGTATACATGATGTAAGATTTTATCGTCCCCGATGAAAACTGCCGCGTGGTTTGGTACAGGTGAAACTAATTTTATAAGAAATATATCATATTTTCGTATATCATCTTCATCTTTTATCTGCACAAAACCTTGTTCTTTATAGTTATCTAAGTATCTATTCTCCCCTTTATCCCACCAGCCATCACGACCACTATGACACTTAAAATCTATATTTAACTCTTTTTTGTAATAATCTCTAAGTAGCGTACAACAGTCTAAAACTCCATAGCTGAACTGTCTACCTAGTATAGGGGCTTCATACCCTTCAGGCTCCCAACTAAACAAGTCGTTGCCTGGCCAACTTAAAATATGCCAGGGTTTATTTGATGCTTCACAAGCTACTTTATCTGCCTCAGAAGGTGCACTACCCTCATTAGGATGAGAGTGACATACTCCTATAATATCTCCCAAGTCTTCCGCTTCTGCGTAACTTATAGGATCAATTATAAAATGCTCCTCTGGTATCTCCGCTATATTATTAGCAGGAAAATACCTCTCCTTTTTACCTACCCCTACTATAAAGCCACAGGCTTCTTTAGGGTAGGATTCTTCAGTGTGTTTTCTAAAATCTTCTAAGGTCTTTTCGTTCATTGGTTATCCCATATTGATACCAGCTCCAGGGAACCCACCAAAAGGGGACTCTCCTGATTCTGGGAATCTAAGTTCACAAGCATTGAAAGTTTTGGCACACACATCATTCGCAGAAGTAGTAGTATTATTATTTATATCCCAATAGTTACTACCAGAGTACCCACATTCGGTGCCCTTGTACAGCCAAGGACAAGAGTTAGCAACTACAGTCCTAGAAGGTAGTTTAACTCCGTGAATATCATGTGCTGCAGTTAGTTCAAATTGAATATGTGTTCTAGTCTCAACCGCCTTTCGATCAATATACCAAATTTCATCCGAGAAATGAGCAGTATCATCGGCCAAGGCTGATGCGTACCATATACCGGGCCCAGTTGCAGCTTCGCAAGTAGTTTGATTATATACTGTCCAAGTACCTACAGACCCATTCTTACTTGCACTCAGACAATCATCTTTACTAAGACTAGGATCTGAGCCCGACTCCCCTGTACAAACTCCTGCTACGGGGTACCCGTTTGTATAGCAGTAATTATCCAAGTACTTAGCAAAAGTCTTCTTTCTAGTAACTTTTGCCCCGATTAGATCGTCGTATTCACCAATAACACCAGATATTACTGAAGTAATATTAGCTACGGTAATAGTAGGTCTAGGGATTGCTCCTTTTCCTGAGAACTCGAAACCATCAGCTTCGATAGGAAAAGAGGCATACTTATTACCCTGCCAAACTATCTCCTGCATATTCTCATTAATACCGGAGTGCCAGCGGAGCGTAGGCTCCGAGTCTGGCGCAGTTCCTGTAGTCAGATCAAGTTCAAATAACTCAATAACTGCTCCAGGCTCAAAGCCGTGAATATCGCTAGTAATCTTATCGCTCATGGTTCAAATACCTTTGTAAATGTTGCAGTAACCGTTCTGTACCCACTAAGAACTTCCTGTGTGGACCACTTATCGCACTTATACTTCTTGTATGGATAAATTGTATACGTTTCTCCACTTGACATAATATCCGCTGCTAGAGATAACTGAGTGGCGCTATCCACAGCTATAACCGTAGTAGTAGTACCTCCAGAATCCGTAACAGTAGTATTTAAGTATCTATCTGTAAAGTATTGAGAAGTATCCACAAGTTTCCTAGTAGTAGCACTAGTAGTAGTACTAGATATATCGTAACCTGTAGGGTACCAATCAAATGCTGTTACTCCCTCTTGAGTTTCTAAAAATCCTATGATTTTATTGGCATCTGCTGCGGATCTGTTCTTCCAAGTCAAGTTCCAAACTTCTGGGGTATTATTAATACCTGCTGCAACTCGTTGTTCGTACCCATCACCATAATTGGCAACAAGGACTCTAGGCTTACTGTCCGCCTTAAGTCCTCTATCTGGGTTAATATTTACTTCTGTATTAAAGTTTGCCATAATTAATAACTACTTAGTAGTCCTCCAGGTCTTTGTTGCTCAACTAGTTCCGCTTGTACCGCTTGAGATACCATGTAACCAAGTTGCTTACCTTGATCTCCGTCCATACCACTATTAGTGTCTGCTTTAGCATTTCCATCACTGTCAATAGTAACATTAACTGTAACGTTGTTTTCAGTAGAACCTGTAGCTCCCATTACTGGAATAGAACGTCCATCAGGTAGCGGCACTACCGCTTCGTTGTACTTACCTTCGCCCACTAAACCAAGAGTAGGTTTAGTAACAGTACCGCCATTAGCGAATGCTCTAAAACCCCCGGAAACTACACCACCGTTTGCAAGACCAAATATAGAACCAATTGCGGAACTCATTAAGTTTGAACCTACCGTAGACAAGGAATTAGTAATTAAAGACCTAGCATTCATATTATCATTCATAATCTGAGCATGAAGGTTAGATGCCATACTCTGCCTTAAGTCCTTACTCATAGTATCGATTGTAGCGTCTCCTTTAGGATTAACTGTAGGTAAGGATTGTCCAGGCTGTACTACTGCGTCTGTCTTAATATCTTCCGAGTTTACAACTTCTACCTTAGTAGAGCCCTCTCTTCCATTAGACGCATCGATTGCTGCAGTTAGTGCTGCGTTTTGTAGCTCTAATGTTGGGGTTTTTAGAACAAGTTGTTCCAACCTTTGCCCAAGAGCACTATTCGCATCTACGGAGTAAGGATTATTATATTCGAAAGTCTGAGGAGCCTTAAGCTTATCAATCGAGTTCGTAGGGTCCGTAACACCTATAGCCTCATTTATCTTCTCGCCAATTCTAAGTCCCATATTCCAGAACATTTCCAGAACATTACCATCATTTAATTCTGATGCAGTCGGTCCGTAAGAGCCTAAAGGCTGATTTGGGTCGGTAGGTTTAACATAAGGCTTAGCCATAGGGTCTACAGCTAACTCTGAAGGCCAGATAGCAGTAAGTACTCCACTAAGCTTATCTAAAATAGGTAATAATTTAACCCCTACAGTACTATTAGTAGGTATCCCAGGCCCTGTAAAGGGTAGGGGCGTTTGAATACCCTTTAAAGGTCCTCCATGTACTTTAAAGTCATTCAGAGTTTTCCAGTTCATAGCCTTTTGAACGGACTCAGGATGTTGCATACCTGTTAGAGTTCTATTATACTTAAACTCATTTACAGTTGACTTATGCCAAGGTTTAAACTTATCCTTATTCACACCCCACTTAAAGTCCCATATATCTTTCAAGAACTCTTGATTTGCCCTGTACTTGTCAATATTCTTCTGATTTAGGATATCCCTAATGATCTTATCCATCTTAGGGTCATTTGTACCCGCTACAGAGGAGGCTAAGTACTCCTCTGTAGTCATGTCTCTATAGGAAGAAGTTCCTTTAAATTTACCTTTTAGCCAATCCCACCCATCTTTTATATCTTCTTTTATAGCAGGTACTACACTTTTAAACTCTTCTACCTTCTCCACACTAGGAGAGGCCTTTAGCCCAGGTTGCCCTTCTACTATACGTACTTTTAAGCCAGCACCTTCTGCCATTTTGGCAAGGCTATTCATATCCTTACCTAGCTGTACTGATGGGTCTTCTGCCCCAAAGATCGCAGTTTTTAAGTCGCCTTCCGGGAACAAATTAGCAATGAAGCCTTTTCTACCTGTTAACTGTTCGTCTACTACATTTGATACTAATCCACCTGCAGAATCCGCCAGGCTTTGGGCCACGATCTCTCTCCAATCCTGGTCAGTCTCTTTCCCCATAATGACACTTGATACAGCCTCTCCAATACCTATTGAAATAGTAGACGCTACGTTCTTGTACGCAGATGCCATACTCTCAAACGCGGCTACTGCCTCCTCTTTCTTTGCTTCAAACAACTCAAACTTTAACTTAGAGTATGCGAGCATAATCTCGTCCTGCCTTAGCTCTTTCTTCTTAAAGTCTAGCCCTTCTTCTGCGTAGTCTCTTTCGATTTTCGCAGTAGCCTGTCTAAGCTCTAACAGAGTGGATGTCTCTTTCCAGTTAGCGGCTTGTAGCTCTAAGTTTGTTCTCTCCTCTGAAATAGCTTTCCTACGAGAATTAATGCTATTAACTTTAGCTATCTTACGTTCTAGTTTGAAACGAATTTTTGCAGATTTCAGTATTTCCTTATGTGCAGAAAGCATTGGAGCCATCAAAGAAGCAATCTGTTCAGGAGTGCCTAGAGGGTTCTTCTGCTTAAGAGTTCTTAGCTGCTTCTGTTCTTCCGCTCTGAGCTTATCGCCCAACAACGTTGATTTATAGAACTCAGAAGATGTCTCCGCCCCTGTACTAGCCAATACGAACTTATTATGTGCTGCCACACCTGCCTGGCTCTCATCGAAAGCCTTATTAGACATTAGGGTCTGGAACTTACCTAATTCGGTATTTAGTTGTTTCCATACTTCAATATATTTAGTTGCAGAGGCAGAGCCTTCTCCAAATCTCACATTGATAATATCCAATGTGGACTCTAAATTATTGCCCTCAACAATAGATGGTTTTAGCGTCTTTTCTAGTGCTGAGAATGCTACAGCAAACTCGTGTACTCGCTGAGCCTCTAAAGCTTCAAACTCTGCTAAAGATTCTAGGCTGTCCCACTCTCCGAAATCTTTAAATATATTATCCCATTTCTCGGATAAGGTTATTACGCCTCCAAGGGCCTCATTATTATACTCAGCAACTGCTTGATTATTTTTACGTATAGCACGCAACTTCTGATCCTCTAGTATTAGTTGGCGATTTGTTATGGCTATTTGGTCTTCGTTTTTCTCTCTGTCTAGTAGTAATATTTTTCTAGAGTTGCGTAGCTCTTTTAGCTTAAGACGTACTACCCCTTCCTGGGCTTTTAATACAACCTCTGAAGTATCGTCTACTCCTAATTTCTTCAATTTATCTTTAGAACGCGTTAACTCGTCTATGCGAATCTGCATATTCCTAAAGTCTTCTTCCATTTGCGCAGGGTCAAGACCTATAAGAGTACTTAATAGATTGTCAACCCCCTTAAACTTTTCTAATAGTTCTGCATCTATAGACGCCCCTAGTTCTTTGATCTGAGCTCTATAAGTATTCACTCTATCTGTGAAGTGTTTTTGAGCCTCTAGGTCCCCCTGCCTGGCCGCGGCATTCATACTCTTCGTAGAGTCCTCAGCACCCTTAGAAAGTTTTATGTACTCAGTAATAGCAGCAGACTGACCTTTTGTAGGGTCTAATAGTCCTTGCTCCATTAAATAGCTAATCTTGGCATCTCCAGAGAGCTTACCCAACCTAGTCACCATGTTAGCAAAGCTATCAGCATACTTAGTAAAAGGGGTGTCTTCTACAAAGGCTCGTCCTAAATCTCGCTGCTCTTTAAAAAAGATCTTTCCGGCATCTGCCATCTCATCGTAGGATCTCTTAGTTTCCTCTAGTTTTTCCTTAGTAGCAGAGGCAGTGCCTTTTATACCTTTTTGTATATCTTGTACGAATTTAGAATCCGTCTGTACATAAAACCCTAAAGTACCTATGTAGTCGTCTATATCATCTTGTAGATCTGTTAATTCGTCTGTAGTTAGCTTTACGCCTTCAGATATTTTCTTAAATATAGAGTCGTCAATACCCATCGTAGATAGCTTTGCAATAGCTCCCTCAGATAAAGGCTGATTTAGTGCTTGAGAAGCACTTATAGTTGCAGTTAGTGAGTCTGCTAAACTCTCGCCTACTCCCACCGTAAATATATTGGCAGTGGATGCGTAAATAGTATTCCAAATACCAGTAAGGGCTCCATCGATATCTATCTCAGATACGTTTTTTAGTTCTGTTTCTAATCTTTCTGCTAGGTTGAAGTCTCTGTCTAGTTGAGCTCTAGCTTCGGAGAACGAAGGCCCAAATACTTTCAAATTCTGTGAATCCTTAGAAAGCTTCTCCAGTCCCTCGGTGTACCCATCTAATTCGTCTTTTGCCTTATTTATGGCAGCTCCTATACCTAACCAGTCTAAGGCCCATGCTGCCATAGCTACTGTAGAAATTAGTCCTACAAGCATGTTCATACTACTCAGTACTCCTGACATAGCAACTGTGGCAAATCCTGTGACGGCTTTACTTACTAATTTTAAGCTTCCCCAAAGCTTCATAAGGGAGAAACTCCCTTTAATAACAGAGGTAGAGAATAAGTCCATCTGTTTGGAGCCTTTTATTAAGGCACTCCCAAAACCCGTAAAGTTACTTTTAAATTTTGCAAGATTCCAATTAAGTCCAGTAAGGTTCTTAAAGTCTAAAGCTAAAGCACCTTTTAATTCGTTTAGTCCTGCAGTAAACCCGCTCGCGGATGTTGTACTGTATAGAGCTGCATTAAACATTACAATATTAGAGGTAGCAAGAGCTACTGAGGCCCCAACGCTAGTGAAACCTTTGCCTAGCCCGGTTACCCACTCAGCTAAGTTTAGGGCTCTTAAACCACCCATCTGCTTGCCCACATCTTTAGTAGCTCCAATTAACTCTCTAAACTGGGAGTTAACTTGGGATACTTCTGCGGCGCTCTTTCCTTTTAGCATCCCTCCAAAGTCCATATTACCCGCGTTAACGTTCTTAATAGCGTGACCTATTGAAGCACGCATAGCAAGAGTTATAGCGTTAACAAACTTTCTACCTTTGAGCCCCTTAGACATAGCCTCCGCAACTTTAGGAGAAAGCTTAGCAAAAGTAGAGATAGTCCTCTTAAACTCTTTTTCCATGTTCTGTGTATTTATTACTTTTAGTTTTTTATCTGATACACGCTTTTGTATGTTCTCGGTCCACTTATCCATTCTCCCAGTCAGTTTCTCCAAGTCCTTAGGAACTTGCTTGATGCCGGCTCCTAAACCTTTTAGCGCTGGCAGTGCGGTACCTAATACATTTTTGAGGATGAGAGTCATTAACGCAGCAAGTAATACAGTAGAGTCACTTAAAAACTTTGCTATAGGGCTAAAGAAATCTGCTAACCCGGAGGAAGCATCTCTGGCGATGTCCAATATCGAGGCTCCTAATACTTCAAACTGGTTGCCATCGATAGCTTTTCCGATGTCTCCATACTTAGTCTCTGCCTGGCCTAAGATAACATTTGTTCTTGCCTGCATCTTCTCATACTCAGACAAGCTAGCTGTGGCTACCCCTATAGAATCCGCATACTCCTTGTATACATTATCTAGTCTGATGATGATACCTAATTCGTCTAGGATTTCTGGCTCGGCCTTTACGATACCACGGGTCAAACGATCCATGGAATCTGACATATTACGTCCTAAAGCTACAGAGGCTCCTAGAGCGGCTTCTGTCATCTTTTCGATTTGTTTTGTAGTAAGTCCAGAAGTAGTTGCAAGAGCTGCGGAAGTTGCTGCTTCTTTGTAACTAAGCATATGTTTGGATGCTTTCTGGATTATCTTTGATATCCCAGAGAGACTTTTACCTGTCTGTTTTGCGTAAGCTTCCTGCCCCTTCAATAAGATGGAGTAGTTTGCTGCACCAGATAAAGCATTGAACGCCGCAGTTACCGCGAATACACGGGCTGCAAGTTCTGCGTAGGCAGGAACCAGCACGCCTTGCATTCCTTGGGCTTGCTTGGAGAAGTTCTTAGAGGCGTTAGCAGACATCTTAGCATTGCCCTTCGCATTACGATCGAACGTTTGCGAAGAGTTATTTACTCTTTTGTGTGCCTTATCAAGCTTATCAATGTCTTTGGTCGTCTGTTTTAACGAGCCTTTGTCATCAACTGTAATCTTAATATTCTTGTCGTACTTACCCGCCATTATGTTCTCTTCCGCTAAGCCTTAGTAGGCCCCGTCTGCTTATTTTTGTCTTTCTTATTAACGTGTTTTGCATATTTCACGTCAATAATCTTTACTAGCTTGAATATTTCTTTTTTGTTACTTACTTCAAGTAACTCCATAACATCTTTTACTCCGGCCATTTGCTTGCCGAAGTAGGTACCACTCATACCATCCCACTGGTCTGTCAAATAGTTCCAAACTTGGAAGGCTTCTTGTATTTCGTAAGGAAATATTACTTCTTCCTTATCTAAGGTAGACCAATCTACCTCCATGCCATTTTCTTCCATTTGGACCATCATATCAACACGCTTTTCTCTGTCGAAGTTCTCTCCGACGCCTGTGAAATGAAGATCTATTTGCTCAGTCCAGTACTCTAGTTGCTCTTCGTAAAATTTGCAAGGTCACCTACAACCTCAGTCAACCAAGAGTCAAAATCGCCTGAGTTTTGCATTAAAATTTCTGCATTGTCATGACTAAAAGGAAGTTCTGCATTCATATCTGCAATCTTGTCCTCGTCTACCGGAATAAGTTGAACTAGGTAAGTCATTTTAAGACCTTTCCAACCTTTAATCACGGCCTTGATGTACTCTTTAAGGAAGACTTCCTCATTAAGTTCTTCTTCTGGCTGTCTAGTTCTACGATTAATTTTCGTAGTAACTGCCTTTTTACGTAGCTTTAGCATCTCGTCGCGTGCTAAATATGTTAGTTGTACCTCGAATCCTGGGTAGCCCGGGAATTCGATGTTTGCTGTTTTACTTGAAGTAAGTAAGTCAGATAAACTCTGAATACTTGGTGTTGCTGTTGTTGTTGCTGTTGTCATTTTGATATATCCTGTTTAAAATAAAAAAATAATGAGCCACCGAAGTGACTCATTATCAACAACTATTAGTTATACAACTGTTAAACCAGTGTAAACAATAGAAGTTTCGTTGTTACCAGAACCAAATGAACTCTCCAAAGCGGTAAAGTTAATTGTAGCTCCCATAACATCGGCAGTATCAATAGAAGGCACCTCTAAGTGTGCTTGATCCATGTTGAATACTACGTTTGGAGCAGATGCACCACCAATCTTCAACGTAATGTCAAAAGAGTTAGTAACGTCCGGGCTAGCTCCGTTGATATCAGTAATAATATCGTCGTAGATGCCTTTAGAACCTGTAGCTGAAGAATCTAAGTAACAAGTAAAGTTACCAGATACAGCACGTGTTCCTGTTTGGTGATCGATTGGAGTATTAATTACACCTAACTCTTCTGGAGTTACGAATGATACGCCGTTGTCGATTGTAATGTTACCACCAGTTAGTGGGAATGCATACGTTTTAGATCCACCAGAAATAGTAGAAACTAAAGATACAGTACTTAATCTGTTAAGGATAAAGTCAGCTGTAGCTGGGTTAGCAACGTATCCGTCTGTAGAATCTCCTGCTGTAGTTGGTGTAGCTGTTGCGTTTACTGATTCTACTGCTGTCGCGAAACCTGACCATGTAATCTGTGCGATACCATCAATATCAAAATCAATAGATGCAGAGTTTACTACCATGTTAGACAATCTGTAGTTAGTAGCTGAGTCAGAGAATACGAACCAACCAGTTAGCTTCAATAGTTGGTTAACATTTGAAGTAGTAGTTGAAACAGTACATCCTGTAGCTGTAGAAGCAATACCACCTGTAGAAGTGTTATTAGTTTCAGTACCCGATACTAAAGCATTCCAAAGGATCTTCTCTACCATACCGTGAAGGTCAGTAGCTAAGTCGTCAATTCTAGGACGTACATAAGTAGTGAAAGACCAATCTACTGGCTCTAATGAAGTATTGAAGATGTTTTGTCCACGTTGTGGAGTAGTACCTGCCTCATTTAGCGTTACGTTCTGAGTTCCTGTTGCTTGTGAGAAAGAGAAACCATCTAAGATTCCGATTTCGTAAGTATTTGCTTCGCCTGGAACGCGTCCGTCACCATCAAAGGGTGCTGCGCTTTCGTACGAGCAAATAAAAGTTGCATTTCTGCTTAAAGATAAAGCCATTTTAGCTCTCCTGTATTTTAACTTGTCATTAACGGGTTATTTGACTATTGTCTATTTACCGTTGTAGACTATATTTATAGCTGATATCTAACTTCAGCTGTAATCTCACCAACTCCATACGGTGCGAGTAACCCCTCATCCGTTGCAATTGATAAAATAGTGATTTGCTCAGTAGACTTTCCTGTATCATATGTTAATACATTATTTGCGTCTAACTGAGTTTCAATATCGTAAAGAACTTTTTCAAGTTCATCTAAAGGCTCTTCGCCATACACGTACATTCTAATATTAACTCCAAGCATGCCCCATTTGAAGCCTCCCGGTAAATATTCCCGTACTTCATTACCTGCTACTACTGAGACATAGGGGAAGTCATTGACTTCATCCCAAAATATCAACTTGTTAGTAACATTATTAGCTAAGTCAACGTTGAAAGTACCGGAGCCATCTATCAATTTTAGCTTGGTAATAAGCGCATTTACTATCGCTGATCTTGCTTTTCCTGCCATTATACTCTCCTAGTTCTAACGTTTAGTTTTCGACTTACCAATTTGGTAGCGATTTCTCTAATAGATTTACTGATTAACAATCTAGGGTCTCTGCGTGTTGATCCTTGTTTAAACCCTCTTTCGAAAGTTTGGTAAGGATACTTCATATAGTTATAAAATGCAGTTAAAGTACCTTGTCTAGACTGTGTTACGTTTGTAATAGTAACTGATTCTGCGAATCGTCCCGTTCTATTCTCTAGCGAGCCCCCTTGGCCCATGTTCTCTTTTACTGTTTCAGTCACTTGAGACTGAATAATGTTTTGTAGAGCCGCAGGCGAGGTAAATCTGCCTTTAATGTCCCTAATTCTGGGGACTCCTCCAACCGTGACTTTCTTTGCTTTACGCTTCTTCTTCCCCTTTAAAGTAGTACTAGTAGTCTTCTTATACTCAGGAACTTTCTGCCCTTTAATACTCTTATCAAGTACAGTATCAAGCGCTTGCATTACAGATTTAGACCCCTCAATATTTACTACATTTAATAGAGCTTTTTCGTGTTTTCTAACGAACTCATTTAGTATCCTATCGTACTCTCTTTTCATCTTCAGCTCAGCACTCTTACCAATGTTATCTTTTCCAAGTTCTGGTATAAGTAGTGTAAGATTTAAGTCCGCATGTAGTTTCTTACTCGTAATCCGTCTAGCAAACGTAGCTCTTAAAGCAGGGGAAGCTAGGTTTAGTTGAGCTTGCATCTTTCTTCTTAACTGAGCCACTATAGGTGCTTCAGAAGTGCCAGGAGCTGTTAACATCCCCATAGACTTGTCTAATCTATCCTGCCCAGACTCTCTGACTGCTGCGAATACATGCCCTCTATGAGTACCTAACCCTTCGGTTTTAAGTAGCCCTGCGGTTTTAGCTGCTTGGAACAGTCTGCCTGATTGTCCAAAGCTATTTAGTACAATATACTGGTTTCTGCCACTATTTAAGTTTAAGTCATTGGCTTTATTTGCTTTACTAGCTGCGTAGCCTCTAGCAAACTCTTTAAACTTCTTGGCAGTTTCTTTGTCCAACCCTGCGGCAGCTAAAGTTTTATTGTCTATAGCTACTACATGGAGTTGTCTATTTAATACATTCTTTCTAAAGCTTTGAGTACTTGAGTCTACAAAATCCATCATAGGCTTCAAGTACATTTCTAGTTTTTTCTGGCTCATTAGCTAATATGCCTATAATGCTCCAGGATACGTTTGATGTGTGGGGGAAATTCTGAATGAAGTGCCTGACTGCGGGAGATGTTTTTAATCTCTGAGCCTGGCATAGACTTGGCTGGAGTTGACTCTTTCTTTAAATAGTAAGTAGTCAAATCATAGCAAGCTAGTTTCAGATCTTTTGGAGTTTCAGAGTAGCCACCTTTATACACCAATTTAACTGACTTTGCGCCGACAGGGAAAGTTGAAGATGTTCTCATAACTTCCTGCGACTCAGAGTCAACGGCATACTCCGCATCAGCATCCCAGAATTCTCCAGCTGCTTCACACGTTGATTGAGTAGTATATGATGTATCACTACAAGAACCTGTCCATCTCTCAGCAGTAAATGCCCAAGAGTTGTCCGCGGTATGACCCGTAGTTGCTGCGAATGTCACAGCGATGTCGCCCTCTAAAGTTTGACTAGAACCTGTTATTGCTTGTCCTGTTTCTTTCCAATTTGTTCCCCCGTCACGAGACCATTTAAAGGTATCCGGAGTTCCTGTACTGTCAATTTGTACCTTGTAGCTACGTCCAACTTCACCTGACGACGTAATTGCGTTGTATCCAGTGATCGTTAAATCATTTAAGCCTGCACCAGTAAAGGTGTCGTTATTAATACAAGTTGCTTCAGTCGCTTTAGTAGAAAGAGTACATTGTGCAGTACCTGATTCTAAGAGATGGAAATTACTGCCATCTGCGTAGTTTTGTTCGACGGTTGTTCTATCCGTCTTAGAGCTTGAACGCTCTAGTAATTGTACAACTTCCACGATAGGAAGCTCTACAGGGAAGATAGAAGTTTCTCCACCGGTAGTGTCGAAATATTCTGTCTTTGCAGTCGTAAAGTAGTCTGTAAAACTACGTCCACAATAGGTTCTTATAAGCGCAGATACTTGGGCGCGCAGAAGGTTAATTTCTGCATCTCGGGTAGTACTTTGAATACCAGCATAAGCTTTGTATTCACTAACTGAGTATAAATCTGCCATTATCTATTCCTTTAATTCTTTGCCTTTCGGCTTGGTT
>Ga0098053_1000171_pt1 | contig 22959 bp, 29 predicted proteins | sample 15BtaG_FD_77068 | JGI IMG/M metagenome (GOLD analysis project Ga0098053, IMG submission 77068) | Marine viral communities from the Subarctic Pacific Ocean - 15B_ETSP_OMZ_AT15312_CsCl metaG | ecosystem: Environmental > Aquatic > Marine > Oceanic | place: Pacific Ocean | collected 2015-01-18 | reverse complement strand
ATAAATACAATAAATTAATTTACTAGTAAAGGAAAATAAAAATGGCTAAACAAACAATTAATATCGGTGCCACAGCCAACGATGGCACCGGAGACCAACTAAGAACAGCATTTGACAAAGTTAATGACAACTTTAACGAAGTTTACGACGAATTAGGTGGTTCAACTTTAAGCAATATCCAACTTAGTGGAAACACTATTTCAACAGAAGATACTAACGGTAACTTAACACTAGATCCAAATGGCTCTGGTACTATTATTCTTGCTAACGCAACAACAGCAAGTAGTACATTAACAGTTACAGGTGCATTAACTGCATCTAGTACTGTTACATTTGCAAGTCTAACAACAGTACAACGCGACGCACTTACTGCAGTAACAGGTATGGTTGTATTCAATACAACTGATACTAAATTACAAGTTTGTTCTAACTCTGTTGGTCCTGTTTGGACTAACTTGCATTAATTACTAGTTTGTAAACGAATCCCCTTAATTGGGGATTTTTTGTGAATGTCAGTAACGCATAAATAGTAATAATATATATACAAGGGAAGCTAAATGGCACAACCATCTTGGATTACTGGTTCTGGTAGTTTAGGAACTATACCGGAAGGAAAATTTTACCGAGCCTCTTTGGAAGCATATGACCCAGATTTCCCATCTGATAGTTCTAAAGTAAAATATACAAAAATTTCAGGTTCTTTGCCAAAAGGTATTCAAATTAATTCAAACGGTACCATAGAAGGTACTCCAACTGCATATATTCAAGGAATTCCAAATGTAGTATCTGAAAATGTAACATCAAAATTTTCAATACGTGTTTATACAGAAAAAAACACAAATGGTGTTATTTCTATTGATAAATTAAACGATAGAACATTTACAATAACTATCACAGGTCAAAATGCTCCTGAATTTGTTACGCCTGCCGGAAGTTTAGGTAACTATTTTGACGGGCAATTAGTCAATAAACAAATAGTGTTTGATGACGATGATCCTGGCGATACTGCAACTATTAGTTTAGTTAGTGGAGAATTACCGCCTGGTGTTAATATTAATTCATCCGGGTTAATTTATGGATATATTGAACCTGCCACTGAAGTTAATGCAATTTCGAGTTGGGAAAACGAAGCATGGGATTCTCAACCATTACAATTCAATACCGGTACTATAAGCAAAAATTATGAATTTGCATTGCGAATTACTGACGGAACTGACTATAATTTAAGAACGTTTTCAATATATGTAGGTATTACTACTGCTGATTCAACAGCATATACGGTAGATTCAAGTACATTAACTGCAGATATCGTAACAAGAGCGCCGTTTATGCATAATTACACAAGCGATTTAGGTACTTTTTTACATAATAACTTTTTCTCATACCAATTCAATGGTGTTGATTATAACGACGATATATTAAATTACTCATTGACGACGGGCACATTGCCGAGTGGCTTAGTGCTTGATACTAATACCGGCTTTATACATGGAACATTATCAAACATAGGCCTAACAGAACAGAGTTATAGTTTTTCTATAACCGTATACAAAAAAGAAAATATCTTATCGTCGAATACGTTTGATTACACTATAAAGATTATTGGTGATATTAATGCAAATGTTACATGGGAAACAAATGAGAATTTAGGAATAATTGATAATGGTAGTATTAGTAATTTAGAAGTTAGCGCAGTAACCACATCAAGCGAAGCACTAAAATATAGACTAAAACAAGACGGTACCTATAACAAATTACCACAAGGTTTAGAGTTGCATTCTTCTGGAAGTATTATAGGGCGTGTTAGATATGAAACATTTGGTTTAATTGATTATAATCCTACCACAGATAGTAACAAAACTACAGATTCTAATATAATCACAGCAGATACCAACGGCTTTACAGATATCACATTTGATAATAACGCCACAACAATAGATAAGAAATTTACATTTACTGTCGAGGCATATAGCAATAATGGCCAAATCTCTACATTTAAAACTTTTAACATAAGGGTCAATAGAAAAACAAGAGTTCCAACACATGAATTAAAAATAAATGCATTACTTTCACAGAATGACCGAGAAATAATTGATTCATTACTACAAAACCAAGACATAATAAAATACAATCTACTATATCGTCCCAATGACCCATATTATAATGTTGCAACAAATGTCACTTACACACATGCTTATGGATTGAGTCCTGAACTATTAAGTACATATGCAGAATCTATAGATTTAAGTCATTACAACAAGCAAATAATATTGGGAGATATTAAAACAGCACGTGCATTGGATGACAACGGAGACGTACTGTACGAAGTAGTATATAGTGATATAATCGACAACCTTGAAGGCATTGATGCTATAGTTAATACAGACATCGGCGTAGTATATCCAAATAGTTTAGATAATATGCGCAACGGTATTATTAACAAAGTTGGGAAAGTATCATCTAAACTACCAAAATGGATGCTATCCAAGCAAGAAAATGGAAATATTCTAGGGTTTACTGAAGCATGGGTGATAGCATATACATTGCCTAGCCAAGCCAAAACGGTAGCATATAGTATTAATAAAAACTTCAAAAATAAATTAAATAAAATTAATTTCATGGCAGATAGGTATACGTTGACATCACAATTTGTATCTAATTGGGATGCAGAAGACCAACGTTGGTACCCAACAGATTCAACAACATTCGATAGATACAATCACGGTGTATCTGCCGATAGTATAGATGCAACATCAGACACAAATACCGTACGTACTGATTTAGTTAATCCTAGTACGTTACAAACAACATTTGACGGCAATTCCTGTATTTTTGTTGGTGTTCGTGCCAATAAAGCAGATATAAGCATTAAAACAACAGATACAATTAATATCACAGCAGACAATGGCAATAAAAATGCATTAACTACATATCAAATTACAGATAAATACGACAAATATTTAATGTTTCCAAAGAAAGATATTATAAATACAAAGTAAATATAAATTTAAAGGACTTAAAATGGCAAGTAACATTAATACAACTACAATTGACACAGCATATCCTGTTGCTGGACAAGATAACAATAGTCAAGGTTTTAGAGATAATTTTACAAATATAAATAATAACTTCACCGAAGCAAAAGCAGAAATTGAAGATATTCAAAGTAAAGGCATTTTTAAAAGTGCATTGGTTGGTATAGGAAGTCTCGATAATGACATGGCGGGTTCTGCTATTACATCTGCAAAAATGGTCGATAGTAGAGAAACTGTTGTTACACACACTGCTACAGAAAATCCACTTAACATGGGTATTAAGGCAGGTTCATATCACACAATTACACCAAATGCATCATTTACACTTGCATTTAGTGATGGCTCAAGTGCTGATTGGCCAGCAACAGGTAATTATAGTAAAGTACGTTTAGAAGTAATCATTGATAGTGTTGCTAAAACAATTACACTTCCTGCATCTGTTACTGTTGGTAATGTAACTGGCCAAACAGGTCAAGTTATTACTGTAAGTACACCAGGAACATATGTATATGAGCTTAGTACACGTGATGGCGGAGCAACAGTCGCTATTAACGAAGTATCCACACCACAATTTACACCAGAATTCAGAACACCTGCAACTGCAGTTGGTGCTTCTGGCGACATTAAAGGAATGTCTGCTTTTGATGCATCTTATATGTATGTATGTACTGCTGATTATGACGGCGTTGCTAGTATTTGGAAAAGAGTTGCAGTCGCTACTTGGTAATCTAATTTAACCGTTTTATTTGACTATAGGTTACATTTACATATAATTAGTATTTTTATATTGTGATTTTAACCTATGGAACATCCGTTTCTAAGCACAACTGATTTAGCAGAATTAACACTTGACGAACTTCAAGAAAAAATATCTAGTTTGACAGGTAAGTTAAATTTCGCATATCAAACCAATAATCAAACGTTAATCAGCCAAATTGAAATGGCATTGGAAAGTTATAATTCTGCACGTGCTACAAAATTAAATGACATGTTCCCCAAAGATAAAGGCGATGGTCACTCTGATAAAATTAATATATCATGATTAAGGATAAATTCGGTCAACACATTTATTCTGAAGACGAAATTCTTGATATAATAATGCAAGGCATTGATATATCAAAAACAACAATACTATCCGCCGATGCATCATCAGTTGAAAATATTGTTCATTACTGTGAACCAGATTTATCATTGGAAGAATTTGATTTAACAAATCAAAAAAATTGGTTTATGCCCAAAAAATATAAAGAGTTGGACATAGCAGAATATATATTATCATTATGTAATACACAACACGAACTACAACGCTGTGGTCAGGAACTTTTAATGTACCAGGATCGAAATCTATTTAATTTGTTAAGATACTTAAAATACCTGGTTGATACTTTGAAAGAGAATAATGTTATATGGGGTGTTGGAAGAGGTTCCAGTGTTTCAAGTTACGTTCTGTACAAATTAGAAGTTCATAAAGTAGATAGTATGTTCTATAATTTGGACGTATCTGAATTTCTACGTTAAATACTATTATAAAAATCATGAGGAAAAAATTATGTCGCAAAGAATGTATAGATCAGCTTTAGGCAAGCAGGTTGATATGGGATCATTATTATTAAAAAATGAAGACGTTCGTGCAGTTGGAAACATGAATGTAAATGCTAGGGGCGATACCATTAATACAGTAAATAATATTAATACGTCACGCAATACCCAAGTAAATAATACATACAATAAACAAATACAAAATCAAATTATTGATGTTCCTCCAAATTTAACAAACGCCAAAGTTGATAAGACCGACGAAGTTATTGAAGGTTTGGATAATGAGATTGTAGAAGAAAATTCCATAACAGACGAAACTGTTAATACTAATAGTTCAAAAGAAAATAAGACCAAAAAGAAAAAAGGCGGACTCGCATCTGCTATTGCCAAGGCTAGAGAAGTCGAACAGAAAAAATCACAAACACCAAGAGAAGAATCACGTGGGAAAAAAGGAGTTAAAAAAATATAATGGCATCAATTAATACATATAAAATCAATTCAATTAAAGCATTGCATGATAACATTTTAGTTAAAGATATGCAGTTTGGGGAACGTTTTACATCAAACGGAATATTACTTCCAGGAGACGACAAAACCTCAACGGGTATTAGACCAAGATGGGCAGAAGTATATGCAATTGGCAATAAACAAACAGATGTTAAAGTTGGACAATATGTATTAGTATCGCATGGCCGATGGACACGTGGAATTAAGATTGAGGTAGATAGCGAAGATATCACACTTAGACGCATTGATAATAATGACATACTGTTGGTAAGTGACGAAATGCAATCCGACGATACATTTACTGATGCAGTAGTAGTTACATCGGATAAAAATAAAATATACGGTTCTATGCACAATTCACACAATGCTTAATAATAGTAGACAAATAATCGAAACGCAATTAAATAATTTATATATAAACGCAACATCTCCGTATAACGATGGGTGGGCCGCGTCGGGTTATAAAAAAGATTTAGTTATGATACAATTTATGTTAAATAAACTTATCAAAAAATGTCCCAATTTTGGCAGTTTAGAGGACAAGTGGGAACAAGAAATAACATTCGAAATATTAAAGGAGAAACAATGAATTTTCAAAAAATGACAAAAGACCAACTAGAAGCACATGGAAGAACTTTAGGAATTGAATTAGACAAACGTCAGTCTAAGAAAAATTTAATTGCTGAATTGAAAAAAGCAACAAAGAAACCGGTTGCTAAAAAGGCACCTGTTAAAAAGGCAGTAACAAAGAAACCGGTTGCTAAAAAGGCACCTACTGTTATAAAACCAACTCCATCTTCTCCAACTAAAACAATCACACCGAAGTTATCAGTTTGGCACCGTTTAAAAAAATTTTTTAATATTTAAAAGTGTAAAATAATTTTTATTTTAGCAGGTTAATATGAAAGATTTATGGACTGAAAAATACAGACCCGATACAATAGACGGTTATGTATTTCAAAATGATAGTCAAAAGCAACAAGTACAAAAATGGATTAACGACGGAATAATACCACATTTATTGTTTAGTGGTTCTGCAGGAATTGGCAAAACAACACTAGCAAAAATTCTAATTAACCAGTTAAATGTTAATACTTTTGACGTACTTGAAATTAATGCTAGTCGCGAAAATAGTGTTGATGACGTTAGAATAAAAATTACCAACTTTGTTAGTACAATGCCATTTGGAGAATTTAAGGTAGTATTACTGGACGAAGCAGATTATTTAAGTCCAAACGCACAAGCGGCGATGCGCGGAGTGATGGAAACATATGCGTCAAGTGCTAGATTTATCTTAACCTGCAATTACGCAAATAAAATTATTCCAGCGTTGCATAGTAGATGTCAAGGATTTCATATGGAGAGAATTGACCAAACCGAATTTACAGCTCGTATTGCACAAGTATTAATAGACGAAGATGTGGAGTTTGAAATTGACGTATTAGATAGTTACGTGAAAGCAACGTATCCGGATCTTCGTAAGTGCCTTAATAACTGTCAAATGAATGTTCAAGACAATAAACTCACAATACTTAGTGGCACGGAAAGCAATGGTGGCGATTTCAAATTACAAGCAGTTGAATTATTCAAAAATAAAAAGATTAAAGAAGCAAGAACATTAATTTGTAATAGTGTACGCGATGACGAAATGGAGGACATGTATCGATGGATGTATGATAATTTGGATTTATTTGCAGAAACTGACGACGACAAAGACAAAGCAATTATTACAATACGCGACGGCTTAGTCAATCATACATTGGTTGCTATTCCTGAAATTAATTTATCTGCTTGTTTAATCGATTTAACATCCTAAAAATTCTTTCTAAAAATGTATAAATAGATATATGAAAAAGAATTTTTTAGACAGTGACATTGATTACTGGCAAGTATCGAAAACCATTAAAGGATTATATCTAAGTGACGGAAGTGTGAACTCGTTACTTGATTTTGAACGTGTGCTAGACGAAGTTGACATGTACGCGTTTAAAAATTGGGACTTAGGCGAATTAGTACAAGGCCCAATAATTGGTCGTTATACAGTAACATGTACGTTTATGTGGTTAGCAGACAATATGCCTGACCCACGAGGTGCAAAACGATTACTTCCATTTGATTGTACAGTTAAGTACAAAAAATCAACAATGCAGATTCCTGTTAAAGTAGCAAAACAGGAAGATTTCCGTGACGGTACCAAGAAACCAAAGATTATTAAGAAGGACATTTGGTTAGTTGAAATCACAATGCCAAAAGATTTAATTACTGACATCCAAACAGGTAGTACAGAATTAGAAGGTCAGGACATTGACTTAGAGGATTTAAACTTAGCGTACGAACAAGATTTAAATAAAGAAGAAACTGAACAGGAAGCATAACATGAACTTACAAGAAAGCATCCGAAATGATTTAAACAGGCTAGACTTAACAGAAGATGTTAAAAGCGACTTTTTTAAATACGTAAAATCATTTTATGGTGATGGTGAAATTTATGCTAGGTACTTCACAAACGATGATGGTGCTGATGGTGCTAGTATAGGGGAAATCAACAAAGCAATAGATACCCTAATGAATGACGACAACCATAATTGGGGTGGTGGTGATTCAGTGGATAGAGAAAAAGTCAGAGATATCATGCTTGCTAATCGAGAAACCCAATATATACCATACGGTAAGAGTCTATGCTGTGACGCCAAAGTATTTGATGGTAATGTAAGTAAAAAATACGTTAATGGCACTTGTTCTAAATGTGGTAAACATGAAGGCTATTCAGTGGCAGACCCAAATAAAGATACGGGTATGGGCGGTTTTCCAATCAGTTCAATGTCTAGGCATAACCTCTAATCATGTTAAACGAAGGATTAAATCATAAAGATATGGTCGGGTTGATTAAGCCTACTGTACATATCGATGAGTTCGTAAGTAAGATGGGCAACGACGACGACATTGCTACTGTTAGTTTTTATACCAAGAACAGTAAAGTAGCAGATGATTTAGTTGAGTGGTTCGAGAAAGGTTATGACTTTGTACTAGATGCAGACCGTAGTCCTGGTGAAATTAAACCAAACCGTTACTTAGTGTACGTAGAAGTTAAACGTAGAAGCTCACTACCTAAACAAATCGAAGAGTTAGTTAGAGATTTAGCATCATTAACCGAGTACGAACCATCAGATTGGACAGTTAAGTACGACGATAACGAAATGGATTTTGACGTTGATTATTTAGAAACACGTTTATTACTTAGTCCAAGAGAATACAGAATCAATAAAGAAGCAGATATCAATACAATGCGCGAATCAGCAGGTATTAAAACAGTTCCAGTTTATACAAAAGACACAGAAATATTAACAATACAACAACAAGCAGGAATTTTATAACTATTCATAATAGTTACTAAATATATGCATGAACAAACTCCATGCATTCGGTGACAGTTTTACATACGGTAGCGATCTAATCGACTGCGTCGACAGTGACAATAAACATAGTAATAATACCTGGACTGCCTTATTAGCAAGAAATAAGTCTTTGGAGTACGTGTGTCATGCATATCCAGGTATAAGCAATCAAACAATTGTTAGGGATTTCTTTAATAGTCTGCATTTAATAAACAAGGACGATTTTGTAGTTGTTAATTGGACTTGGGTAAATCGTTGGGATTTCTATAATCAAATTGATCATAAATGGGAGTCAATACGTCCTGATTCAGAAAATAGTGTATTTTACAAAGATTATATAAAATACTTCCAAAGCGAACTGTGGGATAAATTAGAAACACTTAAAGCAATTAATCTTTTACAAGCAGTATTAAAAAATAATAATAATATTAAATTTGTAATGACATGTGTAGATAGTTTAGCATTTGATACAAGATGGCATTGTCCAACGTATATAAGGAATTTACAAAATAATACAATCGATAATATAACATGGTTTAACGATCTCGGTTTTTACGATTGGGCAAGAAAAAACAAATATACCATTAGCGATAAATGGCATCCAATGGAAGACGCACACAAGGATGCTTTTGAGTACATAAATGAAGTTACCAAATAGAATATTTTTCACTGGAGTTCCAGGCAGTAAATGGTCAGGGATTGCACAAATACTCGAATCACACGAAGCATTTAACACATCCGACAGAACACCCGAAAGAGAATATAGTCACAGTCAATACTCCGGACATAAAGGTGCATACTTCGGTAGAGGTATGGAGTTTTATCCCGATCCAATGAAAATAGATCAAGCCTGGGGCGACGGCAAAGGAATTAAAATAGCAAAAAGTCATGACTGGGCTTATATGCTAGATGTTATTAAGCCAGGATTTATTAATGATTGGGTTATGTTAGTTTATAGACCAAACGAAGTTAGTAACGATTGGTGGCATGAAGCAGGTGGGTTTAATATTGCATACCCAGATTACACTGCATATAAAGATAATAACGGTATGCGCAAAGCCATTGCAGATCAAAATAGCAATATTTTAAATTTTGCACATAAGCATAACGCAACATGGAACTACTTTACAACAGAATGGATTAAAAAAACATTTGACTTGGATATCGAAGTAAATACAGAATACAAAGACATATTAGTAACAATAGTTAAATGAACACCAAAATATTTAATAAACTTAACCAAATGGTTAAAGATAGTCCGCAATTATTGCTAGATATAAATGCACTAAAACAAGCATTAAATGGCGAGTTTTGCATTGATATCGATAATATTGATATTTCTGGGATTGGACAACTAGTTCACCAAATAGACGAAGCAGTAATGGAACGTTATTTTTCCGAAGTATGGCAACCGGAAACTAAAAAATACAAATACAGTGGTCTTAGTATTATTGATGAAGTAAATGCATTAAACCCAGATAATGTACTGGATGTAGGTTGTGGTTATAACGAATTCAAAGGAAAAATACAAAACTTAACAGGCATTGATCCGTACAATAAACGTGCAGATATAAGAGCGCATACGTTGGATTACGAAACAAATATAAAATACAATGTTACTATCTGTTTAGGGAGTATTAATTTTGGTAGTACTGACAAGATTATTCAAGAACTACAAAGAGTTGTACATTTAACTAAACAAAATGGGTTATTAATATTTCGTGTTAACCCAGGTGTCCAACATAAAGCATACGAAAGTCAGTGGATTGATTTTTTTGATTGGACACCGACATTTATAATGAATGTTGCACAATCATTAAATTGCGAAGTTCTACAACTAAGACGTGATGTGCCAGAGAAGGCATTAAACGGAGAACGTTTTTATTTTGTGTTTCGGAAAAATTAATAAATAAAAACATCATTGTAACGTCGTTACAATTAAATATTTTCGATCGAAAATATCATAAGCGAGTGCTTAAATTTTATAAATTTTATATACACTAATGTATATAATATAATTTAAATTTAACATATAAGCACGAATGGAATTTTATTTACTCGCAACCTTAGCATTATTTGCAGGCATTATTTACGGACTAATCATTGGTATTATTCCTGCCGCAGGTGCAACTACAGGTTTAGTTGCACTATTTCCATTTATAGTATCTCTTAAATCAGTTGACCCTTATATAGCGGTTATCTTTATCGTTGCTGTAGTAGCGTCTAGTACAACAGGAGACACCTTTACATCAGTGTTATTGGGCATTCCTGGAGCAAACTCATCTGCCGCAACTATGGTAGATGGGTTTCCATTAGCACAGCAAGGTAAAGCAACATACGCATTATCAGCCGCAGTTACAACATCAACAGTTAATGGCTTAATATGGGGCTCAATTGCATTCTTGTTAATGCCTTGGTACTACAACTTTATTATTATGCCACCAACAGAAGGCGGAATAGGACAAGCAGAATTGTTTGTATTATGTATATTAGCATTTGTAACAGTTAGTCTTGTATCTAATAAGTTTTGGGTACGTTCGATACTAGCATTGTCACTTGGTGTGTTCTTGGCGCTGGTGGGCACAGACCCTATTACAGCATCGCCTAGATTTACAATGGGTTGGGATTTCTTAATAGGAGATGGTGCTAGTAAAGGTATTTCAATGATTCCTGTTATTGCAGGTATATTCGCTATGCCAGAAATGATATTAGCATTAAAGAACAAAGTACTAACATCAACACGCTCCGCTACAAACCACACACAACAACTAAATGACGGAATTAAAATTTCGTTCAAGGAATGGAAACTATCAGCAAGGGGTGGTATTATTGGTGCTATTGTTGGCTTCTTACCAGGACTTGGTGGTGGTATGTCTGATTGGTTGGCATACGGACAGACAGTAGCAACTAACCCAAACGAGAAGATACCGTTTGGTAAAGGTAATATTAAGGGTGTAATTGGACCAGAGGGTTCAAACAATGCACAAAAAGCATCAGCGTTTATTCCTACTGTACTGTTTGGTATTCCTGGTGCACCATTCGCGGCAATTGTAATTGGTTTATTTGGTGCTATTGGCTTTGAGTTATCACTAGGCACAGACGTAATGAATAACAACTTAATGGAGAATAGTTTATTCTTTGACTCATTAAGCTTTGGCTTCTTAGCATCTACACTAATTACTGGTGTTATTTGTTTGTACTTGATGAAGTACTTAACAGCAATAGCATATGTTCCGTACAAGTATTATTTTCCTGTAATATTAGCATTTATTGTATGGGCAACATATACAGCAGGATTTGGCGTATATGGATTTGAAAATGTATTTTTATTAGGCGTGTTTACTGTACTGGGTTTAGGAATGCGCAAATGGAAGTTTAGTAGACCTGCATTGATGATTGGATTTATCTTAGGAGATAAAATCGAAATGTTAGGAATGCAGTTTTTTAGTATGTTTAATATTGGTGGTTATCCACTTGTTAAACTAACTGAATTTTTCTCAGGCAAAACAGTAGGCAATGGTAGAATTGCTATGGCTTTGCGTGATGGAAATGATGTGCTACAGCACCCAGTGTTTGTAGTTGTAAGTGTCTTAATTCTAGTAGTACTAGTTTGGAGTTTTGTAAGTAAAGGTAAAGTTGACTACTCGTAGTCGTAATTTAAATAAAATAAGGAAAGTAAATGAAAATTAAAAGTGTAGCATTTGCCGTAGCAACGGCAATTTCAACAATGGCAGTGGCAGATATCGAATTAATGTCACCTCAAAAACCAGGTTCTGGTACATCAGTATGGGCTAATATCGTAGCAACAGAGTTCGCCAAAGCGCCAGCACTACAAGGCGAGAACGTAGTTATTTCGTACAACCCAGGCGCACGTGACATGGCAGGACCTAATAAGTTCCATACTACTAAGCGTTTTGATGATAACGTTATTATGATTTCGCATGGTGGTAATGGTATTTCATATGTACAAGAAAACGTTAAGTACAACTACAAAGAATATGATTCTGTATGTCATCAGAACTTAAACATTATTATGAGTAAGCACAAAGGCGTTAATGAAAATGAAGGTATTTCGCACGCGGCTGGTTCTGGTATGGTTCCAGAAGGTTTAGCAATTGCTATGATGATTGGCGGTCCTGGTAAAACTGTAGACGAGTACATTGATATCTTTACTGATAAAGTTACTTGGATCAACGGACTTAAAGGTTCTGAGCGTCACTTAGCATTTACACGTGCAGAACTAACTGCAACACGTGCTAACCCTGCACAGTACATTGCTAAAGTACAGCCATTAGTTGACGAAGGCAAAGTAACAACATGGTTACACCATGGCATCTTAGATATTGAAACGGGATTAACTAAGGATGATCCTAACTACTTAGGCAAACGTTTTGAAGATGTGTTTGAAGCAAAATGGGGCGAAGCACCATCAGGCGAATTATACAGTGCATATGCATTAATTCACTCATGGAGAGATGCTATTCAAAAAGCACTATGGGTAAACAAAGGCAATCCTAATACTGCTAAGTTCAGACAAGCATGTAATGAAATGGCTAACAATCCAGAGTCAATTGCAATCTTTAATAAGAAGATTGGCAAGTACGACTGGGTAGTAGGTGAAGATGGTAACAAGACTATCGACGTGCTACACTCGTTAATTACTAAAGATGCTTTAACTGCACTAGTTAAGTTCAACAAAGAAGCACTAGGTCTTAACTCAGTATACAAGCCGGAAATGGTTTCAGGAGAAGTTGTTACTACAACTTCGGAAACTAAAGAAGGATTTTGGAATAGTTTATTTAAATAATAAGTAACTAAACCAAACAAAAGAGCCTGCTTTATTGCGGGCTTCTTGCTGAGTACAACAATTGCTATATATATGAATAGTCCATTTAAAAGCCCTTGGCATTTTGATAAATTTAGAGAAGATAAAGAAGGCGAATACGTAAAGATCGTAGGCAGATTTGTTGGCGATTGGTCAGACGAAATTGAACTTATGCGTGGCGATCTTGTTACTAAGTTTAACGAAAAGGTTTATAACAAGCAAGGCTACGGACATGCCGCAAATATCCCTAGTGAAAACCATATCAAGGAAGATGCAGAAAACCCAGACGGCGATCCTACCGCTAGAATCTTTAGTCATTTTAAGTTCGGCGGATATGAAGATCAATTACCAAAAACACAAGCAATGACTGACTTTTTTAAGTTTGACTTATCTAAAAAGTTTACCAAGAAGTTGGATGATCAAATGCCTAATGATCAGTTAATGTGGCACATTGATAACTTACCAGGCAACCCTACTAAAGAGTTTGTACACAGCAAAGATTTTAAGTATCAAGAACCCAATAAGTTACGATTTCTTATTATGTTAGAGGACCATCAACCAGGACAAATAGCACAGTTCGGAAATATTGTGTACACGCAATGGAGAGCAGGTACTATCTTTACATGGGATTGGAGCACATTACCACACGTTACATGGAATGGTAGTTGGTATAAACGTATGGCTTTACAGTTAACTGGAACAGGGTCAAGGGAAACATGGGATATCGTTAAGAAAGGCAATAAAGATGCCAAATACTGCATTTAACAACCAAATTAACTAAATACTTTTGCAAACTCCCTTGGAGGCATTAGTTAAGTTTAACAAAAACTAACCTTATCGTAGTTAAGTAGCACATAGGCAAGACGAAAACTCTGCAAAAAATAATGCAAGACGGTACGCCATGAAGCGAAAAGGAATGTGTAAGGTCACTTCAAAGTCAACTATAACCAAGATGCAAAAGGAATTTTCATGCTGTTGTTTAACAACATTAGATATATTAAACAACAGTATTTCAACAAATGCTTTTTAAGATATTAATTATGGGCTTGCCGGGTTCTGGCAAAACTACGTTATCTGACAAAATAACAGCATCCCTTTTAGAAAAATCTTACAGCGTAGTACGTTTAAATGCTGATGAGCAACGACAAAAGTACCACGATTGGGATTTTACCCTCGAAGGACGTTTAAGACAAGCACAACGTATGTTTAATTTTTGTGAATGGAAGGACGGTTATAGCAAAAAAAGAACTGAAGACATTGCTGTCGTTGACTTCGTGGCTCCTAATCAAAAATCACGTAGTATATTCTCTCCTGACTATCTTATTTGGATGGACACAATTAACGAATGTAGATTTGATGATACACAGCAACTTTTTCTAGATCCCTTATGTTATGATTACAGAGTACAGGACTCCGATAACGAAAAACACGTACAGAACATAATTAATGATGTTTTAAACCCACAAAACGGTTTTTAACTAAATAATTAATGTCGTAAATGCATTATAATGCATTTTTAATAATTTTATAAAAAGAAAAAAATATGCAAACCAATCCTGAAATTGAACAAATAACAGACTACGCAATACAAATAGCAAAGAAGCATGAACACGAATACGTACTAGTTGAACATTTACTGTTGAGTTTAATTAGATACACACCATTTTCAAACTGTTTGACTAGTTACGGAGTGGAAATAGAAGCGTTGGATAGCGACATAGAACAGTACCTAAATAACGTTGACAATATTAGTAAAGGGGATTCTCCAAAAAAGACAAATGCTTTGGAACGTGTATTTAATAGAGCAGTAACACAGGTACTGTTTACAAGTAGACGTTATGTTACAACAATTGATTTATTCTTGAGCATTGCAAGTGAAACGCAGAGCCATGCATCGTATTATCTATTAAAACATAACGTCGATAAAGCAGGATTCACAACCCACTGGAATACAAATTACAAAGAAACCTCAGTTAAATTATCGGACGTCCAAGCATCAGAAACACTTGAAGAGTTTTGTACTAATTTAAATGTATTAGCACGTGATGGAAAACTTGAACCATTAATTGGTAGAGCAGATGAAATTCGTGATTCAATTGATATTCTTGCTAAAAAGTTCAAGAGTAATGTATTAATGGTGGGTGATCCAGGTGTAGGTAAAACTGCCATTGCTGAAGGTTTAGCACAATTAATTGAATTGGATAATGTTCCTGCATTTTTGAAAGATCACGAAGTATGGTCACTTGAAATTAGTGATATTGTTGCAGGTAGTAAGTACAGAGGAGAGTTTGAAGAAAAATTCAAGAAAATTATTAAGTCATTAGAGACAGTCGAAAAAGGCATTCTGTTTATTGACGAAGCACATACGATGACTGGTGCAGGCTCGACGTCAGGCGGAAGTTTGGATTTTGCAAATATGCTTAAACCTGCACTTACTAAAGGAAATTTAAAAGTAGTAGCGAGTACAACGTGGGAAGAGTACTACGAAACATTTGAACAAGACAGAGCATTGATGCGTCGTTTTTATATTTTAAACATTGATGAACCAAATGACGACACAACTACCAAAATTCTAACAGGCGTAGCAAAACGTTTAGGTGACTTTCATAACGTTACTATTGATGAAGAAGCAATTGACGTCGCGGTGGAGTTAAGTAAACGCTACATACATGACAGAAAAAATCCAGATAAAGGTATTGATTTATTGGATTCTGCATGTGCTAAACAACGTGCAAATGGTAATGTAGACGGTCGCATCACAAAACAACGTATATACGAACAAGTTAATAAATTAACGGATATTCCTGTTGAGCGTTTAACAAATGAAAATGATAGTATGATTTCATCATTAGAAGATAACGTTAAAGCAAAATTATACGGACAAGACAAAGCAGTAGATCAAGTTCTAGAACAAATTTATGTTAACTTTAGTGGTATTGGTAAAGAAGGAAAACCTATTGCTAGTTTCTTACTACTAGGTCCAACAGGAACAGGTAAAACAGAATTAGCAAAATTACTAAGTTCTAATTTGGATATGGAATTATTACGTTACGACATGTCGGAGTTCCAAGAAAAACACACTGTAAGTACATTGATCGGTGCTCCTCCTGGTTATGTGGGCTTTGAAGACGGTGCATTAAGTGGCGGTAAATTAATTTCCGATTTAAGCAAAGACCCGTACTCAATTATTTTGTTTGACGAAATTGAAAAAGCACACCCAGACGTAAGCAATATTCTTTTACAAATGCTTGACGAAGGTTCTATTACAAGTTCCGCAGGCAAAACAGTAGATGTGTCAAATGCTATTATTCTTTTAACATCTAACTTGGGTGCTCAAGCAAACGAAACTAATGCAATTGGTTTCGGTCAAGAGTTAGAAAAATCCGGCGAAGAAGATAAAGCAGTAAAGGAGTTCTTTAAGCCGGAATTACGTAATAGAATCGACGCTACTATTAAATTCAATAAACTCAATGAGTTAAGTATTAAGAAAGTAGTTGTTAAATTTATTAATGAGCTTAAAGACTCATTAAGCAAAAAGAACATTAAACTCAATGTTACTGAACCAATAATTAGTCATTTAGCGAATATCGGTTATGACTCTAAGATGGGTGCTAGACCTATTAATAGAAAAATCGACGAAGTTTTGCGTGTACCATTAAGTAAAAAGATACTTTTTGAAAAACTTAAAAACTGTAGTATTAATACAATATGCAACAATGACGAAGTTCACTTTGAAATTGTTCATGATGACTATGTTGGAATTGTTGATGATATTACTTCGGCGAACATAACAGCAGAGAGCGAAGTTAACACAGACGGTTTAATAGTATTGAATCAATTTAAACCAAAATAAAATAAAATAAAATAAAATAAAATATGGCAAGAATAAACGAAACAGAAATTAAAATTAAAATTAGTAAGCTCCAAAAGGACTCGGAAGAAAACGATGCGTTGTTAACCGAAAGTGTAATGGAACAATTAGAAGCAATCATTACTGAGTTAGTTGGAGTACCGGGCATTATGGTAGAAATTAGTGAGTAAAAAGTTTCAAGTATCATTTAATATAGTAGTAAGTGACCCCACAAAACCAATGAATCTTTTGGTCGAGTCAAACAATAATGTGGTTCTTGATACGATTACTAACAAAGAAACATTTAACATTGGTGTTGATTTTTTAAATGTGGGGGATTCACTACATGACATTAGTGTAACACTAAGTGGAAAAAATAATAGTCATACAGTATTGTCGAACAACGAAATAGTTTCGTCAGCGCAAATTGAAATAACAAATTTCTTAGTAGACAATACAAATGTTTCTGATATAATTTCTATGAATAAGGATATTGCATCATACACACACAGTAATAATAATGAAATAGAACAGCCAACAATACATTATTACGACCCAATAATGGGGTTTAACGGTACTGCTAGATTTATATTCAAGACACCTGTGCATATGTGGTTGTTCGATAATTCATAAATACACTTATGAGAATGTATGAAATATATGAAGGTGTTGGTATAATTACCAAACAAAATCAAACACATGATGTTGGGCCAAACCAAACAAAAATAGAAGCGGCTAAATTTGGACACAAATTAGATAAAGATGGTAAGCCACCGTTGTTACATAAATCAGCACATAAAAAAAGTAATCCAAATACTTTATCCAACTTAGGAATAAATGGAGCATAACATGCTTGTGCCATTGAATTTCAATGGTAATGTAAATGAGTTTAATACAAGAACAGATCTACACAAAGGATATGAGTGGATTTTAACTTTGTCTAGAACTAAAAAGATTTATCTTTCGCTATTCCAATCCTGGCCAAATGCAACGTCGTACAATTTACCAAGCGATTACGATTTATATATTGTTAGTTTTCATTTAGAAGCAGTAGATGTAAAATGGTTAGAAGACCAATCTAAAAAAAACAATGGCGAAATAATAGTACTTTTTGACGGCTCTGCAAATAATTACACTATACCAAGAGTTCGCTTCTTACCGTACTATTATTGGCATGTACAATTAAATAAAATGTTGGAGTGGTTTGGCCACAATGACATGAAGCCAAAAACTATCACACACAAAGCAAGTGCCTTTTGCAATAGAATTTCAAGCTCAAAATTAATAACATTTACTGCACTTGCAGAATATATAGGCACTGACGATTGTATGTTAGTGTTACATAACTGGCTCGAAACAAAAAATATATACAATAGCGAACAACATGTTCCAGATGTTCTAGCAAAATTGTTTAAGGTATTTTTTAAAAAATACTACGGAAACTCATACACAATAGACGACTTTACAAACGATTTAAACTTTCAAAAACATACTGCTAATCCGTGGCAACCAGCATATCAGAATTGTGCAGTACACTTCACAAACGAAAGTTTTGATACTACGTACTTACATTTAATAGATAGTCCTTATAGTTCTTCGCTGTGCATGTATCCTGGACCGTTTATAACAGAAAAGACACTCAAGTGCTTAATGGGAAGAACCGCGTTTGTTCCCATTGGACAATACAACACATACGAATGTCTTAAGAGAGTTGGCTTTAAGTTTGACTATAACTTTAATACATCGTTTGATAATATTATTCATGATAACGACAGACTTGTTGCAATTGTTGAATTGATTAAAGAGCTTTCTGAAATGTCCGCATACGAAATTTACAACGGAACAAAGGAGTCGTCCGAGTATAACTTCAATTATATCAAAGGCGGGCGCTTCTACAAAGACTGCGAAATTATTAATCAACATACAATTGATCAAGTTATAGAACACATAGACTTAGTCACTAACTAAACAGCATAAATACGTTAAATTAAAACTTAACATAATAAATTATGCGATTTAGAGAACTACTAGAGTACAAACGTGACATAACTGCTAATAACTTTGGCAATAAGTTAATGGACCGTGCATTAAATGATCCATCGTTTATTAGAATACTACAAACTGAATTCCCACAAGCAATTGATTCTAACTACCGTGAAATTGAAGGTTGGTTTGAGAACTGGATTGAAGAAAATAAAGATAAAGTTTTAGACTTTGCACTTCGTACAATTGAAGGGAAAGACCCTAGTCCAAACAAACAATACACGCAATGGGTAGTAATGCGTTACTTAGAGAAAGCTGTTAAAAGATACGAAGATATTTTAACAACAGTAGAAACACTCTTACGTAAGTACCATGAATTAAAAATACATAGAGCATTACCAGCAAAATTTGCTGATATTGGTCAAGTAAAAAGTGCTAACTTAACAAACTTTTATCTAAACATTATGCAACTTCATGATGAGTTTGAAGAAAAACGCGGGGAAAAAACCCAACTCTCAAAGGGCAATTCTAAATTAGTTCTTGACAATAAAGAAGTACGTATAATTATACCACAAGATAAACAAGCGGCTTGTTATTATGGCCAAGGCACTGCGTGGTGTACTGCATCAACAACGTCTACTAATTATTTTGATCATTATAGTAAAGATGGTCCATTGTATATTATCATTCCTAAGAAAGCAAAGCACGAAGGTGAAAAATATCAACTACATTTTGAAAGTGGTCAGTACATGGACGAAGGCGACAGTCCTATTAATTTACAAAAGTTGTTTACTGATCGCTTTACGGACCCTAGTACATTTAATTTCTTTGATAAAAAAGGCGCCTTGTCAAGTATGTTACCATTTGCAAATGATCAAGTCTTTGAGGATATTGTACAAGCAATCAGAGAACAGGTTAGTAATTACGTATACGACGAAATGATCGAGTGGGAAGTTAGCGATGAATACTATCAAGATTTTCTACGCGACAATCATACAGACGACAAAGGCGACATAGATGACGATGCTCCTAGTTATATGGAGTATAACGACGAAGCATCTAGGATATACAACGACATTATGAATGAAGTCAATATTTCAAAAGAAGATGTTTCGGAATGGGATGGATATTGGGAAGACGATGAATCATACACATTAAAAGAACTTCCGTATGTAGTGTCATCTATACTAAGGAGTTCGGAAAGCAGAGGTGAAACTTTCAAAGGACATATTGCAGACCAAATAGAAAAGAATTTAGCACTTGTAGTACAAGACAGCGATGATTCCAAAATGCCAGCAGGATGGACATTATTCTACGAGCATCAACAAATGGTCGATGGCCGAACTAAATGGAAAAAATATAAAGTAGCGGAGAAGACTTATGTCAACTAGTGTACAAACAAACGACGGTAAGTTAGTAGCAAACAGATCGTACGGCGGCAAAGATGTTGGTTTAATAGTAACAATGCACGTTACTAAAGACGAATGGAAAACAATTAAAGACGAGTACGGTTACGATGATGCAGGAGAGTTTCAAGTTGCTACTGTTGAAATGATTATTAATCAATGGGTTAAACAAGGCGCTACTGTTAAATGGTTAACTGCTAAAGACTGGAACGATCAAGCGAAGGAATTAGAAAACCATCGGTTTGTAGATGAGATTCCTGCACTAAGAGACACTGCTAAAGTAACGAGAGACAAAGCATATAGTACAACTAGTTCAACGTTAAAGGATGTGTAATGAGATACAGTGAACTCTTAGAGTATAAACGCGACATAACTGCTAATAATTTAGGCGAAAAGTTTTTAGAAAAACTTACGAATAAGGATTCAAGTGTAGATAATGAAAGTATTGATATGGATAATCCAACAGAAGCCATACACATGTACCTTAGTAAAGTTGAACAAGCAGACCCTACGCCGAACAAACAATACACCGTGTGGTTAACTAGGCGTTACATAGATGATTCAATTACATTGTTCGAAGATGTACTAAGTACATGGGCAGATTTATTATACGAGTACCACCAATTGAAGATTCGCAGAAAGATACCCTCTGATTTAATGGATATTAATAAATTTAAATCAAGAGAAAGTTTAAACAAGTTTTTCAACAGTATTCGTGAAATATTAATATCCGATGTCACGAATAAGAAAGAAGAAATTCAAAAAGGCAATGCTAAAGAAATATTCAACAACAGTGAAGTAAGAATCATCATCCCAAATGACGAAAAGGCGGCATGTTATTACGGACAAGGTACGCAGTGGTGTACCTCTGCAAAAAATAATAATATGTTTGATTCGTATGATTGGCCACTGTTTATACTAATTCCAAAACAACCAACTCACGAAGGTGAGAAGTACCAAGTTCAAGTAACCAGCGGCGATTGGATGGATGAAACAGATTCTCCTGTTAGTATAATTGATATTGCTGGCAGATTTCCAACAGTAAATCTTAAAGAAGTGTTCGGTAAATATGACAGAAACGCGTGGTACCTTACTGATTATATGTCTTGGTACGACACTGTAGAAATATTCGATGCTATGATTAAACTCATTATTAGTAATGAGCAATACATTATAGAAAATTATGTAGATACCTCTCGTGACAAAAGTGCTGTTGCTGATTTTAAACAATTAATCAAAGATATGAAAGGGTGGAATGCAGAAAGTCTCTCCGAATCAGTTACTGAAATGATGGATTCCCAACGAGAAAGACTAGTTGATAATGGTGGGTTCACGATGATGGCGTACGAATACCCCGATGCACTTGGTGTGTGGATATGCGAATCAACAGGAGCCGGATACGACTTGTTTGATTATATCGTCGACACCATGTCAGTGGAATTAGTTGATAACGTCCCTACGTTTAAACAACACCAATCCTAACATATTCAAAAATCCTTAACATAGTACAACTAGTTCAACATTGAAGGATGTGTAATGCAAAAAGTTATATTAAGTAATGCGTAAATAAATATATATATACTTATACGTACACTATTTTTAATATTATGAATATACTAACTAATTTTCTTAAATCGAGATATGACAGGACAATTCCTTACACATATCACGCAAAGCGACAAGTATTCCAAGGCGACGACGAAATAACAATTGATTGGATTAGCGATACACTTTGTGGATTGTGCAATTTTCTTAAAAAGAAAAAAGAAGACCCAACAGAAATTATCATTTACGAATGTTTTCATGACAACAAGAAACATATAAACAAAGAAGTAGTAATACCGCCTGAGGTTTATTGCAATGAAAATAAATGGAAACCTAAAAAGGAATTGTGTGCGGCACATCAACGTTACGGTACTCCTGGATCCGAAGGTGATTGTAAATTTATGAACAAAAATCAAAAAACAATCACCTGCAACTAAAAACTTAAAAATCCTTAACATATGTTAAGAAACCCATAGAAATAGTAAGGTTTATTTTCGGCACCTATGTAATACGAATAAGTACAAAGGAATATACATTAACAACTATAAGGATTTCTCACTATGAAAATAGATTTACAACAAGCACAAAAAGATACTGAGCTATGGCTTAAAAACTCGATCGAAGTTCCAACACCATCAATGAATGGCATGGCTGTTTGTCCATACGCAAAGCACGCAAGAACAAATCAAAAGATTACGTTTAGATTAGGAGTACATCCTTACGAAGACTTAGTAGAACACGCTAAAGTTGGAAACCAGGGGTACGATGTATTTATGTATGTTTATGATCCATCAAAATGGGATCCTCAAGTATTTCACGATATGGTGTACTTAGCAAATGACGGGGACTTAGCACAAGTTGATTTAATATCACT
>Ga0098053_1000151_pt1 | contig 24485 bp, 8 predicted proteins | sample 15BtaG_FD_77068 | JGI IMG/M metagenome (GOLD analysis project Ga0098053, IMG submission 77068) | Marine viral communities from the Subarctic Pacific Ocean - 15B_ETSP_OMZ_AT15312_CsCl metaG | ecosystem: Environmental > Aquatic > Marine > Oceanic | place: Pacific Ocean | collected 2015-01-18 | reverse complement strand
GGGCTTAGGGGATCGGACACAACCGAGATTTGAAATGTCACGTCTATATCGATCTGCGGAATCTTTAAAAGCTGTTGCGAGTATGCGGTGGTGGATACAAAAGGAAGATTCGCCGTCCGGACGGAACCCGTCATATTATGTTCGACCTTGTTGATTTCTCCTTCCAAAAACTGCATTGTATACGCCGGCGTTTTGGTTGATCCTAAAGTTGTTGTGCCTAAAGACATTGGCATAACATTTAGTTTTTCATATGTTCCGAGACGCGAGGATTTCCGGCGGCCGCCGACATGCACATCGTCCGGTGACAGCTCAAAAAGATATTCGTCGCAACCTGTAAAGTTACCCTGTGTCCTTAAAAGAGGAGTTTCATCTTGTATTCTTGTCTCGGCAGAGTTTTTGCTTTCAGTTACACCACCATATTGTGCGTCATAAAGAACATTGTCATCAAAAAAAGCATAATAAGCTGGTTTCCAAGAACCTCTAGAGAGGAGGTTGCGGCCATGTTTTGTAATCTGAACGTCTAGAACATCTTCTTTTGGATTGAAAAACTTCATCTTTCATCCTCTTCCGGTGTTATATCTAGTAGTCTCTTCTTTCTTTGCTTGGTTCTTTCTTTTAGGGCTTCTTCGGCGGCAGCGCGCTTCTTGTTTCTTGTTCGTATGGCTCGCTTGGTAGGTTGAAAAGTAACCTCCGCATCTATTTCAGCCAACTCAACCAAAGAGAAGAAGTCATATGGCCAATTATATGTGTAGAATGGCACATCAGACACGAGTGGTACCTCGGTCGTTTCAACTATATCTGGAGTATCCGGACCAGTAAGAGTAGTGGTGGTCTTCTTCTCAACTGTCCTGCCTATCGACTGGAAGTAATCCGTCTTCGCCCTTTGTTTAACCTTGAACACCATCCATTGTAATTTTTCGGGGAACTCTTTTAATCGCAAGTCTATTTTTTTGGGTATATCTCGGCCCTTCGCTAGTGCGTAATCGATTGAGGCCTCCCCGTCCCAACCAAGTAGTTCATTAACCAACAGCGGGTGCCTTACCCAAGTCATGGCGGCCTGTGGGTTTGTGCCCAACTTTGGTGGTAGGTTCTGCCACATGTGAGACAAATCGTTTCTTGTAAATTTATGAGAGAATTCAAAAACATACATTGCAACTGCCGGCACATCGATAATACCATGTTCCGGATTGTTATGTACGAAATCAAAAGACGGTGGGAATACATATTTCTTTAACATCTTCTCCAGTCTTTTGATGCTTTTGCCGGCCATCTTATCGTCACCGTCGGCTTTATATAATGTTGTATTTGGCGTTGGAATGTTAAAGAACCTTCTTTCACCGTTTACTTCAATAAACGGCACGGCAACGACTGCCTCAAAGACCTTCTTACGATATCTTAGTTCACCAACCCTTTTCGGATCGGTTGAAAAACCACATATATCTACCAACGATTTCGGCCTCTCTGTTACAGGGGCGTTGTTCTGGTCGTTGCCGAGATCACCGACCATATTCTGTGGTAGCCGGTAGCCAGAGAGCGCCGATGGGATTCCCGCAGTTTCTGTATTAGCGGCTGTTTGAGAAAATGCATTTCTCCTATCAAAATGGCCGCCTGGATCAAAAATTACCGAGCTAGAGGGCTGGTTCGTCAACCATTCATCTGGAATGTCAGATAGTTGAATATAAACTCCTTCGTCTCCGCGAGGGAGGCGCCCGAATTGGTGCCACATCCCACGAGGAATTGTATTATTTACTGCTCCGGCAGTCACCGTTGCGGTTGATTTCGTTATATCTGCGTCTGCAAGATAATTAAAGTTTAACATTGGGGTTTCAAATTTCGTTTGTATTTTCCAACGGGAGCGTCCTTTCTTATCTACAAACTTCTCGAATATATTTAAACTTGAATCGCCCTGCATGGACCAAATGTTCGCCCATGGGCCGGCCATGGGGCCCGACCTCGCGCTGATATCGTGATAGGTTGAATTGGGAATTTTTTCTTTTGGGCCGGCGGTGGAGTCGCGAGTGAGGGCCTCTTGATCAAAGCGCCAATATCTAACATAAGTTCCGCCGGCGCCGATGCGTGCATCGTGAACGCCATCCTCTGATAAACCTCCTATACTCACGCCTGGTGTTATGCTTGGAATGAGTGACAGAGTGTGCAAATCATCAACTGTGGGTTTAACAGGATCCGTATTATCATATGAAAATATAACATTACCAGCAACGGAGGCCGAAGCAAAGGACCTGTAGGGATAATAAATAATGTCGATCCAAGCTTCACCGTCATAATATGGAGGAGTATGAGATGCATACACACCATTAGCCGGTGAAAATTCATGAGAACCAGTTATACCGTAAGTAGACACGCCCGCTAACTTCACCGAGTCATCCGCGTCTGCTATCTCCACGGTGGCGACGGGGGGGCCAAAAGCAGACGGGCGACTATACATCGTAAAATTAGTTTTCGAAGAACCAGATATATATTGTGGAATCGGGTATGAACCCCAGGAACCGGTTGGAGGATTAGCCGAGCCTGTCTCTAACGAACGGTAGATTTTGATCCTCATACCATAAGGCTGTCCCGCGGTCATTGCTTCAAATTCCTCCTCCGGAAGGGATTTAAAGGTAGTGGGGCGCCCATTTTTCATAAAGAAATTTGTTGTTTCTGCCAAGAAATTATGCATCATATTTGTATAGTTTTTATTTGACGAAGCGAAAACACTACCCCACGATGCGGTTATATCCATTCCAGCAAAATCTGTGGGTTCATCATTAACTATACTTTTACCATAAATATATTTTGTTGGCTCAACTAATGCCTCAAATGGCACTCTATAATCCCAACCATCATTGTGTGTACGCCCCGGATTGGTAAACTGTTCGAGGGCAGTAGTGTTGTTTCTAGAATAATATCTAGAATTACTACCTATGGCATAAGAAGCAGTAACTTTATATCTGTTGCCCACGTCGCCGTCGGCCGAACCTGTATATTTATATTGTCGGTGAGTTGTAATGGAGCCCGTCATAATTGGATAATCAACAGCCATGCCAGACTTGATTGTATTATAAAAAATACCAGGCGAGAAGAAAGGCTTCATTAAAGTATGAAGAGCGCGGTGTCCATCCCCCGAGGACGGCGCGTCGGTGCCGACCGTATTAACATCGGGACCGAAGGACTTAGAGAATTGAGTAGCCAACTGTAGTGATCGTTCGGCCGGATAAAAACCATCATAAGGTATAAACTTTTTAATTGCTTTACATCTTAGTTTTATTTCTGAGGGTTCTAGAATGCCTCCCTGCTTTTTACCGTCGCGGGCAACAACTTCAAAATATTTCATAAAATCTGAGTTAGTGAATATTGTAAAGAAGTCATCTTCAGCACTATTCTGCGGCAATCGGGATTCCGTTGGTACACCGGCAATAGTTAAGAATTTTGAGTTTTCCTCTAAAAAGTTTCCACCACTAAGGTCATAAAAATCTAAATGTTCTGAAATTCTGAACTCTGGGATAATGGAATAGCTCTTTCCTTTTGGCTTAACGTCTGCGAAATATTCATCGTAACTATCATAAAATGGATTTACAGAAGCCGAAACAAATATACTAGAAGTTCCCTTATAGCGGCCCGCGAGAGTGGGAGTATCCCAATGCGCTTCGCCGGATCCTATAGAAGCAGTAGGAAGCATTTGTGCATTTGATGCTCCTACGGTCACACTTATTTTTTCTTTCATATCGTGAATTCGAGACACAGAACTAGAAAATGGGAAAATGTGTTTTCTTGCATATAAGGCCCCTGGTCGGCGCAAAGCACTTCTAACTGTGAAAGACGAACCAAGAGGCTCTTGCTGTACAAAGTGTGTATATTTATTTTGTAGCTCCCCGGGGGAGTATCCTGTCGCATCATTTGCCACTATACCCCCGGTTGCAGCAAGGAAAGCTTCGCCGGCATTCTTCGCCTGCTCGTTGGTTGCAAAAAGTTCACCCGCATCCAGGGCCCACGCACTCTGGTTAACCGACCAGCCAGCACTATTTGTTGATTTTTTAGAGGCCCCCTTAGTGGTTCTGTCGGCTCTCAAGTCCCTCCAGAAGTTATTTTCGTAGCCTGTTCGGCCGCGGATCTTTTCAGTATGACTGTATTTTGCAGATGGATATACCGTTTCTCTATATTTTAATTTTTTAATCTGAACTATTGGGCTGTCTTCATCAAGGAAGCTCTCGTGTATATCATAATCATCAATAATTTGCTTGTAAGACGTTCTAGACATGGCCCTGTGAACTTTTTGTGGACTGACTAATTCCTTTGCGAAATCGTTATCATCAAAAAGGAAAACATCATTGACAAAAGAAGTTTTAACAACTATATCTGATGTTCTCAAAATTCTACTATCAGTCTCACCAGTACGCACTTCCAATTCGTAAACAATTGGATAATATCTTTGGGTGACAACAGACTGCGTTGCGCTGATTGTTGTCCCATTAGATTGTCTAATTGTTTTTGTCCCACCAGGCACCTCAACTGTTACAACATCTCCTCTATCCGGCGTATGGGTATATATATTATTTTTGCGATAATGTCTAGCCAGTTGGCCATGGCCGATGCGAATTTGTTTCCAAGTTGAATAGCCATAAGGGCCGCTTCTATAATGCATTATACCATTAAAAGTGGCGGCGCGGGTCGCTACGTTGTCCGTCATGTTCTGAATGAAAGAATTGGGATTTGCTCCTACAGCCGCATCTCCAATGTCTCCATGGTTAATATAATTTTTCACATCTTTGGTGAGAGGAAACCCTACTGTATATTGATTGGGCCTAATTTTATCTATTATGTTGGTATTCATACCAACATAATTATTAGGTACGAAAGTGCCGGCTAGATAAGAATCGTCTTTTTGTTGAATAATTCGATCGCCGCCGCTGCTGTAGCCGGAACCATTTTCGCTGGCGCTAGCGAAGTTAACCGCACTAACATAGCTATAGCCCACAGAACTTGATACTCTTGCAAGACCATCATAAGGAAAATATCCTATAATATTATTTGCGGCGCCGAGTTCGGCATCAAACCTGTCTGTTGATGCTGTAATCCACGAATACTGGAAGTCGGAGCGCGGGATCATATGCCTGACGTAATAGTTGTCATGGACTGAAGCCGACACAACCGGATTAGCATCTGTAGATCCACTCTCAAGCCTTATTAGGGAATTACGATGTATCTTATGATAGCTCGCCGTGACACCAGTGTAGTCGGCAACAGAAACTGCTGAACCAGATCTCAACCCAAAACGCTCACTTCTTTCTGTTAAAAGAGTTTGAAGTGGCTGCCTAACTGTTGTATTTCGATAATTTAAATTATTATACGGTGAATACTGCCCTGATTCATAATCTAAGCCAGCGCCGCCAATGGTATCGCCAGCGACCTCTGGTCCCCCTGGCGCGGAGAAGCGTTCCACAATAACGTGCTCTCTGCGCGTCCTAGTGGGCTTAGCGTAGTCCACAAGGCCTCCGACGTACCCAAGCAGGTCTGTCGTGATGGACGCCGTAGAGAAGCCCTCAGACTTCACAAACTCGCTGTTGTTTGTCCGGCGATCTGATGTCTGGACGACTTCATAGCGCTTGTTAAAGTTACCCAGCTTAACGGAAGCAGTAGTATGCTGAATATTCTTGATATTAAACGGCCGTTTGGCGATCTGATCTCTGCGGTATTGTGGAGAAGTAGAAGGCTGAGCAAAGGTTGAATCATTTGACCTAAATATCCCATTAGTAAGATACCAGGCCTCGGGCCTGTTGGCCGAGGAGGTAAGAGTGGGATCAACAGTAAGGTTTATATGCCTGTGTCTGTGGCCTCCAACATGCTCTTGCGGGAAAGGGCCTTGCATTGGTACATCGTAGTCATCACCATATGAATCATTATGAAGACCAGCATATTCGAGGCCACTAGTAGCTGATTTATATCCCGTGCTGCCGGCGGAGGAACTATAAACTACAGCAGGGAGGCCGAACTTGCTTGTAATAAAACTAGTCGAATCTGAGTTCTCGGTTCCAAGTTGCGCGTCAAACTTACGCTTTGTTTGTATAATCGGGGGGCCGGCCTCGGCGATGTTTATGTCCTTAAAACTACCTTTGGTGGCGTCATACCTATCTGTGGTCGAACCTCGTTTAATAATAGAAAAAAGAGCATCAGGTTTTTGGCCCCTTGGGTAGTTGTAGCCGCCGCCGATCTGCGTTGATATATTGATAGTCGTCCTTAATGAGTTCGTAAATCTTCTTATTGCATAGGTGGATCCTTCATATACTCCCGTGGGGCCCGCTCCGGTATTGAATTTCTCGGCCGAAGCAGAATTAAAACTAAGAATAATGTCATTTATTGATTGGCGCGCCGAATCGATTGATGTGGCGACATTAAAGCCCGGGTTGGATCGTTCGGAACGTTCCTTCCACCAGCGGGCGCCTGTGGTCTGGTCACTATCAAGGTGAACATGACGGATCGGCGCGTGGCCATATTGCCAGTTATAAGTTAGCTCATTAATACCTTTGACTCTCGCCTCAAGTTTGGTGCCACCCCCAGAGTCATCAGCGCCCCAACGTTCGTTACCCTTATAATCAAGCATTGGGTATTGATGACGATACTTGCTCCTCTCTAAAATGTGATCTTCAACCATTACGCGGATGTCTTCTGAAACGTCCGCGGAGGCGGGAACAAATTGCTGCAAGAAAATTATAAGTGAAGCATCAATCCATTTGTAGAAATCAATAAACTTGTCGAGATCCGGATCATTCTGGATTTTTTCGAAGAACATCTCCCGGAGCAGCCTTAAGCCCTTATAGTCATCTCTATATTTGTGTGTAACTTCACCTATCAAATTATTAAATTCGGTAATTGTTCCAAACATATTCACCATTTCTTGCGAAATGACGCCATACATGCTCTTTTCAAAAGCAAAGAACATTTGCGAAACAGCCGGATCTCTAGGGAATAACTCATCGTCGCGAGAGAGAACGTTGACCGCATCGTCCATGCTCAATACTTCTGGCAGCCTTTGTTTCCTATCGGAGAGATATTCTTTACTAATCATGTTTGTAGAAGAAACAGAATTCGGGAAATATCCTCTACCTGAATATTGGTTTGCTATAATGTGTGAAATATTGCCGTCATTATTATAACGGCCTTGTAGAGAAGTCGAACCACTGGCTGCATCTTCAACAGTAAAAATACCCGAACTATCCGAGCCGGTTACCTGTGAGAAGTCCCAGTGTAGTGCGAGCGCGGACGCGTTTAGAAGTGTTGTATTATCAGCATCACTGCCGGCGCTGTTGCCCATGAATACAGCATTTCTACTTGGATGTAGAGTACCCACATTATCAGAGTCTTTGGCATGTTGTATTATAACACTGTCTTCAAGATAAGTGGCCCAATGGCGTAAAGACGAAACCCTTACATCTGATTTGACTAGCACTGAACTAGTATTGTCGGTTCTGCTCGCGCCGACATAATAACGGCGCTCGTCTTGTAGAAATTCGTCATCTAATGAACTTGCAGTCAACAAGAAATTGTTTTTTACTATACCATGCTCTACATTAACTCCATACCACTCAAGAACAACTTTATCACTAGTGCTAGAACCTGTCAGACCGTTGGCATAAGGCCACTTTTTATGCTTAAAGCGAACTGCAAAATTCCATTTCTGGTTGTCATACACATTACTATATACCGAACTTGTCAGATTAAACGAGCCGGCGGGGCTCTTAAGATGGAAATACACATGAGGCGAATTAAGGCTTGTTTTCACGGCATATAATTGAACACTTTTATCGTTCGCCGCTAAGGCAGGCCATCCGTGATCATTTGGATCGGCGGCTGCATGGTGGTACCCGAAAACTGAAGAGCTTACGAATGGTGTATTAAAGTAAGCGCTGTCAACAAACTCAAGCTTTTTAGGAAATACAACTTCTATTTCTGCTGTGTTTGCAAAATATTTATTTGTCCCGGATATATGAGTTATTCCTGTTGTTTCAGCATTTGTAGAAGACGAATTTTGATATACAACCCCAGTAAACCGGTCTGGGTGGTTGAAATCTACAAAGTTCTTTCGAACAGTTGACGCATAATCTGTATCTTCAAATTTGAAAGTGGTATTGTTTCCGTAAGCATTAAACTTTACTATTTCATCGCCGATGCCATAGCAGCGTATCAGATTTCGAAATGCCTTTTCGGTTCCCTTCGACTTGTATAGATAAATAAGATTGTTGTAAATGTTTTTATAAATAAGGTTTTTTACATCATGCAAATCAAGTTCGTATTTCCTATCAGACCTGCGATTTGCAAACCGCTCTAATAAGTCGGCATCGACAAAAATCTCCGGGACCGCTAGGCCACGAGAACTTAAAAGATTCTTCATAAATGGCGTAGGCTTGTTGCTCGAACTTAAATAAGTATTGTCTATCAGTGTCGGAAGCGCTTCGACTTGTAAATGAAGCGTATCTAGGTAAGAACCAATTATTTGAGTTAATTTCTTAAGATCTCCCGACCCTTCTGCTTCCTCTTGATCAATAATCCATCCCGGGATCGAATCTATGATGGAAGCCTGATTTTCATAATCAAAAACACTGCCCGTTGCAGAAAGCTCATTGTAAAGGCTTACTACATCCGGATGCGTAGAATATATAATCGGATCTTTGTATTCTACTGTGCCAGATACTACTGCCGAAGAAGACACTATAGCAGAGCCAACATTTCTGGCCGATGAACCAGGGTAGTTGGTCCAGGCACCATTTGAGATGCGGCCGGAGTAATCAAGAGCCACAGAGTCGATGGAGGAGGTGCCTACAATGCCCTCATTAAACTTGTAATACACACCGAGTTCTGCGTTGGCCACTTCATTATTTGTGCCTCCGCGAACTTGTGTCCACCAATTATGTTGAATATCTTTTTCGGTTCGTTTTGTTTTCCAATAACGGAACTCATCAATGGATCCGGAATAAGCATTTGATCCGGGGCCCATAGTTCCATCGTCGGAGATGCGCGGTGAACCGGATACAGTAGTCGCCAAAGTACCGATATATCCTATAAGCGATCCAGTAATTTCACCAAAAGTTTCAATAGAAGTGTTAGTATTAGTTTGTTGTAGCTTTCCATTTAGATAAAAACTTGCATCAAACTGAGAGGCTCCTGTCACAAAAGTTAATGCGATATGATTCCATGTGTCGGTCAAAGAAGAAGTTAAAGTAGTTGAACCGCCGAATTCCATATCCCACACATTGGAACCAGAGGCTAAATGGACTTGTATTGGGTTTTGATCATCTCCACTACCAGACAAGTAAATCAGCAAACGACCATAATCAGCACTTGACGATGCGGCGCCGTTCCATTGATCATAAATAATTTGCGCCTGCGGGCGAGATGGAGTGTGGCTTGATTGAGGCCAGTCAGAATTTACATTTAACCAAAATTCTGTCGTGACACCATTTGAGAGGTTAAATTTTAAATTCGACTCTCGGGTTCCAACTCGATCTAGAGCGAGCGTTCCGTCAGATGTATAAATATCTGTATCGTAATAATTTGATGCCGTAAAGTGCGTATGGAAAGAGCCCGTAACCATACCACCTTCAACGGCGTGGGGGCCACCAAGAATTTTAATATAATCTGCACTAGTATCTTTTTCACTCCAGACAGAATATTTAACAGGGCCGTCTGAAAAATTACCTTTGGCGAGCCTGGTCGCTGCTGCATTATTATCGGAACTTAAAACAGCATATCCAGTTGTCCGAGGATACTTATTATCAAAAACATAAATATCAAGGTAAGTTGATTCGTTGTGGAACGCTGTTATTTCTTCTTGTGAACCATCATAAGGAAACTTATTGTAGATTCTTGAGATAGCATCTTCATAATATGACTGGGCCGAACCATATTGAACGAAATTGTGAGGATCCTCAAAATCAATCTGAGGTATAAAACGGTTGATCCGTTCGATCTGCTCTCTAACGTTGTCAGCAGATTCTAGCTCTGGGGCGTTCTTAACAATTTCTTCTTCTAGATTTGTTGAAATAAGAATATCGCTTGACTTATTGGAATCAAATAGCTTTTTAATGCTCATATTTAAATCTGCCTTGACTATTCAACTTTGAATTTAAAAGTTTCTGGCTGCTCGACCCAACTCCCGATGTCTTCATTATAAAATGTTAATTTTATTCCATACATATAGCCAGTCTCAAACATGTTCATGTCCAAATCAAAATATGAACCCGATGCGTCATAGGACATAATTGTGTGCTTATCGCTACCTGTGCCATGTGGAATAACCTTTAGTTCGTCTATTATTCTGAAGATTTCGTAAGAGCCGCTTTCGGCAACCTCTACTTCCGGTGTGCTTAGCGCCTTAGTGTAAATAGTCGGACTCCAATCTTTTTGGCGAGTGTACACCCTAAACCTTGCTGTCTCATCGGAACGATAATAATTCTTAAGGTTTGTTATTGATGTTACATAATCGTTCGTCGGAGCTATGGAAGAGCCGTAAATTTTCTGTGGCTTGATAGACCCGGTATAATACTGTACCGCGGTGGAGGCATCGGTAACTGAGTCCGAGCCACTAAACCATACATCGTATAAAGTAGAAATAGGTGTGGCCGCGGAGGTAAGAGCAACAGACGCAGAATAGATCCCCGTTGAAACGAGCCCGCCAGTAACAACTGTTGGCGAGGCCGCAAGAACATGAGTCCCATCAGCCACAAATTGAATTGTGGAGCCGGATGGCGCCGTATCACCACTAGAACCCGAATAAAAACTTACCCGAATAGTGTCAGTTCCTATAGCCGGTATATTTCTTAAACGTCCTCGGAAATAATTATAGAAATATATCGTATTTAGGTTTTCTATTGCTGTTGCTAGTGAACTACTGTAATAAAAATTCCCTCTATCGTCCTGTATAGAAGAATCCCAGCGAGCCTCGATACATGGTTGTTTGAAGAAAAACTCAGTGCCGCGGGCAAAAAACTTCTTTGTATAGTACGAGCGGGCCGCCGATTCATAAGTATTAGAAATAAATATTCCAACTCCCTCATCTTCTTTCTGCCCCAAGTTGGATGAAGACAACCATTGTTCAACAAGAGTTGTTATGTCAATCTCTATGTCTTCAGTTCCTCCATCAAAAGAAGCCGTGAAAGAGGAGGAAGCGTCAGAAAAATAATCTCCACCTTCCGTAGTCCATGCGTGATCCCCGGCCGATCGAGAAGCTATACGATTAATCCAGTTTGAATTTCCCTTATCTTTATACGCCTCCATGTCGAGTCCAGTGCCTTCGGTCCACCCACCAGATACAGCCGTGACATCCATCGTAAAACTTTTTGGGAGGGTTTGGCCATGAGGGGTGTTAAATACTCTCAAATAGAAATTAATAGAACCCGATGCCGGAATTGTTCCAGCAGCTCTATCAGTCTGAATTGAATTTGAAGAAGCCGTGACATCAAACTTAATCAGAGCGCGGGATTTTTCAGCAGAGGTGCTGCTGGCTTGCGCATAAATAGAAAATACTTCCAAGATATCGGATGCACCCATGTTTGCGCCCGTGCCGCGAGTGGTAAGGTTTTCTTCGAAAGCGTTAGTAATGGTGTTATCTTTCTTAGCGAAGTATCTCTTAATAGCCATTATCTCACAGTACCTTTAATATCAATTAGAGGATATTTAATCTCCAGAATAACGTTGTCTGGGACGGACAAATATCTTCCATCCAAAGACATATATTTATTAATATTTAATCCGGATGAAGAGTAGCTCCCTCCAATATTATTAATAAGTTTTACTTTAGATGTATCGACCACTCCTCTTACCTTATTCAGCGCAGTATAGACATCAGTTACATAAAAACGCTCTCCTATATACATGGTTCTAGCGAATTTGTCTCTTAGGGCTCTAATACAAGAATCCAAAACATCATATCTGTTTACCTCTGTGCTGGAAACTACTTCGAAATCGATCCCTATATTGATTATCTTTACGTCCAAAATGTCAACAGTATCATTTATCATTCGATAACGGTTTAAGTGTGTTTTCAAATTTTCTTTGAGGGCCGTGTTTGATTGAATCAAGAGGTTATTTGAATCTTCTGACACAACATATAAATTCAAATTCCTTTTGAGAGAGTCTTGGTCTCTGACCGCCCTACATCTTTTAACAGCCCCAAACTTACCCGGCATCATATAAGTTATTGCTTCATAATCGTTAGCTGTTACGGCACGATTTTGACTTGGAAAATAATTTATTGCTTGAATTCTAGTTTCTTCTACACTTGGAGTTCGAACTGAACCCACCAACGGGTCTTCATTAAAGCATTCCAAACTTATTATGACATCGGTCGCGGTGGCTGTTGAAGAGATTGTTGGATCATTGAACTCAAAAACAGGATTAATCACGTTGGTTATAGAACCGACGGCTGCGTTAGCAGACTCCGCAGTATTTTCGCGGGTGGTAATGGTCAATGTCGTGTTCGCTGGCCCTATCCCTAGTTTGTCGGTGCCCACCAAATCAGATGGGTCAAACGTGGCATCTGTTACATAATTTTTAGAATGCCTCTGTAGGACTACTGTAGAGGGCTCGGCAACACTCGGTGTAGCAATTTGTGACTCGGAGCCATAACCAAAGGTTAAAGTGGTACCATTCACGTCTTTCGTAGTTGTAAATCTCCTAGTTGCGATAAACGGTCTCATAAGAGATGGTGCGTTGTCTCTTGTATTGCTATCTCTATTCGGTACCGCCTTATAAACAACATCATGAGATAAATATTCTACCTCAAAATACTCATGGCCGGCTGAATCAAAAACGCTTACTATCTCAACAATGTTTGGATCTGCCAAACGGACGGTCTTAAATCTCTCAAAGTCATACACCGAAACTGTTTTTATATTAAACTTTCCAGATATAATCTGTCCTTGGGCTTTAACAGCATAGTTTATCGTATTACCTGTTATTTGATTTGTTGTGGCTGCGACGACCTCATTAGACGGGTTATCAAAACGAACATCTTCTGTTAAAATGAAGCTGGCGCCAGATTTCGAACTCACAATCGTATTAGCCTTCAATATAGGCATATAGTTCGTATTCGGACCAAGCCCTGTTGAGTTAGCAGGAACAATCGCGTAAAAGGAAACGATGCCGGTGGTGGCCATGGCGCCCTTAAACTTATAACCAAGCTGTCTGGCCAAACGAAGTACATTGTTGTATTCAACGGCAGTATCGATAAAAGACTCATTAACCTGATAGTCCAGGTAGAAAGACATTATGTCACCGACATAGGCAACAGTATCTAACATTAAAGAACCAAAAGATGCTTCACTAAAATCCTTAAATGTATCCGGATAATATCGTTTAGCATAGTTGACCAAATCATCCCTAATCGAGTCGAAGTCGCGACTAGTATAATCTATAGATACATTTCTCTTGGCCATATAAAAAATCTCCTATCGTTAAATAGTACCGCGGACCGTTAAATCGTAACTGGTATAGTCAAATTGGATACTATGTTTGCTGCCGGAATATGATACTTTATAACTATGCTAAGTCTTGTGTTGTCGGTTTCGGCCGTGCGGGTACCTTGTACTCTGGGGCTGAATACCAAAAGTTCTTTAAGTGTGATATACGGTAGATATTTCGAAACTTGAGCCGAAATATTGTTTTTAATAGTTTCCAACGTCCCACCGACATTTTGCTCAAAAAGATACTTTCTTATTCCGACACCAAACTCTGGAATCATCATGCGTTCACCAGGACTGGTCAATATCACCATTTTTAAATTTTGTTCGGCTAGATCTTTTATATTCTTATTTAAGCCATATAATCCATCAATTGGGTCCACTCTAAGTGGCAACGAAACTGAAATGCCCTCGGCCATGTTCACATCCTCCTATTAATAAATAGTATTATCAGCACTCATCCCCATCAACGTTATAAGGATTACGATATATTCTTCTTCCGCGCTCCCACCAACGTAAACCATCTTCATAATTAACCTTCGGTCGGATAAGATCGCGGAGGTTGTCGGCTTGGTTCTTGGAGCCGAATTTATTCTCTACTTCGAAGTCTATAGCCTGGGACGCGTCATATAAACTATTGAAGACTGTCGCGGCCGTTGTGCGAGAATGGTGCGAAGTTTTATTTCCGCGAATCCACTTCCTGAATTTCTTATGCCTGCGACCTCCTGGCACCTCCCACAAATCGCCTCCCTGGTCCGGATAGCCGACGTTTCCAATAGAAGCAAAGAAGGCCATAATAGAATAAACTGCCATAAAAGATATATATCTTGGTAATGGAAAGAGATATTTAAACATGAACTTATACTCTGGGGTTTTTACTAAGTCCTGTATCAAACAAAATATCGGTGGGACAACAACGGGGGGGTTTGCTTCGCTGTCCACTTTATCGTAAGACTTCGGATCAAATAAAGCATAGTTCTGATCTGGTATATCAACCTCCGCGTAGGCGATCGGAATTAGATATCTGTCGCCTCCCCCTCCCGCCTTAACTCGGAAAGCCTTTTCTCTCACACAGGTTTCATCATCGATGGTAGCCATTATATCATCAAACTTATCGTTATCCGATGCTTGAAGTTGATAACATATTCTAAGACCAAATCTCCAGCCTATCTTCTCAATCTCGTGGCTGTGACCATCCTCGATATCGGGCTCGGCGTCGATATCGGGCTCCTCGTCCGGGAGCGGGAGGGCCGGCCAGCGCTGGACTTCGAAGTCAACAACCTCGTGACGGTGTTCGAGGCCTTGGGCATCAATATATAATGAGGTTTGGCCGTTGCCTTCCTCATCTAATTCATACTCGTGAGTATGATTTTCTATCATGGTGGTCTCACCCCCATAATTGCCCGATCCTTCTTCCCGAGCAGGGCCAGAACTTTGCTCCGGATCCTCAGCCTCCCAGGCCTCCGCGGTTCCATCTTGGGCGGGGGGGTCGATTCGAGGTGGGTTCCCCCAAAAATCTGAAATCTTACCCTCTAAGCCTTCGGATTTTTTACGCTTAACATATTCGTCCCAATCATTTATGTTGACGATATTATATAAGTTGGAGGTGCGGCCGCGGACTTCCCAGGGTGTGCCGTTGTCCTTCTCTATAATTCTAATGTATTTCTCCAAAACAAAGGGCCACGGCCGGCCGGTGGCCGAGGGCTGTATATTATAATCCGCGGGGTTAAACGGGTTGGACATAACATCAAAAGGACCCTCGTTTATACCCTTGTCAACCGCCTCTCCAGAATACACGCCTCCGCGGATCCATTGATCATTTAATAAAAATGTGTGGTCTACATTGTTAACAATGGGGGGGATTTTAGTGCTAAAGGTTTCTCTAATTGATTCAAATTCTTTCCTGATATACCTTCTCATTAACACAACTGCATATCCTTCTGTTTCTCTAATCGTTTTCTCGAAGGCCTGCTCTTTCGCTATTTTGGCTGCGTTTTTGTTGAACCTAGTACTGCCCGCACCCACACCAGTTGCTCGTGCGCCGGCGGGGGTGGAGAAAACCTTCGCAAACATTCCGTTGCCTTTGATGGCAGCATCAGATAAGGCGGCGAGATCTCCATCGTATTTATTATAAAAGTTTCGTACTGTTTCTATTAGCGCTTCAAAGGCTATATCTTCCCCTTTGGTAAGATGTTCCTTTTCAGGATCCTCGTCTCGGTCAGCCCACCGGGCTAGAAGATCGGAATCAATCATTCTCTTTGTGTTATTAACACATTGTTCTAAGAAGCGATAATAATACTCATCATCAGTTTTCCCGGTTCTTTTCCGGCCATCATCTGGGAGGCCCTGGCGGATTCTATCGGCTGCGAGAGCCAGGAGTAAATCGCCATAGTTATGCTCGGAGAAACCAAAAGCCACAAATACCGGTATAGCTCTAAGAAACATGTCAACACAATATATTCTTATTGTCGCGCGGATGGCGCCATCAATATTCGCGGCATCAAATGATGTCATGATCTTATCGTATGGCGCCTCGGAAGTACACAAAGGGTCCTGTGATAAACGGGGATCTGGGAGGAGTTTGTCGGATAGTTCGCTAACTTCATTTGTTAAGTCTTCCAGACTATAAACGGGCTTTGAATATGGATCACAACCAGAAACTTCCGGAACTAATATGTCAGCCAAATCCATCCAGCCTGTATGTTTTCTCTCTTGTACATAGAAAGGGGGTGGAACCGTTTCGGGAAAAAGTTTCCCTAGCGCGCCTCCATATTCCCGGGGGTCCAAATGTATGATTTTCGGCTCTTTGTCAGGATTATAACCAAACTTAAAGGCCCTTGAGAAGTTCGAGAGATTGATCGGATGGTCCGGTCCGCCGTCGCCCTTACTAGTCTTTCCGGTGGCAATAAGTGTTGATATCCTTGTCAAAAATCCTGTGGATATCTCATCAAAAAGTGATATCTTTCGGGCGGTACCGCTTTGCTGGGCACGTTGTTCTTCGCGGTCGCGTTCTTCCTCCGGACTTCGCTGATGGAGGTCTGGATGCGACGGCGCATCTTCTTCAGTCTCGGGAATATACTCACGATTATCTTTTGCAAAATAATTTCTAAAAGGCTTTCTATCAGTTAGTTCGCGAGCAAGAGATGAATTAGACGAATTGTCTACCAATATCTTGGCAAAATATCTATAAAAAGCCTCTACCTCATATGAATCACTTACATCGTCAGGAATCTCTAAACTATCTATAATATCTTTAACATCTCCGGGGGGTGCGGAGTCAACTACAATATCGTGACTCTGATATGAATATTCAGTGCTGCTCTTAAGTATACTTTTCGGCGGTACCTCACCTTCGCCTCCCAGTTTCTTCACTTCTTTTTTAGACAGAGTTTCACTCTTGGTTGATCGAATCGTCTCGGTAATCTTCAATTTATACCTATTCTCTTTCATCAGACGAGGTTCGACGCGTTGTTCTAGCTCCTCATCTGTAAGCTCTTCAAATAAATTATAATCATACTCCAAGAAAAAAGAATACGGTGAAGTATCATCCTCCATTTTATAATCATCTGGGTAGGCATCGTAAGAAATTTTCATATCGGCAGATGAAGTATCAGGCAACTCAAGAAGCCTAAACTTCTTGCCCTTTCTTTGACAATATTCTACAAACGAAGTAGTTTCGTCATCGACGCCGGCGTCCTTTATAAGTTTTTTGTCTCCGGGCTTCGTCCATTTCTTCGGAGGCTTTGTGCCGATTAGTTGGCCCGCAATACTTACGTTCTTACCCGTCAAAACGCGCCAGGCTCGCTCTTCGGGTGAATGAACTTTATGCTTCAAAACTTCCTTGAACGGATCATCACCTTCAAAAAGCTCGCTCTCCATTCCCAAAATTATATCATCCGCAGCCCTGTTCATTTTCTCAGCCCAGGTTCTCTTATTGCGCAAATCGAATTTCTTAATCCAAGCCTTAGCGTATTTCTTTCTACTCTTGCGCACTCTCTTGTTGTGTTTATTAACCTCTTCTAAACGGTCTAATGCATCCTCATAAGAATCAAAGCCTCCCGGTACAATGGTAGTTTTAAACTCCGGGTCCATATCACGATATTTTATAGCCAAATATGCTGCCACTGTTGGTGGGTATCCACCATGAGCATAGCCAACCCCGAAAGACTGACTCGGGCTTTTACCACCTTCTTCGGCCGAGAGTTCGTAGCCGTGCTGGTCAATAGGCTTGTTTTTATTACCTTTAGATGGATCATCCTGCGGCTGTCGTATCGCATTATCGCAATGATAATCAAAAAAACCAAAATCAACAGCTTTGGGGCTGCCGAAGTGTTCGACATACCAGTTGTGTTGCTTATATGGTCGGCCTTTTGTATCTGACAGGATACCGTTTAATAGACCACCATGGCCAGTGCCTTTTCTGATTGGGCCCCAAAGATCTCTCAAGTGCGCGTTTTCTATACTTTCAAACATTGATGTAGAAATCGCATTGTTAAGGCCCGACAGCATAGGATCCGCTGCGGCCATTAGTCCGTCAGGCGGACAACCGGGCGTGCTGATCAAAGGAGGAAGATTGGCAAAGGGCCCTTGATCAAGCGCATTTACTAAAGTTTGGAGATCCTGTATCATCTGATCCTTGGCATCATCTAGCATCTCGCGGCATTCTTCCCGGGAGAGTCCCTGCTCGCCGAGGAGTTTACACTTGATTGTCTCGATCTTTTCATGCACTTCTGGATCACAATCTGGATACAGTGATAAGTCATCCACGCTCCGTCGATGTTGCATGTCAAGTTCAGGTAGATCTGGAATCAGGCTCCCTAGAGATGGAAAGAGTTCTTCGAACGGCCCCCGGCTTGAAAAAAGCTCTCTTATGCACTCAGAAGTTGACATTTGCGCGACTTCGATCGCCAATCTCATGGTCTCTTCGTCAGCCGTGCCCTGAAGTAATTTTATTATTTGGCCTTGCGTTAACATGACTGACAAGTCATCAATGAAATCCGCCATCTCAGAGTTGGTAAGTTGCTCCAAACAAGTTGCGTCAGGTCCGCCGACGGCCGAAAAAATGCCTTTGAGGGCATCATATAACTCTGTATCTGTCGCATCGGGACACATATTTTGTTTTAATAGGTCTCTAAACTTATGATTTCCACCAAACAAATCTAACAAACTGGCGCCAGCCGTTGCCAAGAGATCGCATGCCATAGAAAAGAGCTTTTCCAATATTAATTTCATTAGCTGCATAAATACCGCAAGAACCGTATCCCAAAAAGCCTCTTTTAATGCATCAAGTATCATCACCATGAGATCCCAGATACAGTTGGTGGTTGAGCGGAGCGCCTGGGCTTTACCTTCCACGGCGATCGGCAAACATTCGCTAAACTTTGGAAGAGTTAGATCCGCGTCCCATTTACAAAGGTCAAACTCCAGAGTATTCAAAAACGAATCGATCCTCGGCTCACAAAAGATAAGAGGAGTTTGTTTGCAGGGTAAATGCTTCAGAGTCTTCATCACCAGTGGAGCGCCGGGGAGCCTGTTTAGTTGTTCCATGAGTGTATCGGCGCTCAAAGACTTAAGCATGCTGCTTCTCATGGCATCGAAAGCAATCTTCTGTGCGTTTCCAAGCGCTGCTCCATATGATCCACCCGAGCCTTGGCTGACACGGCCGTTATTAAAACTGAAATCTCCATCGGCGTAACCCATTCCAAACGTACCAGTGCCACCCGGAGAAGCGTCTGGACGGCTGGCCCCTTCTTCGTCGCGATAGTCTGCGCGCTCTTTCTGGCGTTCTTCTTGCTCTTGCTGGCGTTCTTTTTGCTCTTGCTTGCGGAGATCCTTAAGCTGTTGCTTGCGCTCCGCGGAGCCGAGGATCTCGGCTCCGCGGATGTCGTCGCGGGCTCGTTGCCTATCTTCGCGCTCGCCCTTCTTCACCTCGTCGTACCAGACCTGCTCCTCCCAGGACCGATCCTCCAACTCGGTTTTGCCTTCCCAAGAGCTGAATGAGAATCCAGGCCCGGAATAACTGCCGGGCTGGTAAGTGCCGCCAAACCTTTCGATTTCCCATGGCGCGGGCATGTTTCCGAAATCTGCCTTAAGACTATCTATCACCTTCTGTTGATCTTCCGGGGAAAGTCCAAGAAAAGATCTTGTTAATGAGGCATTATCCATTGCTTTAAAAGCAGCCTCGGCCATGGCTTTGGTCGCACTTTCTGCACCGAGGCCTCTTGCGACACAATCGATTGCCGACATAATCAAGCCTATCCATCCGCAAACACCTAGCCGGTCATTTAATCTATACCAAAAATACTTTTTACCACCTTTCCATGGCTTATGAAACGCTGATCTTTTTCCTCCTTCTTCCTTATAAGCAGCTTTGCTGGCAGGAGTCATCTTGCTATAGTTTGTCATACCAGGAAACATTTCTTCTAAAAGAATGGTGAGATAAGGATCTTCTGTCTTCAGTTTTCTCTTCATCTCTGTGATCACACGATCCCACCGATCCACTGCCTCTTCGCTAAAATCGTTATCCCACCTCTTGAGTTCTTTCCGGAGGTCATCCCGGGAGTAACAACTAAACTTACCAAACTTTTGTAACATCATGTCTGGCGCGCCAAGAATCAAATCTTGTACATCTTCCATAAAATCATCTACGGCATCATCGCCCAAAAGTGAATTAGACAAGCACCCAAGTATAGTGGGATCGTTGTATAAAGTGTTTAAATTTTGTCCATATGCTACTTCTATTTTGGGGTAAGTGAACCTAGTTACAACTTCCAGCCATGGCGTCGGAGATCTAGCAGTTAACGCTATATCAATCTCGGGTAGCACACCAATATAATGAAGTGTTGGCGTGCGATCGAAAGGAGCAGTTCCCTTTACATATTTCTTCCATATATTTTTAAATTTAGTGTGAGGGCCGACCTTTATTAAAGGACAGCCTGGCTTGTTAAAACAAATCTGCCTTAATTCAATTCTATCTTTACCTTTGGGCTTGAACTTAAAAATAAGCTTTTCTGGATGGCGTCCCGGTTTGAAGGGATTCAAAGAAAAGCCGATACTTTTATCCTCCAATATTTCTTTTACTCCGTCTAAGAATTTTTCAATATTATCGGATTCTAATCGCAAATCCAAAAGACTAATCTTTTTAGATGCGGTCTCTTGAAGTTTGCCACCTTCAAAAGAACGCCATCTTTCCATTTCTCCACCATATGTATTAAGCGCATTAGCCGCTCGATTTGCCATACCCACGAACTCGGTACCCTCAAAAGATACTTCCATATCTGTTAAAAACTCTTCATCTGGTTCTGTGGCCAGCTTCTGGGGGACATTATCCAAGTTTTCTATAGGAATCGAGATTAAAACACGAGTGAATGACTTGAGTTGAAAAGGAATATGATATTCAAATGTTGCATATTCCATCAGTTCGGCTAACATATCAATTTCGTATACTTCTATATCATAGCCTGCGATCGGGGGTGGAGCAAAAATATCTCCCGCGGTGCCGAGGCTGGCGCCGCCAATAAGGCCGGCGATCAGGCCGATCGGCCCCCCAGCCAAAAAGCCGATGGTGGCGCCTACGAGGGCCCCCGAGCCGCGGCCGGTGGTAATGTTATATGGATCCGTTTTTGGTGGCTGCGGGACATACTTGTATGCTGTAACTATATCAGACTTGTTAAAGTATTCCAGCATTAAACGAATACCTTCTTCTTTTTGTTCGCGCTGAAACTTCTTGCTTTTTAATTCGTCAACAGTTGGGCCCACGTTAACGTCCGCGATGAAGTCCTCTATCTCGGGTGCGGCGCCGGGAATGCGGGGCCCACCACCGGGCATCGGGCGGGTAAGGATCTCTGGTGATGGCGGAGGTAGGAGATTTAAAACTACATTTTGTGTACAATTTTTCCCATCAAAGTACGTGTCACCGTGAGCCATTGATCTGTAGTCTGGAACGTAAGCATACGGATTTGGACGGCACGCGGGGCAATCGGGCTCTTCGCCATTGACAACCAAAGGCGTACATTCCAGAACTTTGAACTCCTCAATGTTTAGATCTCCTGGGGCATAAAGTTCGGCCGTGGCGTCGTCGAAAGGTGAATCTTCACCAAGATTGAGGCCGGTGCTGCGGCCGGCTGGGGCAGGTTCTATCCCTCTTTCTGAGGCCGATGCATCGGCATCGGCGCGGTCGGCGCGCCTGTCTGCGGCAGAATCGTCGCCCCTCCTGCTTTCTATGGTGTATTCTTCTAATGCCTTACGGCCGTCGTCTCTAGTAACCTTGGTGTCTTTGCTCATTAATTTGTCCTATTATTCCGACTGAGGATGTACTGGCTGCCGGGTTCGCTTAGATAGTTGATCCCGCGGGCAAACATCCCCATTCTTGTGGAGTAAAGCTTCCATGACTGTTTTTGAACGGACAGCAAGTAGTTTTGTACAGTCCACACATCCCAAAACGATGGTATGCTCACACCCCCTCCAACAGGGGTTAATACCTGTTTAGGAGACAAAACGGCATTGCACAGATAAGGGGTGACCATCATGATCCCTGCGAGAATTGAATTCAATAGTTGCACATTGTCATGAAGTTTTGTCAAATATTCAAGAAGATTTTCGCCTTTTGGAATTGGTTGTAAATAACTGTGGTTTTTCTGGCCAAAGATGTGCGCCATTTTCGTTTCCAGGCCTGTTGGGAAGTCTCTGTTTCCGGCTATCAAGTCAATGCCAGTAGTCACCTTAAGCTTACCATCAAGAGAGTTTCTTCCGACCGAACCTTTAGCTGTTACTAACTTAATTCCTTTTCTAGCCATAATACGAACAGAGTCGGCCTTTAAGGCGATAGCAGATTCCGCTACTGATTTGCCGACGAATCCGTCGGCTATATCGAAATAACTATCAACGTCAGTGCGTTGTGAAATATAAATACGGGCAGCATCGCCGGGTTGAGCATTGTTCATAGATCCAAAGTTTTTATCTGCATATCCCTGGACCCATCCCGTGCCCTGTTCTTCATAGCCGCCTTCACCCGGATTCCAACCCTGCAACCCTACAACAATGTCTATGGCCCCGCATCGGGTGTGAGCTTTCGAGCCGTAGCCAGAAGAAATACTGCCATTTCTGTCTCTGCCCAAAATTATGTATGTGTTGTTGAGGCCTTCGAATACTTTCTCGCATGGGGCCGAAACATATTTTGGCTGCTTCTCTTTAAGCTTTCCGTTGTCTAGGCCGCAGCGGGGGTCCGGGTCGAGCGAGCCCTCCATTACCGGTATTTCTCTCTGGCTGCGGAGGATATCCTCAGCTCCGTGGCGGCCGGTGGGTATGTCGGGTGTATCACTCATATTTTCTGTATCCTGTTAATTGATTGTTTCCGCGAAGGGGTTGTGGGCTGGGGGTAGGGGGTCGCCCGTCCACGGATCCGTGTCTTCAACGGGTGGTTCACGGAAACGATCTCGGCGGTTGTGATGGCGATCGAAGGCGCCAGACTGGGCGTCGTCCGAGGTTCCATCTTGGTGTATGATCAGTGGATCAACGGGGTTGCCGTCGGGATCATGTATTTCGTAATGCAAATGAGGGGCGCGCGAGTTTCCGGATCCGCGCGCGCCGGCTGCACCGCCGGACTGGGCTAAAACATCGTCTCTTTCTACCGTCGTGCCGACGCCGATATCTCCGAATGCACTCAAATGCGCAAAAACGTATTCGTAACCGGCATCATCGACCATTTTAACCACACAGCCATACCCGCCGGCGCCACAGCGTTTTTCCGTGATGGTGCCGTTGGCCGGGGCGTGAATGTCGGTACCGACATCCATCATGACATCGATGCCGGCGTGATCGTGCTCCGGGACTGGTTTTCCGGTGGAGGCGATGATAGAGGTTCCCCGGGGGTCGCCAAATCGGCCGGTGATTTCCTTGGCAGCTCCCGGATTAACCGGGAAGGACCGGTCGGGAGCCAAATTTGTAAGATCGGGTACCGTGGGAGCGCCAGAGACCGCGTTGCCGGACGCGTGCGCGTGCGAGCTTCCGTGGCTGGCGTCGTTGAAAGCCTGTTTTATGTCAGCATCGGCCATAAAGACGGGTCTAACCACTTTGCCCACCGTCCTATTGGGGTCCGTATAATGAATTTCCAATACGGATCCTATTCCAAAGCTTTGATAGTTATGCATTTTATAATTGCCAAGCGTAGATACTTCAAATCTAGGAAATCTTAATAGTTTTCTTATAAAATGCAATTTATTATCCATAGAACTAAATGGGTTGGGCAAATGGGTATGAAGTTCCGGTATAAAACAGATAAAGGAAGGTGGCGCGTCGGTGGGGACGCCAAAAAATGCTGCTATACTATGTCCAAAAATACTATCGCCTAAATCAGGTATTCTGGCCAAAACAACCCCGTGAAAGGTATTGACACCATCAAAAATATCTGTCGACATCGATGTACGCAGGGTCTTACGATAAACTGCGGAGGTCGAATCAACCACTGTCGATGGGCGTGTCAAGGGAAGGTTTGTTTTTCCCTTCAAGCCAGGATTAAGTTGTCCTAAAATAAAATTAACATAATAGTCAGATGCCGGCATCGTCTGGTCCTCCCTGAAGCATATCGAATATATCGGCTCGATCGTCGTCGCTCAAGCCCGTTTCACCCGCCTGTTGCTTGTGGATGAGACCAGATATCTTAACCAACTGCTCATTGCTCCTCTGAAGCGTCTCAACATACTTAGCAGCGACCGAGCCGACTTGGGCGTGTCTCTGCTCGTCTTTCGAGAGAAACCTCATCACGTCGCCCAGAAGCTCTTTGGTGACATCCCTGTCATCTTGTATGTTCTGTATGGCTGTTTCAAGATAGTGGTCTAGATTTTTCATAAGTCGCCTTTATCCCATTTCTCTCTAAAGATTCGATACTTGATTCTCATTTTGTTCAGGTTGTTGACAACCTGCTTTGTATTGAGGCCAGTGATCTCTCTCATATATAAATAAATAGCTTTCTTATTAAAAATTTCTATATCTTCGGCACTGTCAAAGAGTATTTTAATCGCGTTCAAGACCCTTTCC
>Ga0098053_1000146_pt1 | contig 24998 bp, 16 predicted proteins | sample 15BtaG_FD_77068 | JGI IMG/M metagenome (GOLD analysis project Ga0098053, IMG submission 77068) | Marine viral communities from the Subarctic Pacific Ocean - 15B_ETSP_OMZ_AT15312_CsCl metaG | ecosystem: Environmental > Aquatic > Marine > Oceanic | place: Pacific Ocean | collected 2015-01-18 | reverse complement strand
TTCCGATGGCACTTCGGCCGCAGTTCTTTTGGGCTCTCCCACAGATACCAGTGCAGCCCAGTGGACTTATGTGCCGGGTGCAAATTATAGCGCATTTGGTCACACTCGCGCGTCGGGATATGTCAAGTTAACAAGTGGTGATGGTGCTGAAGCGTTGCGTCTTGATGCAAATCAGCATGTAACTGCCTCTGGAGACATTACTGCTAGCGGAAATATTTCGGGATCTTCTTTTCATGGTGGTACTTTTTATGGAAGTGCAGCCGGCTTGACCAACACTACCATTCCTTCTAATGCAACCGATAATCAGATATTAATCGCCTCTAGTGGTTTTATCAATGCGAACCCTGCGAACGCAAGCCTCACAAGCGACCAATTTGATATAGGCGGCAGCGGCTTTGTTACTGCTATGACTGGCGCACTGCATGTGACCGGCGCAGGGATGGTAGGCAATGACAGTTTATTCACAGTTAGCGGCCGCGACGCGGGACAGATATTTGAAGTAACTGGCTCCGGCGGCGCGACGGTGACAGGGTTTTTGTCAGCATCCCTTAACATTTCAGCATCTGCTTTCTATGGCGATGGTGCTGGCATCACCGGCATAAGCCTAATCAATCTTGACGCCGCCGGGTCCGACACAAACATTCAGTTTAATCAGAATAATGAGTTTGGTGCCAACGCTGGCCTAGTTTATGATGGTTCCGGCTCTCTTACTGTTTCTGGCTCATACGGCGTGAGTGAGTACATTGACCCCGGCCTCGAACTGGAAGTAACCAAGTCGCTTGGTGGTAAACTCACACTTGGCGCCTGGGGTAACCCATATTTACAGACCCTGCAATACTATGCCACATCTTCCGCCGGCGAGCCGGCCGAAGATGAGATCACAATTGGGCCATTTAACAGGCTTCAGATCTACCAAGACGGCCAAATTTCACTCAGTTCGTCAGCGAACGCGGATCCCGATTTCGAGATGCCCGCCGGAATCGAACTTATTTGCAACCCTGGCAACGGCGTGGTCAGTATTGATACCAACAGAGTTTCGTTTGTACATAACACCGCCTCACTTTCCTCGGAGGAGCAAGAATATCTCTGGTCTATTAATAGCGACCACGCGGGCGACGAAGATGACTCCGCGTGGATAAAGCTGGATGTGGATGGTAAAGAATTCGCAGTCGGCGCCGCAGACAGCATTAAACTTGTTGCACTCGGGGGCCTTCAGGTCGATAACGCTGCGTCAACCTTTAACAGCGCTGCTACCTTTAATAGTAGCTTGGTGGCTAATGGCAACGTAACTCTCGGAGATGCTTCCGGAGATGGTGTCACATGGAACGCTGGCTCGTGGGATATGAGCGCAAACTCTGTTATCACGACACTTAAGGATGGCGTCGATGGTCTCAACGGCGGCAACGGCGCCCTAATGTTCTTCACTGGCTCTGGTGGCGATTTCATGAAGTTCCACACAAGTGGAAGTGCAAAGGGCATTGTGTTCCCGCAGGAGACTTATTTGAGCAGAGCTGGTGCTCTGTCTGGCACAGTCGCCGGCCCCGGTAGTTTCTTAGCTATTGATTCCGACAATAAGGTAGTTCTTGCAACACCTGCTGGAGGCGGCGGCAGCATCTTTACAGAGATTAATGGAACTCAGGCTGCCACCACAAGCAGTGTGTCTATCGGCTCCTCGGGCACACCAGCAGCAACACTGCATGTTTCTTCGTCCGGGGATGCAGCGCTGTTCCGCGTTGATGGACTAACTGAAACTGCTCCCCCGTTATTTGTTACTGGCTCAGGTAGGGTCGGCATTGGTACTCAGGCGCCAGGCGCCACCCTAGACGTTCTCGGCGATACTCTGTCCGATCAACTACGACTAGGACACGGCGGCGCCTTTTGGTACAAAATGGGCCGCGGCGGCGATGGGTTCCTCGATTTTCAAGGAACCCAGACTAACCATACGGGATATACCTTTAAAAACTCCTCCGGGACAGGTGTTGTCCGCATCGAGGCCGAAAATAGCAGGCTAGCCGTTACGGGAAGCGTCTTACCCGGAGCAGATAATACACACGATCTTGGTTCAGCCGACAAGCGCTGGGCAAACGTTTATACTGGCGACCTGCACCTAGCCAATGACCGCGGCGATTGGACTGTTGTTGAGGAAGAAGACTATTTAACTATAAAAAACAACAAAACCGGTAAGCGCTTCAAGTTGTTAATGGAGGAAATAGAATAATGCCTATTAATGCTACCGGATCGGCCAACAGCTTTACCGGCTATGGCAGCTTTATATCCAATGAAGGCGGCAAGGATCACGATTTCCGTGTTGAATCTAGCGGTGAGTCAAACATGCTTTTTGTCGACGGCGGCACAAATAGAGTCGGCATTGGTACCGGCGCGCCGGCGGGGAAGTTACATGTTTCGGGGTCCGTGTCCGACGCCAGTATTCTTGTAGCATCAGATGCGGCAGCTATAGAGTTATATCCCGCCAGCGGCCCGGCGCTCAGGTTCGGCACACCAGGGACTACATACTCCCACCAGATCTATGGGACCTACTCGAGCAAACACCAAATTCAACTCGTCTCAAGCCTCGATTTCCAGATTTCTGGCGCCTGGGGGGGAGTCGGCTATTACTTTGATCAAGTCGTACCAGGACAGTCCGAGGGCAATGTCGGCATTGGCACTCAGGCGCCAGGCGCAAGCTTGCACGTTTCCTCTTCGGGTGACGCAGCGCTTCTGCAGGTCGACGGCGCGACGAACGGAACGGTTCTCTTTGTAACCGGTTCTGGCCGTGTAGGGATTGGCACGTCGACTCCGGGGTCTCTGTTCGAGATCTCCGCCGCTGACAATGAGATGAACGAGGGATTCGTTCTGTTCAATAGAGGTGGCGCCAACGGAGATAGCACAGGCATTTATCTTAAACACTATGACGGGCGCGCCGAGTCGTTTATCACCGATGCGCTCGACGCCACCTGGGGCACGAAACTCCAATTTGGAACATCTTTGTCGACCAACGAATCAGGTATACGCATGACTCTTGATAAGAGTGGCTCCCTAGGTATCGGCACCCAGTCGCCCACAGCCCTCCTGCATGTTTCCTCGTCCAACGATGCTATTACCGGATCTCTCTTACAAATTGATTCTAAGGATCTCGGACCTGTTCTCTTTGTAACAGGCTCTGGTCGAGTCGGCATCGGCACGGCAACACCCAACTCCACCTTTCAAGTTAGTGGTTCTCAAGCCGGCAAATATACAGTTATATCTGGCAGTATGACGTTAGATGAAACTCACTACATAGCAGACCTTACGGGCGCCATTGCCGCAACCGTAACTCTCCCAGCTGCTAGTGGAGTTACTGGAAGAACATATCACATTTTGACTACCTACCAGGGCGATGAGGTACTTACGATTACCGGCTCTGGCGGCCAGTTTATGGGTTCCAGCCAGCAAGCGGGCCCAGAGGAAGAAATCGGGATCACCGGCTCCGCGCAGAGCGTTACGTTGGTGAGTACTGGTGCGTATTGGTTTATTTTAACAGATAACAGACAGCAGCAAGAAGGCGGCGGCGGGGACTAAGAGCACTATTATGGACAGCAATACGCAACTATTAGTCATTTCCTCATCTTAGATACTATTTATTTTTGATAAGTCATCAGATTTGGAGTAATTCTATGTCTTCACTATTAGAAGAAGCGATTGTAGACGCTAAAGCCCTCAAGGAAGCCGCACTTAAAAATGCGGAAACTGCCGTATTGGAGAAGTATTCGGGAGACGTTAAAAAAGCCCTCGATACACTCTTGGAGCAGGACGAAATGGGACTAGAGGAAGATACAGAAGTATCCGACGAACTTACAGAATTTATTGATGAAGTGCCGTACGCCTTTCAGAATGAAGAACTCGACGCGCCTCACGCAGAAGAAATAATTGAGATTGATTTTGATGCCCTTAAAACACGGATTGCTGAAGAAGAGGCCGAAGGCATAGAGCCATCAGTAGGTGAAATGGATAGTTCAGAAGAAGTCGCCCTCAACTTACAAGAAGATGATTTTAAAGACTTCGAAGAAGATGAAGACAAAGCCGAAGAGTCTACGGCCGTCGCGTCCTCTGGTGGCGGAACCGCCGGACTCCCCCTAGAAGAAGACGAAGACCTTGACCTTACCGAAGAGATGCTTTCTGATCTTATCGAAGAACTGGTTGTAGATATGACCCCACGACCACAGGGATGGTCATCTATGAACTCTGCTGACAACAGCATTGAGCAGGCCAATAATATGGCCATGGGAGCCGCACAAGCTGCCCACCTCGAAGAAGAAGAGGAAATTGAAGAAGTATCAACTGCACCTGACGTTGTGTCAGATGCGGAATTGTTCGAGAGTAAAATCTCTGAACTTACAAAATCCAACCGAGAGCTTCGTGCTCTTATTATGGAAGCCAAGAATCAGCTTACTAAGTTGAACTTGGAAAACGCCAAGCTTGTTTATCAAAACAAGGCTTTGAATAGCGCCTCCTTGAATGAGCGGCAAAAAAATCAAATTGCCGAAGCTATTCAATCTGCCACTTCTGTTGAAGAAGCGAGCATGATCTATGAAACAATTCAAAACGCAGTGGGCGTCTCAGCCTCAAATAAGAGGATGAGACCACAAACACTTCGTGAAGCAGTTCAGAGACCTACGTCGCTTTTGATCAACTCTAAGAAAAACAACACGGTAACTAAGGACCCAGCAATGGGTCGTATGCTGCGTTTAGCAGGTTTGAATAAATGACATTCAACAACAAATTATAGGAGGTTATAAAATGTCTATTGTACAGAAATTAACCGAAGGAATCGTTAACCGAGATCTCTCGGCAGAAGGTGCTGCACTTATTAATAAGTGGGAAAACACCGGTCTGCTTGAAGGTCTCCAAAACGATGCTGCCCGTCAGGGTATGTCTCGATTGCTTGAGAACCAAGCAAAAGAGTTACTTCGTGAGTCTTCCACTATGGCTGGTGGAGACGTCGAGGGTTTTGCGGCTGTCGCATTCCCCCTCGTTCGCCGTGTATTCGGCTCCCTGATCGCCAACGATCTCGTTAGCGTTCAGCCGATGAGTTTGCCTTCGGGCCTCATCTTCTTCCTCGACTTTACGGTCGGGAATACCATCGGTGATGGTTTAGCCGCACCGAATCCGCGCTTGGGTTATCCAACTGCTTCGTCACTCTATGGTGGCGGCAAAGTTGGTGCTGAGATCACCGGAGGTATTAGTCTTACGGGTGTTAACGCTGAGCGTGGCCCGTATGCTCTAAACAACGGCTACTCGTCACCAACCGGTTCGGCTAGTACGAACTTCCAGGATGCGGCCGCCACTGATACTGGTGGTGCAACTTTCCACGTTGGTGGTCTAGTTGGAGCAGGCAATACGGTCATCGATCGGATTGTCAACTTTGATCCGGACCTTTCCGGAACAATTTGTGCTGCTTATCTGCTTCCGCGGAACGCACTCTCTGGTACTCTATCCACGTCGAATTTCAATTTTGATGACCTTGTGGCCATCACGGTTGATACCTCGTCTGCAGGATCGGCTGGGAACTCCACTGGAATGTCCGGTTCCCAGATTCGAAGGGCCACAGCTTTCTCTGGATCTAACCGAGCAAATGCTGTTTTCCTCGTTTTCCAGGCTGATACTGGAGTGTCTTTGCTGACGCTTACGTCTTCGATCAATGGTGGTGACGCCGGCGGCAAGCAGCCTGTTGTTTGCCCTTGGACCGTTCGTTTCCCGATCGTAGATCGTTTTGCTGGCGGGACTCCTGCTGGTTCCGTTCTTGCGGGCGATGTTTGGGGACTTGAAGGTAATGATCAGATCCCCGAGATCGACATCAAGGTCGATTCGGTGGCTGTCACTGCAATCACCAAGAAGCTCAAGGCCAAGTGGACCCCGGAGTTAGGACAAGATCTTAACGCCTACCACAACCTTGATGCTGAAGTCGAGCTTACTCAGATTCTGTCTGAGCAGGTTGCTCTCGAAATTGATCGTGAGATTGTCGAGGACCTAGTCCGCGGCGCGACCGCTGGTGTACGTTACTGGTCTCGTAATCCGGGTCAGTTCCTGAACCGGTTGAACGGTGAAGACGACAGTAACGGTACTAATCCTCCCGATTTCACGGGTAACGTGAGCGAGTGGTATGAGACTCTCATTGAAACCATCAATGATGTGTCTGCACAGATCCACCGCAAGACTCTACGTGGTGCTGCTAACTTTGTGGTCGTTGGACCTGAAGTTGCCAACATCCTTGAGTTCACTGCTGGTTTCCGTGCCAATGTGACTGCTGATAGTGACCGCGGCGAAGCGGGTGCTGTTAAGGTTGGTTCTCTTTCGAAGAAGTTCGACGTTATCGTCGATCCTTACTTCCCGCGTCAACTGGTCCTTGTTGGCCGACGTGGAAGTAGCTTCCTTGAGAGTGGCTATGTGTATGCACCTTATGTGCCGCTGCAGACTACGCCTACAATCTTCGGTGTTGAAGATTTCGTGCCCCGTAAGGGAGTCATGACTCGATACGCCAAGAAGATGGTGCGACCTGATATGTATGGACTCGTTGTCGTCCGTGCACTTGAAGGTGAGCTCTAATCGGCTATAGTAACTATAGCTGACGTAAGGTCAAAATAGTTAAAGCCCCGTCTCTTTTGAGGCGGGGCTTTCTATTTAGTAGTGTATCACTAGTCCGAGGAATATAAATGGCCGTTCCAAAACTGAATCCTGCGTCAACATCTAATGCAAACATATTGCCAGTTACCGGCTCTACGACCAATGTTGTATCCACCCTACCCTTTGGCATGTATGCTTCTTCAGCTCCGTTTTTATCTGGTGCCACAGACCAGGTGGCCTATACCTATAAAAAACTCGGAGGAGATGTTTTAGATATTGAACTGACCGAAGGTAATGTATATTCGGCGTACGAAGAGGCTGTACTAGAATATTCTTATTTGGTAAATCTTCACCAAAGCAAGAACTCATTATCAAGTCTTCTGGGCGCCGCAACCGCGTCTTTCAATGAAGATGGACAAATTGTTTCTGGAGATGCTCTTTCCGGATCAAACATAGAATTAAGATATCCTCATTTCGATTATGGTTATTCCCGTCGCGTGACGGAAAGAATGATTACAGAAACTGGTATTGGAGGTACTCAGCCAATATATTCTGCCTCTTTTGATAGAGTGGCAAACGTACAGGATTACGATTTGCAAACTCTTATGTCGTCATCTTCCTTGACTGCTTCGGGGTCTGCTCATTTTGGCCGTGTCCAAGATAAAAGAATTATAGTTAGAAAAGTTTTCTTTAAAACCCCACGAGCAATGTGGAGATTTTATGGTTATTATGGTGGGTTCTCAGTGGTGGGAAATATGAGAACCTATGGTCAATATGCTGATGATTCTACATTTGAAATTGTCCCGACGTGGCAAAACAAATTGCAAGCCATGGCATACGAAGACGCGCTATACACACGTGTTTCTCACTACTCTTATGAGATAAAAGATAATATGCTAAGAGTTTTTCCCGAACCAGATGTCACAAGTCCAGTGAAATTCTGGATTAATTTTACTATTGAGGACGATTATGCACCGTGGGAGGATACATCGCGGGGTAAAAATGGAACTGATGGAATCAATAATATGAATACATTGCCTTTCCAAAATATTCCTTACGCAAGCATTAATTCAATTGGCAAGCAATGGATTCGTCGGTTTGCTCTAGCTCTTACCAAAGAGGTGTTGGGACAAATCCGAGGTAAATTTTCAACCGTACCAATCCCGGGCGAAAGTGTCACACTAAACTTTGCTGATCTTCTTGCCCAGGCAAAAGCCGAACAAGACACTCTTAGGGAAGAATTGAAGACGATACTGGATGAGATGACTTATGAGAAGTTGTCAGTTTCCGACTCATCTATGCAAGACTCTACAAAGAAAGTTATGGAGAATGTCCCCGCCGGCATTTATGTGGGATAGTTAAATGCCAAATAGTAAAAGAACCGAAAAACAAATAAAAAACAAAAACAAAAAGGCATATATCGGCGACAAAAAAGTTGCAGATAAGGTGCAGAGAGTTGAATTTGGTGACTCATCCCTTGAAACAATTGATAAGGCCGTCCTTAAATATGTTAATGAAAGACTAGACATTTCAGTTGACACTAATGAGGGGTTCAAGAAGGTGCCTGTTTTGTGGGTAACGGCAGAGAGAGCATATCAACTTAAACATAATAAAGATTTGAGAGATTCACAAGAAACTTTAATTTTACCATTGATTACTATTAATCGTACCAGTATTGAAAAGAACCCTGCGTCTGAATTTGCTATTCCGGCTGCCAATATTCCTGAAGTGCGAGATGCACTGGGGGGAAGCATCACGATCGCTAGAAGAATAAATCAAAAGAAGACAGCTGAGTTCCAAAATGCGTATTCAAAGCGCAAATATGGTAGCTCTAGATCTACATGGCCTGCAGTTCCGCCCACGAGAACAGTGTATGAAACAATAACCATTCCATTCCCTACTTGGGTGGCTGTCAATTATGAAATTTCCGTACGCACCGAATATCAGCAACAAACAAACGAAATACTTAGAAAATTTATTCGTCAGGGAGGCCTCAATCGAATGCCATTTAGAATTGAAAGCGATGGTCACAAATATGAGGCTTTTATAGACGGGTCGATCACTAATAATTCTAATGTAGCTGATATAGGGATGGCACAGAGAAATTATGAATCTTTGGTGGGCTTTAAAGTACTTGGATACCTTTTCGGAGATGGTGACAACCAAGAGAGGCCCAATATAGTAAAGAGAGAGAATGCAGTAGAAGTTAAAATCCCTTCTGAGCATGTAATATTTGGCGATGTACAGGACTTCCTGGATAATTCCGGCTTTTATAGAGAGTAAAGGTTGTTTCAAGTTTTATTTTACTATTTATTCTTGAACGTTGACGTTTATATAGGAGAATACAACAAATGCCCGTAGATAGTTTTAGATTTGTATCACCCGGTGTTTTCATTAATGAAATTGATCAGTCACAGGTCAGCACTACCACCACAATAGGCGCTGGGCCTGTAATTTTTGGCGTTGCCGAAAAAGGACCAGCCCTGGTCCCAACCAGAGTATCGAGTTTTAGCGAATTCGTTGAGATTTTTGGCGACCCAATTCCCGGCAGCTCTGCTAATGCAGATGTCTGGAGAAATGGAAACTACAATAACCCAACATATGGCGCATATGCCGCTCAAGCCTATCTTGCGAACGGTTCTCCCCTAACGTTTGTTCGCCTGGTGGGTGACCAGGAATCTGGAGGTACCAAAGCCGGCTGGACGATCCCCCGCCTCGTGCAAGGCGGGGGCGTTCAAACATCTGCAGGCTCTAGCTATGGATTATTTATCGTCGGAACCGGCAGCTCGCAGGTCACCGGCGACGTCGCCCGAGCCAGCGCTGGCGAAGGAATGCTCGCTGCTGTTTTCCATCTTACGGGTAGTAGCACAACTATTGAGCTAGCCGGCCCGCTAGGAATCGATGCGACCACCGCACCGCAACTCAACGCAGCCGCGGCACTTATTGCTCCACGTGCTGTAGGCAGCAATAAAGAATATCGCGTTAGAATCTCGGGGTCTAGCGAAATATTGGAAACAACCTTCAATTTCGACCCCAAGTCTTCTCGATATATAAGAAATGTTTTTAATACAAACCCACATCTTTTAAATACAGCTATTACCCCCGCTACAAACCAGAAAGACTATTTCCTAGCAGAATCGTTTGACCGAGCAGTGCTGGATAGTGTCGGGCAATTCTCCGATGGTTCGGCTATTGATAAAGCTGACTTCACCGGTACTCTGGCTGTTTTGATTTCCCTGAAATCCGGCTCTGCCGGAGTATTTGGTGGTGATCATCAGGAAGGGTATGTTACTCCCGGCACTCCTTGGATTGTCAGTCAGGATTTAACAGACCTTTCGTCTAGTTATGATGTCAATAACACCGTCCAGCGCTTGTTCCGCGTGATGTCGCGTGAAGGAACTGAGTACGCGCAATCACATTACAAAATTTCTCTTTCTGATATTAAAGCGTCGACCAACCCCCAGTATCAACCACATGGAACATTCACGTTGCTAGTACGGGATATTAAAGACACCGATGAAGATCCTAGAATCATAGAACAGTATAATAATCTAAATCTTAATCCCGCTTCTCTTAACTATATTGGAAAGAGAGTTGGTGACCGTTCATATAGCTACGACAGTGTTAACCAAAAGTGGAAAGAATTGGGACAATACCCGGTTCAGTCTAGGTTAATCCGAGTCGAAATGGATGAGACCGTTGATAATGGAGCAGCAGATTCTTCACTTCTCCCATTCGGATTCCGCGGCATTCCGACGTATACCGGGTGTCAAATCCAAAGTGGTTCCGAGCAGGTATTGGCCTTCGGTGCGCTATCAGGCACCACTATTACTTCTGGCTCTATGACAAACACTTCACTCTGTGGTCCTGGCGCTGCAAGTGGTTCTATACCAGCCACCGCAATGCCCGACGTTGGCTATGGCCTAGGCCCAGAGAACCAAGGATTCGCTGTCGGCTTTGGGACTTCCATGACCGCGTCCAACACTCGACAGTTGACGACCGCAAGTCTGGCTTTCCCTCCGTTGCCAATGCGAAGTAAGGCTTCCGACGGGCGCCTTTCTAAGTACACCAATGCATTCTTCGGATTAAGTACAAATCAAAATGCAACAACTCAGATTTTTGATGGGACGATCAGAGATCTGGTTAAAATAAAAGCTACCAGTGTTGGCACAGATAACACTATTTTGAGTCCTGGGTTTTCGTTAGATGATTTAGTATTTTCTACCGCCGACGGTGCAACCCACAGTGGTTCTGACATCTTCATGTATAACGCGTCGATCGCCGGTGCTTCGGATCCAATGTCTCCCAATCTGGGTAACATCCGCCGTGGCACCCCAGAAGGAGGCCGCCGTGCTGGAACTTCCATGACAGCTGTTAGCGCTTCTTATACCGAAGTGCTGGATCGGGGATATAACAGGTTTACTGTACCGATGTACGGCGGGTTTGATGGGTTTGATCTCTTTGAGAAGAATCCGTTTAATAACACGCGCGCCCTAAATAATGGTGGCACCAAGACAACAGCTGCCTATCCCATGTATTATACTCTCCGTAAGGCAATTGACTCGGTGAATGACGTAGACCAGGTTAATATTAACATGGCTGCGATGCCGGGTGTTACAGACAAAGACGTAACAAACTATATGCTAGCCATGGCCGAGCAGAGAAAGGATACTCTTGCGATTATTGATCTTGCTAACGGATATATCGCGAACACCGAAGGTACTCAGTCTTTCAGTGCCCGAGTAGGTAGCTCTGTTAGTACAATTAGCGAGGTTAAAGACCGTAACCTGAATTCAAGTTATGGTGCTGCATACTATCCCTGGCTCCAAATTAATGATAATTCTAAGGGCGCTCGACTATGGGTTCCACCTTCTACGGTGGCAATGGGTGTTATGGCATCGTCAGCTGCTCGATCGGAGCTTTGGTTTGCTCCTGCTGGGTTTAACCGCGGTGGCCTCAACAATGGCTCCGCTGGCCTTAATGTGGTCAATGTAATTGAGAAGTTAACCGCAACACAGAGGGATAATCTCTATGAGGTGAATGTCAACCCAATTGCGTCATTCCCAGCTGAGGGTATTGTGGTGTTCGGTCAAAAGACACTACAAGCAACTCAATCAGCACTGGATCGGATTAATGTTCGACGCCTCATGATCTTCTTGAAGAAGGAGATTAGGTTAATCGCGAACAATATTTTATTCGATCCAAATGAGCAGGTTACTTGGAATCGATTCCTCAATCAGGTCAACCCCTTCTTATCTTCTATTAAGAATCGGTTTGGTCTGTCGGACTATCGGGTTATTTTGGACACCTCCACAACAACTCCAGACATGGTTGATCGAAACATAATGTATGCCAAGATTCTTCTGAAGCCAACTCGAGCAATTGAGTTTATTGCACTTGATTTCGTGATTACAAGATCGGGAGTAGAATTCGAATAATAAAGAGGGGGGTTTTACTCCCCTCTCACTATTTAATTTAAAGAGGATATTAAAATGGCAGAATTTTGGAGTTCAGCAGCACAAGAGCCAAAACGCTCACATCGCTTTTTGGTAGATTTCACTTTACCCAGTGGAACTAGTACTCAAATTTACGCAAGAACGTTTCAAAAGCCAGCGTATACGATTGGCGTAACCGAGCACCAGTTCTTGGACAAGACTTTCTATTACCCCGGTCGTGTGAGTTGGAATGAAATTACAATGCAGTTTGTTAACTCACTGGACCCGGATATGGATCTCGAGCTTCAGACAATTTTGCTTCTTTCTGGTTATCAACTTCCTGACGATGTTGCAACAGGGGGCTCTGTTACTAATCCTGCTACAGTCAACAAGCAGAATGCGGTTGGCGCGCTTGGGGGAGGCGTTCGTGTCTCCGAAGTGGACGGCAATGGCCTAACAATCGGCACGTACGATATTCATAATCCTTTTATTACATCAGTGAGTTATAGTAATCTAGATTATGGTACTGAGGACTTGTTAACGGTTGATATCAACATGCGTTATGACTGGGCTACCTATATTCTAGGCGGCTAGATAGGGGGAACCCAAAATGGCCCTCACAATCCCCGGCCTCACACCGGGAACTACAGCAAAAAACCGTCGTTTTTGGGACGACACATTCGTAGAGCCAAAACAACAGCATAGATTTGGTATTAATTTCCCTGTTTATATGAACATGGGCCCCGAAGATACTTCGGAACTTGCGCAACTTTATGCCGATGCCGAAGCGAATGGCGGCGTCGATGCCACACAGGGCCGGAGTCTTAAAGTAGGCCCCAGCAATAGGTACAGGAATATTGGGACAAGGTCAGACGGATATGGAAAAGGTGGCCTATATCTTCGTACAAGTGAATATATAGGCTTTTCTTTTACTCCTCCTGCTCTGTCCTTCACACAAGGCTATACGGACACTGAGGTCGGCGGTGCTTATCAGCCAGACGATAGCAACAACAAATATGCGATGGGCGATGCAACGCTTACTTTAGTTACTACTTTACGTGATGATTTAAACTTTTCTTTAAACTTTTTATTTGCGATCAGTACCCATACAACCACTTCCAAAGGCGCCGCTCGCCTTTTTCCGGCGGCGGTGTGTGAGGAAAAGACCCCCAAGATCCTGGCGATCAAGGAATATAGTGCGAGGCAGGATACTATAGGTTCGTCCGATGCCATACAAGAAGCGATTATGGATGAAGCCAAAACCCCGGCCGATGCTTTTGCAAAACAGGGCGCCCGTGTGGTTGGAATTCACAAAATTAATAATCCCATTATAAAATCGGCTACATTTTCGGAATTTACATATGGCGGAACAGAACTGGTTAAGGTTACTTTAGTCTTGAGCTATGGTCGTGTTGATACCGTAAAAAGTAAAGAAGGCGGCCACAATGCAATGCGTGACTTTTACTCCTATGAAACTACCAAGCGCTATGGACGGTCTTACCATACCTGGGACGACGACACCGTTCGCGGCTCCGGCGGAGAAGGCGACGGCGTGAGCGGGGGCAGAGACTTAGTCCCTCAATTTAATCGTCGCAAGCGAAAGGCATTCACTGACTATCCTAATTGGATGAGCACGGATAGGGTCAAAGCCACAATGAAAAGGATTAAGGTTCGACCAGGATATCCGCAACCAAGCAAGCCCGACTGGGGCTCAGAACGAACCGGCCCAGTTGCGGAAGGCGGAGTAGCAGACATACAAACCAATAAAAAACGCATTGATTATATTCGGGGTAAAATTGAAGAAAGTAACTCTTCTCATCCGCGGACCCCACCCGTCCGACGGAGCATTAATGAACTCGTAACGAGGTCTATTGTAAATGCAGTTAGCGGTAAGGATGCATTCGATGCAGAGGCAGTCCGAAGGCAGCACGAGCGCGACCTGACCCGGAGAGTTGCCCTCGAAGGCCAGGCGGAGATCGATCGCCGCGAGGCTCAATGGGCTCAAGACCAAGCGAACCAGGCGGAACAGCGCGCCGAAAGAACGCTCGCGGCCATGAAATCTCAATTCGAAGCACGCGAGACGGCTCAGCACCGGGAGGATGAGCGGATTGCCAACCGAGACCGGAACGTTGTGGATTCATTTGACCCCAACGCTGACGTCCGGAAGAACATTATAAAGAGCCGGACAGATTAATCTTAATTAAATTTAGATTAGTGATATAATTATAAAAGAAAGAGAGGTGTCAATTGACACGTAGAAACAATGCCGATAGAGTGGGAGCACCTCACCCCGACGCACCAGATATACCAGATACATTAGAAGTAGAGCCCGGACCAGATCCGTTAGCCTTTATCGTTCCAACAGAATTTGTGACACTCCCGTCCAAAGGTGTTTACTATCCTGAGTCCCATCCACTGCATGCAGAGGACGCAGTCGAAATTAAGTTTATGACGGCCAAAGAGGAAGACTTACTTACTTCACAATCTCTTATTGAAAAGGGAATTGTTTTAGACCGGTTGATTGATAGTCTTCTGGTTAATAAAAAGATTCGTTCTCGCGATTTACTTATTTGTGATCGAAGCGCTATTCTGGTCCGTGCCCGGGCCTCTGGGTACGGCACCGACTACAGTACCACAATTACTTGTCGCAACTGTGGCACAAAGGACAAATCCTCTTATGATCTAACAACGGCTGTCTATCAGGGCCCTCTTAGCGACGAGGAACTCTCAGAGACCAGCGTAAAGCATCTTGGAGCAGGCCACTTTGAGGTGAATGTTCCTGATTCCCCGGTCCATCTCGTTTTTAGGCTTTTGAATGGTCACGACGAACGAGGAATAATGGACTTGACCGAGAAAAGAAAGAAGAAGAAACAAGAGGCTCGTTTGGTTACAGACCAGTTAAACTTTATGATTGTTTCGGTCCTCGACCATGAAGACCGAGAAATAGTTAACAGATATGTTGATTCGTTGCCTTTACGCGACTCACGCTACTTGCGTCAAGTATATGAAGCTGTGAGTCCATCGGTCACGTTGCGGAAGGAGTTCGTCTGTGATCACTGTGATCACGAGGACGACATTACGTTTCCCTTTACAACCGACTTTTTTTGGCCTGACATCTAACTATCACGAAAACGTTTACGAACAGTTTTTCTTTTTGAAGTACCACGGAGGGTGGGGGCTTATGGAAGCCTATAACTTGCCTATTAAGCTGCGCGAATGGTTTGTAAAGAGGCTGGTAAGACAAAAAGAGGAAGAAGCGGACGCCACGAAGAATGCCTCCAAGGGCGGGAGAGGGAAAACAACACTCGGCCATGGCGCCCCTCCCCCCTCAATGCCTAACCCGACAAAGTAACCTTTATCCAAAAACAAACTAATTACTATATATTTGAGGGGTTCCTATGTCCGATGAATTACAACCTGTCGTAGTTAATTTAAACGTCAATAACGAAGAATCAATGAACGAAAGCTTTATTCAGGCTTTTGGCGACATTGTTAAGAGCTTTGTTGGCTACATGTTTAAAGACGCTCCGCCCGTCGTGGGCCCGAGTCTATCCCAACGCGCTCGCATGGAAGAAGCGGAAGGTGTCAGTGATGCACCACAGGCAAAAATTGTGGGCACACCCACACAAATCTCCGCATTTGGTAATGCGCTCTCAAAAGAGAAAAAATACATGGAAACCTTCCTCAAGCACGGTCTTAATGATCCGCGCTCCTTTGCAACTCATGCAGAGCTAAACAAAGCAGTCGCAAATTTCGAGAAAGAAACCGGAATTAAGTGGCCGCTCAAGTAGGGGTTTTATAAATGGCCGATCCCAAAGACCCATTAGGTATATTAAATACCGACGCCAAACAACTCAATCTAATAAGGGAAATTTACGAGCAGATCGCCAAAGAGGCCGGTGATGTAGCTAAGGCTGCTAAATCATTTACCGAAGAGCAGAAAAAAGCCGCTCAAGCTTTAGGACTGATTAATGAAAGAAACGCAACTCTTGTCGCAGCTGAAAAAGAGCTTGATCAAATGTATAAAGGGCGCGCTCAGCATTATGCAGACACGAAAGACGATATAAATGAACTTTTAAGCATAAATAAAAAACTCAGAGACCAAGAACTTCAAAACGAGAGAGAAAAGCTCACAGCAATTGAAAATAATTATAAGGTTGCCAGACAAAGGCACGACCTTCTCTTTGAAGAGCTAGGTATGAAAAAGAAGCTCCTCGACAAAGCCAGAGAAGAATATAAGGCAGAGCTCGCCCGGATAGAGTCGCAGAAGAATGCCAAGCGCCTGGAAGGAGCAGCTTATACCAGAGCTCAAAAAACCGCAGTCGCTAATTACGTAGCCCAAAAAAGGTCTTTGGCCGGCCTCGAAGATGAACTCGATACCCAAAATCAAATATTAGTTAACACCAAAGAGCGCCTAGACGTTCAGGCGGACCAGGTTGAGAGGGGGGAACAGACAAATAAGGGTTACGAGACGGGCCTAGGCTTTCTCGACGGCATGATCGAAAAAACAGGATTCTTCAGCGAGAAATGGAAAACTGGTCCTTTGGGGGGGCTAACTGATTTCCTAGAGGGCCAGGGTGATATGTCCGAACTGCTTGATGAGTTGAAGATTAAGGCGCAGAAAATTAATTTTAAGAATTTGTCCGCAAACGTTTTAATCGCCATAATAGAACAAACAACGAAATTCATGCTGGAGTTTGATAAACTTGGCTCCTCCTTCCGTAAGAACACCGGGATAATTGATAGAGGCTTTAGCGGAATGGAGCAGAGTATTGTAAACGTTCAGCGCGCTAATTTGCGAATGGGCGTTTCGATGGACGAAGCCTTTGCTTCGGCAAACGCTCTGGTGTCCACGATGGCCGACTTTACGTTGATGTCGGATAAGGCACAGAATAAGGTGTTACAAGTAACTGCCGTAATGCAAGAGTTCGGGGTTTCGGCACAAACAACTTCTGAAATTTTTAACACCTTCTCTAAGGGACTGGGCTACGACGCTGACCAACTAGAGAAACTGGGCACACAAATTATGGGGATAGCAACCTCTCTTAAGGTGCCCCCTCAAATAATCGCCACAGAGTTCAATGCTGCCAGCAAAGAATTAATGAAATATGGCGGTGAAATGATCGGCGTGTTCGAGGGATTGGCAGAACAGTCCAAACAGACCGGTCTCGCTATCGGCGAACTAATGGGTGTTGTAAAAGAATATGACACTTTCGCGGGAGCGGGAGAAGCCGTTGGTAAACTAAACGCAATCTTGGGTGGTCCTTACTTAAATTCTATTAATATGCTTTATGCGACTGAGGAAGACCGCGTTAAGATGTTGCGCGAGAGCATTTCTCTTTCTGGTCGACAGTTTAAAGATCTTAGTCGGTTCGAACAACAAGCAATTGCCTCCGCTGCGGGGATCAGCGATATGTCGCAAGCCGCCAAATTATTCGGCGGTACTGCTAGTGAATTTGCCAACAGTCGAATGGAAATGAAAGAAATGCAAGAACGAGCTGCCAAAGCTCAAGCAACCATGGATAAGTTTGCCCAAGTTATGCAATCCTTTGCGATTGCATTAGGGCCGCTTGTGACGATTCTCGGTTTCGTTGCTGAAGCGCTTATTTTTCTATTAAATCCCTTGGGGGAGATTGCGCGCTTCTTCGACCAAGACAGCGACATAATAAGTGGGCTTGGAACCTTTACCATCCTGCTGTATGGGACTACGGCCGCAATATTGAAATTGACGACGTCAGCGATAACTTTTGGTACGGCAATCACGACTGCGTTTCTTCCAGTAGTAGCCGGAGTTTTAACCTTCACAGCCTTAAAGGCTATTCTCGAAGAAATCCCGGGACCGATTCGGGCCATCGTCGGGGGAATCATCGCGCTCGTCACAGCCCTCTACGCCTTCGGTCAGGCCCAAGCCCTGGCGACAGCCCTCCCCACTCTGGGCGCAAGCATGAAAGCGTACGCCGCGTTCACAGCAACCGCTGCTGCGAGCATCGCTGGTTTTGGGGGAATGTTGTCTGGCCTGGATGATTTCGACGATGGCAAGAAAAAAGGTGAGCCCGTCCCTGGCGGCATGGGCCAGTTGTCCAAGGATGGTAAGCGGGAGTTGTTTGGACGAGATGGCAACTGGGTGATGGTCGACGGGCCCACCGTTACAGACATTAAATCCTCAGACACGATTCTTAACAATTCTCAAACCGAAAAAGTCATGGCAGGCGGCGGCTCTGCAGAACTATTGCCTATGCTGACAGCGCTGCAGGCTACATTGGGAGAACTTACCACAGCAATAGCCACAGCAAAACAGACAGAAAATATACAAAAAGATAATCAAGAGATAGTTATTAAAATGGATGCGCGCAAGGTTGCTGAGGGTATACACCCCTACGCTCTCAAGTGGCCCGGCATCCGGTTGGTATAGGAATTAGAATATGTCATCAGGTGCGTACACAGGACTTAAGCTCACTCATATTGCTTCGGGAAAGAGTGTATCAGCTCCGATTCAGGTGCGCAATTTTATGCAAGATGTAACCCCTTCGTTTTCATCCACAGAAGTATATGCACGAATGGACCCCATTTTTACATATAAAAACACAGTGCGCACGTTTCAAATTAGTGCAGATATGGTGGCCGCCGAGCGTGTATCAAATTGTAAAGACAATGATCCCAATCCGGATTTGAAGTCACTGTATAATAAGATGGCGGCTGCGGAAACCGCCAAGAACGTCACCGCGGCTCGTGAATTATACGCAAAGTATCAAACGCAAGCACTATCAAGCATGTATCAGTTTATGTACCCTCTTTATCAAAAAGAGGAGCATGGCACCGGCGCCAACAAGGTGACCACCCACCAACTCAAGGGCCCCCCTGTGCTTAGGATATCGATTCCTAATGTGATGGGGGATGCGAATGTGTCTTTTCTTTTTGTGCCACAAACTTTTACAGTTTCAACTGGCTTGGCAGATATTGGTAAAAACCAGATTACTCTTACAGGCCCCGGCTCTTTGAAATACTTGGCGCCTCAGGGTGGTTATGGTTTTACTCTGGGGGGGACGATTTTGCATGAAGATGACCCACCTGGCTTTTCATATGATAGTGGTTCAAGCGACACGATCACATTTGGTCAAGCCAATTTTCCCTTTGGGGCCCTCGCATCCTGGGATCCCAAGAGTATTTTAAATAAGTAAAAATTATGGCAAAAAATAGATACAGCAATACACCATATTTTACTAATAATTATTCTATCTATGAGGACGTATTTGAGGATAGGGGGGTTAAGTTTATAAGACAATATGGATGTACATCTATGAAAGCCTTAACGGATGCTCAAAAAAGCTCTATTGTAGAGAAAAAAATATTTTGGGAATATGGAGATCGACTGGATAAGATCGCCTCGCGCGAGTACGGAGACCCCACATATTGGTGGGTAATTGCCAGATATAATAAAAAGCCCACAGATGCCCACTTTAAGCGCGGCGACGTTGTTTTGGTGCCTAGCCCTATAAGTCTAATTGTAGCATACTATACGGAATAAAAATGAGTGCAGAAACCAATAAAGTAATTAGAATTCTTGACTCGCAAACAGTCAAGGATGATGAAAACCGACGTTTGCTCGTAAGAAAAAACGCCCAACAATCTCTTTTATATTTATCGGAACATATTGCGAACTATAATCAACGTTTTTATTCAAAGAAAGGGGATGGTACCGTACATAAAAAACCGGGAGGATCTGGCCTCACTCTCTTCACCGGGCGACTGCAAGCTCTTCGGAAAGTAGGGACCGTAGAACCTATGGTAGCAGATAACTCACATGAGGCCCTTTCTACCGGCGGCGCCTCTGCTCACCTGCTGCCGGGCGGCAAATTTGGGTGGCGCTCGGGATATGCCAACATTACTCCCATTATATCGGGAGCTAGAGCCGAACCTGGCCCACCTGCCCTAGGTAAGAGTAGTCCTGACTTGGCTATTAGCAGACTTACTGGACTCAGCGGCGACGTCGAGAAGTTTTTTACTTTTGAGTTAACTTCTGCACAGATGGCCTCTCTGGTGCCAAAAATTCAAATCTATAAATTAGATTATAAACTTTTCGCCAAAGGTGATCCGGATGGCGAAGAGGGTACCGTAGACCACAGCAAGAAACCAACAAGGCGAGAAATAGTATTTGAGAAAGCTATTACTAAAGATCAATTAGAGAGAGATTCTTTTGGTATACTAGAGAGAGATGGCAATTTGGGGGGGTCAGGGATTAAATCTTTTAGGTGGGCCCTTAAAGGTGTTAACCCTGCAGAGGTTGATTCAAATATAGAAGCCACACTTGAAGTCTATTTTAATAATATCGGCGTGTTTCAAGATATTTTGGACAATCTGGATCTTGGAGGTACAACACCGGGGAGTGCAACCTCCGCGGCCTCTTTCCTTGATTTAATAACATTCGCTCCCCCCACTTTAAAAGACTCAAAAAACCTTCCTTGTATTGAGGATTATGACGAGTCCTTTTTCGAAATCGAGATTGTTGTTGGATGGGATACTGCACCGGATTCGACCTCCTTCAACTCTTTAGAGCTGGAACACATTAATGAGCAAACTACCTCTCTGTTTTTAACCTTGACTGATCATAAGTTTGATTTTAAAGAAGATGGATCCGCCACATTAGAAGTTAACTATAGGGCCCGATCAACCATGAATGGCCGCAAATATGATATGTTTGAATCACCGGCCAACAGCAAGCTCGGAGCTGCCAAAAAGGCTGTTGCGGATGCCGGCGGCGAGCTGGAAGATGCACAATCCGCCGGCACGACCAATCTCACCGCCGAACAGAAGTTATTAGATGAGTCAGAAGAAACTTTATACGATGTACTGAAGATGCAACACAGAAAGCTCGTAGCACAGTTTATTCGATCAGCATACGTTGCCAAGATTCCCAGCCAGTTACTGTTAAATGGTTTCACTGTGGAGGGGGGCACCGGTGCGGCCGCCAACGCAGATGACGCCCTAGGCGCCCCCAAAGAAGCCACCGGTGTTCTGACCTGGAAACAGTTGGGTGACATACTCACTTCGCAAGCGGCCGGGGCTGATTATGCAAATTTAAAAACCGGCGTTATCGACCCGGTGCAGGCAGCTGTCCGAGAACTAGCAGGCGCTACAACGAAGATTGTTGTCACCCGCCGAGTACAAGGCAACTACGATTTCAATGCAATTGATATAGCGGACGACCTTGTGATGGACCCCGACACGGAGGATACCGACACGGCCAACACCGACGTCCTCGATCAAGCCGACGCAGCGGGCCTGGCAGACTCGGGCGCTGGGACCTTTAACACCATTAACTTTTTATACTTGGGAGACATCCTAGAAACCATATTAGAGTGGCAGCCGAAAATTCTTTCTGATATAATGTATAAGAAATTTGCCTTAGCAACCATGGATTTCAAATTTATAAATTATTTTAAGTTGGTAGAAAAAATGAACCCGGTACTGAAAACTGTGGCAGGCCATTCGTTAGCTAAACTGAGTTGTAAACAAGCGCAGATGACCTCTGCACAAAAAAAAGATTTATATAGCTCGATCAACCTGGCAAACATCCCGATTAATTTGGAGTTATTCTTAGATTTTTTGACGGAAAAAATTATACGCCCTCAGCGGTCCGTCTACTATTTTGAAGATTTCCTGCATGATTTATTTAATACGCTTGTTAAACCAATCTTAGCTGACCCCGGTGTTTTTGGTTCTCGTCCGACAATGCCGGTGATGATTAACATTAATGTTGATACGTCAAATAAGGGTACGTTTTTTAATGGAAAACACCTGGGCAACTACGATCAACCGGATACCAAACTCATCAATCCGGATGATATAGCGGTGAGCATTTGGCGTGGCGAAATAAAGTCAGCTGCGCGATGGTCTGGCGCTGCCAGAAAATATAATTTTATCAATTCGATAGATACATATCGAAACAACAGCCCGGTGGGCGGTGCCTCAGGTCCACCCCAGATTGTTATGAAACCATCAAAGACGGAAGATTCGGCAACAATTAAAATAATAGGCATTAATCTTCATGTGGATAATTTTAAGGGAGACTACGACAAGAACATAAAATCATCAATCAGTAATTTTATCGTTGGTTTAGACCGTGGAGTTGTAAAGTCTGTAAGTTTTGAAAGGGTCGACCAGGCCTATTTGCGCGAGTCGCGCACAGCTACATCTAAAAATTTTGGTACGGGGCAATTAAGAGAACTTTATCATGTAAACCTGAAACTATATGGTAATAACCTCCTGAAACCCGGGCAAATTATTTATGTGGAACCCAATAGTTTAATATTTGGGCGACCATCTGATAAAAAGTCTGCTGCTCGAATCCTTGGTCTTGGGGGGTATCACTTGGTTGTTGATGTTTCCAATGAAATTTCACAAGATGGGTGGGAAACGTCCGTAAAAGCTTTGCATATGGCAATGCCGGCCGAAGATACTACATCAGTTACACAAAACATTACATCCGCAACGCCCGCGGCAACACCTTAAAATATCAGACTAAGTGCTATTTAAATTATGGGGAACGAATCACAATATAGTACACTGCCTGAGGTTATTAGAGAAGAGGACATTGGAGACCAACACATGTTGGCTCCCGAGAACGTCCTTCCTTTAGGCAATAATTCAAATCCGTTAATATTCAATTTCGCGGAACGCTTGCGGTACCGCAACGCCACCTACTTTGAAGATCTGCCAAAACCTATTGACACTCTTTATGATAAAGTTTTTTATGGCAAAGTCGACCGCTATCAAAATACCATTGTGCCAAAGAAAGATAGTTCTTTATTGACCCAAACATCGTACGACAGAAACGTTTTTGCTCTTGATTTTGTGGCCGACGCCTTTTTTCAATTGAAAAGAAATCTGACCATCGCGGCGGATAGCGGCGGCATTGTCAGGGACACTTCTGTATTTCATAATATTCAAGCGACACGGGGATGGTTTAACTATGAGAGGAAATATCGATCGATATTTGCTCTTCTTATCCAAGCACACAATGGCTATTTGACGCTTTTAGATAAAAAAGAATTTAATAAAATTATTACTTTTACTGATTATGTTCAGTCATTACAAAACTATCTTAAATTCGGTACGTATAGATTCCCAATTTCTTTAACAGAATATGTTTTATCACCTCGTACCCCACCGCGGATATCTGGGCTGACCATAAATATCTCGGAGGACTCTTTCGGATCCGATCTTAACAAGTATACCAAGTATTTTCTTGATCCAAATTTTTCATATTATGTTCGCGCAGCTCGAAAGTTTGGTTTCTATGTGGATAGGAACGGCCCATGGAGATTGTTTGCAGATGTATTCTCGCCTCCCATGGCCGGCCCCGATGGGTTTATTGAGGGAGCAAACCATGTAACGGGGGCCATTGAAAAAAACTTTTTTAATTCTTATTACGACAGAACCTATACCTTGGACATCCCACTAATGAAAGAAGGTCTTTTAACGGGGTTTAATCAATTTGCCCGCGACAATGGCAAAATTACAGAAACAGTACTCGGTCTAACGGAACGAAGCGTACCTGGTGGGGGCGGCGTAGGAACTGTTGGGTGTGGGACACCTGTTTTTATTAAGACCTTGGGGTATCGACACCCAGTAGCAGCCACAATGGTGGATGATTTAGGAGATCCCTACTGGTTGGCCTTTTATTTTAATATTCGGATGTCAGAATCTGGGGTGCATTATAAAAATTCGACGACCCTGATAGAAGAAGCAACCAAAATCGCTGCAGCATATGATTATAATCAGGCTCTTATTTATATTAATAATCTCTTTAAGCCATACCTTTATGATGAAAGAATCTTTAAAAAGCACTTGACACAAGAGGAGACGACTGCTAGAGTAGGGTCAGTCTTTGATTCATCTACTGCTGGTACAGGTACCGGAGGTGGATCGGGCGGTTACTAGGAGTAAACTTTGCTTTTTCAAGCGTTAGATTTGAAGGCTGATTGTGTAGGCTATTACGCCAATAATATCATTAATCCCGGCCGCCTTCTCCCTCTCGAAGGAAAGACCTGGGAATACTCTAGTCACCTCACCGGCGCCAGCTACGAAATAGGACAGATTTATAGCCATGGCGCCACCCTTACTGAAGTATGCGCCCCGGAGATGAAGGATGACTGGGAGAAAATTAAGAAAACACTCAGATCATGCTTGAAAGCTTTCCGTACATCGGGCCTATCCCTCGAAAAAAATTGTTTTTATGATGTTATACCAGAATATTTTTTGTATCAGTACCTAGAAGCCAAAAACAGAATAACACAGCACGTACTGGATACACATAAGCGCCCAGTCAACTACCAGTTTATGTATAATCTGGTGGAAATGCTGTCAGATATTCGGACCCACTCATTGAACCTTGATGTGGGCTCTATACAACATCTTTTGAGTTCGGTGCGTGGTAAGAATTTTCATCGCACCATTCAAACTGTGGCACCGGTGTGTAATTACAACCCATGGGGCACCATAACGGGGCGTTTGGCTACAACTCCCAACAGCTTCCCGATTCTTACAATGAATAAGGAATTCCGGGCTTGTGTTAAACCCAAGAATGATTGGTTTTTAGAGCTAGACTTTAACGCAGCAGAATTGAGGACACTTATTGCTCTCACCGGAGAGGAACAACCCCAAATCGACATTCACGAATGGAACCGCAAGAATATTTATCGCAACATTGGATCGAGAGAAGATGCAAAGAAGAGAATCTTTGCCTGGATGTATAATTCTAAGTCAGAAGATTTTCTTTCCAATCGGGCTTACGATAAAGAGACAGTTAAAAACAAATATTGGGACGGGTCCAGAGTTGAAACAGATTATGGCAGAGTAATAGAGAACGTAGACGAGCATCATGCTCTTAATTACATCGTTCAAAGCACCACAATTGATATGGTGCACGAACAGGCTTATAAAGTCTACGAGCTTTTGAAGGGG
>Ga0098053_1000142_pt1 | contig 25322 bp, 51 predicted proteins | sample 15BtaG_FD_77068 | JGI IMG/M metagenome (GOLD analysis project Ga0098053, IMG submission 77068) | Marine viral communities from the Subarctic Pacific Ocean - 15B_ETSP_OMZ_AT15312_CsCl metaG | ecosystem: Environmental > Aquatic > Marine > Oceanic | place: Pacific Ocean | collected 2015-01-18 | reverse complement strand
CTGCGACCAGAAGACCAACATCGCCCTCGTCAAAGGTATAAGTGTCTTCCGTTGCGATTACAATATCACCTGCTTTCATCTAAAATCTCCAACCAGTCAGCCCTCATCCAAGCGGGCTCGTATTCGTCAAACCAATGTATTTTGTAAGGGCAAGCGTTAGGGTTTGCCAACTGCGGCTTGCTTATCTCTATTATAATCCCCATTCCGGCTGGGTAAAGGGCATGAATGTTTTTTACCAAGTCACCGACTTTCACTTACAACCTCGATAAATCTCTCAGCCATTGGCCCTCCATAGTGGAAGTTCGCAGATGGAAGCGGGTGCAAGTCCCAATAGGCTACTCGTCCAACATAATCGTCTTCCATATCTGCTCTCCCAATGATAATATAGTAACCAATCTTCGCTGGTAAAACTTGAACTAAGTCACCGACTTTCAAAGTAACTCCTCAATACCAACTCAAGTTGGTTATGTACCAGAACCTCAATGATTTTAGCTTCTTCTTCATCTATGTCCAGCCTGAATGGCAAATCCACCTTAGCAGTTATACCGTCTTCGCTGACTCCGATATGAAACCATGCGCCACTTGTTAAGCATTTCGTTGAGTTAGCCACTAACTTCTTCTAGTACGATTTTGTCTTTGAAACCGCCGCGTTGCAGCTTTTTGGCCGATGCGCGGTTGGCGACTGTCTCGATATTCATATCGTGCAGAGTACATATTGATAAGAAAACTTCATATATATCAGCAGCTTCCTCTTCACACGGCGTCTCGATGAACTCGGCTATTTCTTCGCATAGCTTTTCATACAGACGAGTCTTGTATTCATCGTCTTTGGCTATGTGGATCACACACTCTCTGCCGCTTTCTCTAATGATTTCAGGGATTTTGTCTCTAACTAGCTTCATTGACTACCTCCAAAATGGATAGCTGATAGTTGCCAGGCGCCGTGTATTTGCAAGCCCATTCGATGTAGGCAGCACCGCGTTCTGGCTGTGACGGATGCGGTGATTCGGGCAAGTCGACTATTCTTAATACAATGCCATGAGGGCTACTCATGTGGTTCCTAAACCTTACTAGGTCACCGATTTTCATAGTGATATTCCACATCGTCAGATTCTATTCCGTCGATTTCCCCATCAGACCACAAACATTCGAGCCAAAAGTTATTTGGCGAGATTCCGTTATATACTTCCGAAACATCTAAAATGATAGCAAACTCGCCACCACACTTTATCAGGTCACCTGTCTTCATTTACAATCCCGGGTCTTCAATCGAGCTAACGAGCCTGATCTCTGAGTATTTGACATTGCGTGTTGCTCCGTCTTTCAAACCTAGCAGCTTGTACGTTCTTTCGCTAAAGCCGCGACTATCTCTTGGTAGTTGCTCTAAAACGATGTAATAACGCTTACTTTCATATAGAACGGTAACTAGATCACCTATCCTCACGCCCTACTCATTATCCAAAACATATTTCTGGCGCTGCTAAAATCCTTTGAACTCCACGGGTCAGTAAGTGTCCTGCCGCTACTCCATGCCACTTCTACCATGCATGAGTCATCCGAGATATCGCTATAACGATGATAGGTCGACACTACGACACCAACATCACCGTCAGAACATCCAACAATATCACCTACTTTTGGTTCGTTAAGGTCGCAAGGGGGCATTGATAGTTTCCTCTTTTTGTTTTCTAGTGAGGGACTTAAACTTTCTCTCGGCGCGAAGGGCCTCTCCATGTAGAGAGAATCCTTCAACATAGATGAGCTGAACGGGTCTTCTGGCGCGAGTGTATTTAGCGCCTCTCTTCGTTTTGTTATGCTCATGCAGTCGTCGTTTTGTATCTGTCGTTATACCTGTATAGTAAGTACCGTCTGCACAAAGTAAAACATAAAGATACCATTCTTTCATCTTGGCGCGTCACTCACCAATAGCAGTTCATCTTCTTTCCACCATTCCGGCGCTTCTTCCCAATGAACCTCGTAATATACTATCCCATATTCATCTTCGTAGGTGTCAAGTATCACACCATATTTATAACCCTCTATATTGAGGATCGATTTATAAACCGAAGAGCAAGGCTTTACTATGTCTCCTACTTTCATTACTGATGAAAATATAGACACAACTTAGGCATGGTTAAGTATTTTAATACCGCCGCCCTTTGTCACGGCAGCAGTTTCTATCCCGTCCTCTGAAACTACTTGGCAAGGCGTCAAAAAGAATATCCTAGCAGTCTCAGCGCACTCTTCGATTGTGTTACAAGTTATCTTGCGTACATCTGACATGTCTGTGTCTGGCGTCACAATATATGTTTTCGTCACTCTGAACTCCTATTCTGCATGGCTAACGAGCATTATTTCCCAATTTTCACGTACTTGGACGCGCGGCGTGGGAGACGGGTCGACCCATTTTTTGCGCGGAACAGTGTGCGCGGGGCCGAGCCAATGAACTGTCACGTCATAGCGCTCTTTCTTTTTTTGACACAAGAGCTTGGCTGTGTGCTCCTCTCGAATATGCTGTTTTGAAAGCACAATGCCCTGAACCTTAGAGTTGGGATGCCAAGCCTCGCGGACGATTGATCCCGGCTTCAGCTTTCTAGCGTCCTTCATATTCATCGTGCAATCCACCGTTCCTTCGATTGTGAATAATCATCTTCTGTGCGGCGTCGTTTTTCTGCGTTCGCGCTCATTTGGCTAGTCGTTAGTGGCTCTTTATCCGCCTCGTAGATAGCTTTTTCGGCCTGATATACTGCCTCGGACAACTGCTTTCGCTTGTTATTATTAAATGCGACTTCTACCCTCTCCAGATTTTCAGGCCCAGTTGGGTCTGACATACTGAGGACGCGAGAAGAAACCTCTAAAAATGCCTCGACTGTCTCGCGAGGAAGCGTAATTGTTTCATCCATCAAAACCTCCGTGAAAGAACAGTAGGAACAAAGTCCTGCTAGTAAAGCGATTATTCATCGTAAACGGTACCATGGTAATCATACGGTCGACTATCATCAAACTCTCCGCTTTCTTTCGCGGCTCGAAGGGCCGACTCGATCGTTAAAAAGTCTTCGGGGGGATTCGACTCTACTGGCGAAACAATCTCGAAACATCGCCTTTCGAAACGAACAGATACTTCACGATTGTTAATGTTTGAAACACTTGACGGTAACAGAGTACCATACGTTCTTCCGGCAGGGTAATGCTCAGTCGATTCAAAAGAGCGAGTGCGTACGATATCGTTGTAATGATTGGGGCTTTCAACAGCCACATTGTGGGTAAACGAACCCCAAAAAATACTCTCTACCATTGTAAGAACCTTAGAATCACCCCAAGGATCTGTTCGATACCCCAAAGCGCCGAGACCAAAGCCAACTTCCGTCATATTTTCGACGAACTTCTCGCGGGCCATAACGCACTTGACCGCATACTTATTCATATCGCCCTTACGAAAACTACAGGTTCTACGAGTGTGACCCTCATCTTTGCAGTAAGAGCACTTGCGATTCTTGCCGCGATTTGCAGTCTTATTAAGTTCGGCCTTGTGACGCTCAAGATTTCGCTTGGCGTAGTTACGCTCCCAATCGTCGGTGAAGTTATCTTCTGCGAGTTGCTGCTCATATCCAGCAATCTGATCTAAATGACTCTGCTTCTTTATTTTGCAGGAACTCTTGTTGTGACCAGTCTCGTAGCAGTGTCCACATCGAACAGAGCGCTTGTAGTTTCCATTCTCATCCATATGATACGACATTTTGATTCTCCGTTGTGTCGTTTACGTTATAACTATAGTTACGCATCTTGAATAGACAAGAGCGCATCCAACATATTTACAGCTTTTGCTTTACGTCCATCGTTTCCGACTGGATATACCCAACACCTAGACCCGTACGGGGAGTATATACTTGTTCCATCTTCAGAAAGAGCCCCTAAAACTTGAGTCATTTCCACGTCTTCGAGGATATAATCATCCTCATCTTCACCTTGCCGGTAAGCAACGCCAGCTTCTATCAACAGAATCATCATGTATTCGGTCAACTGTACGCCTTCGATTGGCGAGTCCATATGACACACTTCTGCGAAGTATTCATGACAACTGTTATCCTCGATGCGCGCAGACAACTCTACATAGCCGCTATCAAGCTCTTCGAAGGCATAACCAACGCCATTAGTATACCAGTCCAGAAAACTATCGGTAAAACATTCGACTACTTTGGTATAGATATCCTTTCCGTATTTAGGTTTGAAAATCCAAGATTCCATCATTTTTCCTCGCTGTGGGATTTGATTTCTATAGTGGACCCTCTCGGACTTGAACCGAGGACTTCCCCGTTATGAGCGGGGGGCTCTAACCAACTGAGCTAAAGGTCCGTGTGTGGTTGGCCCAACGGGACTTGAACCCGTGACACCCACTTTATAAGAATGGCGCTCTAACCTACTGAGCTATGGGCCAGCAATCTGCTTACGTCTCAACCATAGGAACGGTTTCTTCATAGTCAAGCCTCAGAAACAAGAATAAGCGTTTCTTCTCGTCTAGGGAGATCTTCACCCTCCAGCACATATAAAGTAGTGGCCTTTCCGGCTCTCTCACTTTGGACAACCTTAACAATCATCTTTGGAGGAAATATTTCCCTGTAATTCGAATAACTTGAAGGTATCACTAGATCACCCAGCTTCATTCAAGATCTCTAGCCAATCGTCGAGCATACATTCCTTCTCGCCGTCATGGTGGTCTTGAACCAGATCACCGACCTTCACTGACGACCTCTAAATCATTGATATTAAATGTGTGTTCAGCATCGAAAACTGCCTTAACAAAAATAAAGTCGACCGCATCAGCCGGATATATATGTGTGACTACGCCTATCGTGTCTTCGTATGGTCGACCCTTACGAGTCTTTCGCATAGATAGCCTCACCAAATCACCGACTTTCATTGTTACACTTTCCCAGTCGACGCATACGGCATCCACACCGATTGTCAATCCACCGTTCGATTGTATTCCCAATGACTTCCATTACAGCCCTGAAGTCCTCTTCGTCATCCAGGGAACGAGCATCGCACTTCTGTGCGAGCATGTGTTCGATTTCTTTTACAAGTTCATGCTTCACTGAGCAACTCCAGTTCATGTGTTCCGTGAAAAGAAAAATCATCGATCCACTGTATTCTGTGAGAAACAAATCCCTCTTCGGGGTAGTCAGTTATAGATGTAATAACGCCATGGCCATAGTAAACACCTTTTATCTGGTATTCCTCTTTGAGCAGGACGATATCACCGACTTTCACTGATTTTTTCCACGCATGTTAAGGGCGTCCAAGATTCTTGAGGACCATACTCGTCATTAAACCAAAATATCCAAGCACCATCGTTGGTACTCATACTTTCCAATCTAAGCACAATTCCTATATGGCCGACAAGATAGCAGCGCTTTGGATCAGACCATCTCGCTAGGTCGCCAACTTTCATAATTGGAATATAAGCACGCAAAATAAAAAGTTAAGCATTTTTTAACGATTCGGAAGCCTCGACAACCAGTTGTCTTATCTTATCAATCCTATCGTTTAGCTTTTCTTCGCTTTCAGTCTTTATTGCGGTCTTCAGAAGATAAAGCTGTTTGAGCGACTCTTCTAGTTTCTTTTCGTTTGGATTTGGAACATAAATCCTGGGCACTATTTATCTCTCCTTGTCTTTTGCTTTGTTAACAATGTCATATTGTTTTCTTGCAAAAGTAAATTCTCAGACAGCATGCTCCGAAGTTCTTTTGAAAGACGTTCCAGTAAACTCATGGCATCGATGTCTAAAACGAAAACATTCTTGCTCTTCATTCGAGTAATTTTATGCCTTGCTTCGTTTATCAGTTGAAGTCGTTCGTGAAATTTTTGATTTTTCATCGCGCGAACTCCCGGGTGTTCAAATTCGGTGTTTTGAGTCTGAAAAATAAATCTCTACATTGGATAATTCTTTCTTTATATACTCTGTCATCTCGTCTTCGGTATCGAACGAGACCACTTCTTCACCACTAAATAGTTTCCAAGTATCCAATTCTCTCAATACATCAACTTTATTTAGAATTAACTTGTTTACTGAGTTTATGTTAATGGCCCTTTTCAAGCTAGCTAGGTTGAGATAGTTACACTGCCGGGCGCGGCCAGTGGTTGCTCCGTATTCTTCACCAGCCTCACGTACGCGAGCAAAAAATTCTTGGTCGTCAGCTGGCTCAAAGGTCTTCGCTCCGACGTAAGTCTCGTAAACTTTTCCAACACCCCAAACGTCTCGGATCCAAGTATGCGGAATACCGTTCAACAAGGCGCCTGCAACACCACAGTGACTCGAAGTCACAAACGGATAATCGCCCCAATCTATATCAAGCCCAAAACCCTGAGCGCCTTCGCACAATACATTGATATTTTGATCGCTGTAAAATTCCTCATACATATCAATTATATAGTCTTTTAGAGCGGGTACATCCTCTGCCTGAACTCCTAGTCGTGCGTATTTATCGCGATATGCAGGCCCGTTGCCGCGTTTAGTTGTGCCAATTTTTGATTCGCTCTCTTCTTCAAAAATATGTGCGTTAGTAATGACGTGAGTGTTTTTAGCGATAAAAATCTTTCCTTCGACATCCACACCCCCATCTTTGAGTTCTTGTAATTCGTTAAAAAATTGTTCTGCGTTAACCACACAGCCTGGGCCGATAATGGATTTAATCCCATAAAAAACGCCAGCAGGAATATGGTGAGTTACAAATTTCTTACCTTCATGATAGATGGTATGTCCAGCATTGCAACCTCCGTTGAATCTTAAGACATGCGTGTAATCCTTGTATTTACATAAATAATGGGTAACTTTACCCTTTGCCTCGTCCCCATGTTGTACACCTATCACTATATCAGCATGCATATTTTCTCCTTATAATAAACCCCATTCCCACACCCCAAATCGGGATCCCGCCCACCAAGGGGCCACCACGCATTACACATATTATATCAACTATAAGAGAAAAGTAAAATTATTTCTTACCTTGGTAAAATATTCCCACAGTATGCTTAGCACTCAACACTTTAAGTCTCTTTTCTAAATTTTTTACCATCTCAAACTCAACCGGCACTTCAGATTCGGGAAGCTCATAAATAAAAACTGTTCCTAAATCTCCACATAAGTGATGAAACTCATATTGCGCGCCATTGTCGACAAAAGCAGTCACTGACTCTTCTTCAACAATTTTCTTAATCGCCTCTAGTTCTTCTTTCTTTGACATAGTTCCTATCATATTTGGTACCCCCTGTAGGATTCGAACCTACGACCTAGCGGTTAAGAGCCGCGTGCTCTACCAACTGAGCTAAGAGGGCAAAAAATTAATATACTCTCACCATTATATGTCGACAAGCGCGTACCTTTCTTATAACAGTGCCTCGTCGACGAACATATCTCCAATGACACTTAATTCTGGGTTCCATTCTGTACATTCGCTGTGAAGAAATTCTGCTACCGGGGTGGCGTACGTAACATGACGCCTGCAAGTTAGCAAAAAATAATAACACTAATAAAAATATAATCTTTTTCATAATAATCTGGTAGCGCAGACGAGATTCGAACTCGCACTCACACGGCTTGAAAGGCCGGTATTTTAACCGTTAAACTACTGCGCCTCGTCGCTTAAAACTGCTACTAACTCTTCCTCATTCCAAAACCTAGCCTCCAAATCATCTGGAAATAGAACCTCATAACGCTTCTGCTTGCGCCCTCGATGATCATCATCCAAGTGCCAGTCAATTTCTCCAACCACCAGTCCGATTATTGCATTTCTGCTGAAACCGGAGGGGGAGCGAGAGCGAATGACCAAATCACCAATTTTTAATGCCATGTTTCCATATTATAATAACTAAACATTGCCTTGTAAGGTTTTTATTGGTGCGCCCGACAGGATTCGAACCTGTGACCCTCGGCTTAGAAGGCCGATGCTCTATCCAGCTGAGCTACGGGCGCGTAATTATAGCCCAAATGCTACAAAAATTACTGTGCCAATAACTAAACCAATCATAATCCTTGTGAAAAGCTTATCACTTTCAAAGTGATACATGTCGCTCATTGTTTTCTCCTTATTTAAAATCTGGTGTAGGTATGCAAGTCTCAGGATCAATTACAACTTGATCTTTCTTGTGTGCTTTAATAAAACTTGCAGCTGCTTTTTTGTTCTTAAAGTTGGTAAGATAAATCATTTTTTCATCTATCTTAAGAATTACCTCGTAACAGCCATGTCTAATATGATTAATAATGTAGTCACTAACCTTTTTGTTTTCTTTTAAAGTCTTAAAACCTTTCGGCTTTTTTACATAATTTTTCGAACGTTTCTTGCTCATATATCAATTATAATAACGGCGCGTTTTTCGTCAAGATCTTCTTGCTCTTGTTTTTCCTTCATTCTTCTGATATATTCTTCCCATTCGGGAGGGGGAAGCGAAACATGAACATACGGCCTTTCTTCTTTATCCATTTTGATACTCCTCTATGGTTTCCTTAAGTTGTCGATTTTCATTACGCAGTTTGCGTATCAAATCGTACATATCATGAACAGCCTGGATCAGCAACTCATGTCTTTCTTGCAGATCCTTATATTGCTGTTCACGCTCACTCACCCTCCTTGGCCCCTGTACGGCTTCTTTCGTCGTCGAGCCTTACTCGGGGTACTTCCTGCGCGTGCTCCTCCGTAAAAGGTCTCTCCGCCTACGTGGGGCGTTCTAGAATATGTGCCATTGCCTTGCGACGTTTTCTTTGGCGCGTAATTTGAACCGGTTTTTGAATTATATTTAGCCATTTATCTCTCCTTTGCTTGGCGATCGAACATTGTAATACCATCCAGATGATCTATCTCATGTTGCACGCAAACGCACTCCAGAGCATTTTCCTTGGTACTAAAATATATTATATTCGGATGATTGTCTGCCTTGACAGCAATATCCGCATATCGTTCAGTAATAATATAATCCCCAGGAAACGAAAGACAACCTTCTTTGAAATTTATTTTACCAAACTTACCAGCTATTTTTGGATTAACTAAAATAATCGGTTTGACAACTTTAACGACACAAACACGTCTATCGATGCCCACTTGGTTGGCCGCCAAGCCGACACCTGTTTTGTGAGAATCTAAGATCCCTAAAAGAGTCTTTCCTAGCGCTTCACCTTGTTGTACATCAGAAATTTCTACACAAGGCTTCGCCAGGCGGTCTTTTTCGGTAATAATATTATACATCTTACCAGTAATTAGGTTTGAGCAAGGGCTCTGGAGTCAATAAAGAGGCGAGAGGCATAAAAACTTATAAACGCCAAAACGATTCCTGAAAATACATCCACCAAATAGTGCTGTTTCAAAGTTAAAGTTGATAGTGCTATACCCAAAGCCCACAGCAAATACAAAGCTTTTAGCCCCTCGACCTTGCGCGCTAATTCTGTTTTGCAAGCACCCAAAAACATTATCCAAGCGAAGGTTACATGACCAGATGGAAAAGTGTTATTAGATGCATCAATTTGTCTTGTTAAATATAACATAGCTTCAGAGATTGTGTTGACTTCAAACTCTAAGCGTGGATAAAAACTTGGAAAACATAAATAAGATACATTCAAAACTGCAGTTGCTACGATGCAAGCCCAGAAGGTCGTAAGAAAAACCCCTCGACTTTGTACGAGAGACAGCATTGTCAACAGTATTACTGGCAGTATGCTATGATATATCCATATATGTTGGGGCATGAAAGGAATGGCGTTATCAAATTCAGTTATAAAATCAAATTCGTGAGTTGTCACGAAAGCCTGGATTAATCCATATAATCCGAGATACGCAACCAACATCAATGAGATATATTTTACTTTATCACACTTCGGCACTGATGACACTTCCTTCCATCAAGCTTCATTAGAAGAGACGTACACGTCTGTTATAAATATACTTTTTAAGCCCAAAAGCACTTAAAAAAACAGGGAGATGCAAATTAATTTATAGCCAAAGATACATTATATTTCAGCAGCTCTTTCGATACCAAATATCTAGACACCAGAGCAGACTCAACGATCAACATGCCTTCTGCAGATATAAAGACTTGGTTCTTATCTTCTTCTTCGTACCCCTCTAGCGCTTCTACTAGGTGCTTGAGTGCGGCGTTAGAAGAAGAATAAAACTCACACAACAAAGAGGTCAACATTCTATTAATAGGATCATCGGCCAGCTTCTGTATGAGCACTTCTTCTGAATATCCTAGCTGGGTTTCGCACTCTTCTAGTAGTTCTTGCAGGGCAGCGAGAGGAAGTGAATAAACTGTTTTCTTTTTCGGATCACTCATCAGCTTCCTGCTTTTCAATCAAATCTGTATAGCCGCCTATAAAGCTATAATCATTCTCGCTCTTTTCGAAAACCATCGGTACCGTTGACCAACTGTAGGCATCCTTCACGTCTTCTAATATTTTTAAATTCTGGTCGAAGTAAATTGGTTTATAATTTATTTCTTTCAGGCTTAAAAAGTTCTCAGCTTTTACGCAAAAGGAGCATCCTCTTTTCAAATATAAAATGTACTTATAGTCTTCCAATAAACTTTCCCTTTTTATAATTCGTAGATATCTTTACTGCTCACATACCAAGTCTCGCCTAAATAATGCACACCAACATGGTCATCTTGAACCTCAGTTACTAGCAAGCTAACGGGCTTTTTCGTTGTATGGTGCCTCTCTGGTACAGAATAGGCTCGATGGCTGGCTCTGGCCTCGCCCAGCATGCCAAATTTTAATAAACGTACACTTGAAGGTATATATATAAGCTGCCCTATCTGTATGCTTCTACTCATTTTCAACAATCGCATAACCAGTCGTGATAATTGTTGAAGCCACAGACACTGCATTAAGCAACGCAATGCGTGTAACTTTAACTGGATCGATTATGCCCATCTTTAACATAGGAACCAACTCGCCAGAGTTAAAATCCCACCCCTCGTCGGCCTTTGAGTTTCTGACCAGACTGGTTATCATATCAGGACTCTCCCCGGCATTTAAAGCCATTTGTCTTAATGGCCCGGCAAGAGACTTGCGTACAATCTCGACGCCCAAGCGTTGATCTTCGCCATCAACCTCAACATCAAAATCCATACACCTTACAAGACTTGAGCCGCCGCCAGGAACAATTCCGCCTTCGCGAGCAGATTTGACAGCCTCTAGGGCATCTTCGATCCTGTGCTTCTTCTCTATCATTTCAACCTCTGTTGGCGCGCCGACTCTGATTATAGCAACGCCGCTAGCAAGTCTAGATATCCTTTCTTGAACCCTCTCGCACTCGTGAACATCATCCGTTTGTTTGATTTCCGCCTTGAGAGATTCAATTCGCTCATCAACTTTTTCCCAATCGCAACCATCGCTTATAAGAGTTGTGAAATTCTTAAGCACCTCTATCTTTTTACAGCGGCCCAAGTGTTCTAGCTTAGTCTCTTTTATATTAATACCCGAAGCTCTGCTTACAAATGTCGCACCGACAGATAAACAAAGATCCTCTAAGATATTATTCCTCTCCTGACCATAGCGTGGCGCCTTCACTGCTGCGATCTTCATGGTGCCGCGCACAGTATTCATAATCAAAGCAGCCAAAGCTTGACCTTCGACCTCTTCAGCAACTATAATCAGCGGGCGGCCTTCTCGTGAAACAACTTCCAAGACGGGCAGAATATCTTCCACCAGTTCAATCTTGTGATTAGTCACCAGTACCATGGCATCATCATATTCGACCGCTGCTTTTCTCTCATCAGTAACAAAGGCAGAGGCAAAGTATCCAGAATCAAACCTAAAGCCTTCGGTAATATCAACAGTTGTCTCCATTGATCTGCCGTTCTGAATCGTTATTGAACCATCCTTTCCTGCTTGATCAACTGCCATGGCAATCATCTTTCCAATAGCAGTGTCTCCATTCGCGGAGATGGTGGCTACATGTTCTATGTCGTCTGTGGAAGATAGAGGATGCGCCATGTCCTTGAGTCTATCCATAATCACTTCAACTGATTTGTCCATCCCGCGTTTAAGTTCGACTGGCGATGCTCCTGCGGCTAGGTATTTCTGAGCGTTATTTAGAATTGATCTGGCTAGAACAGTGGAAGTAGTTGTTCCATCACCCGCCTTCAAATTTGTTTGGGACGCGGCCTGTTTTATAATCTGCGCGCCAGCATTCTCGAAAGGATCGTCAAGCTCAATAAACTCAGCAACCGTGACGCCATCCTTCGTGATGATTGGTCGACCACCTTTCTTATGCAATATTACATTTCGACCTTTCGGGCCGAGGGTAGAAGCTACATTGTCTGCCAGCTTGTTTACCCCATCAATTATACGAACTTGCAAATCTTTGCCGTTCTGATAGTTCTTAGACATATGACCTCACTATTATATTCTAATTCTTACACATATTAGTATAAGAACGATAACTATTTAAGTCAATTAAATAATTTACTCGCCGGGGCCGGGGCGACGTGTTGGTGGCGAAACGGAATAATCCATATGTGTTTCTCCGCCAGATCCTCCGCCTTCGATCGATTGAACTGCATTTGAAGTTGCTTGCTGCAGTTTCTCTGCATCCCCAATTGCATCCAAGGCAAACTGCTTTCTGTTCTGCCCTTCTTCAGTTGTAGCTAAGAAATAGTTATTTACATTTCCAGTGAAAGTCTGAAGTGTTGCGTAGACAGGACCAATAGTTTCTTTTAGGAGATCGGCATAAGCAGCCCAAGTTTGTTTCATATATTGTTCGCCAATCATTAGAGTTCCAACGGAGCGAAAACCACGAATCGATTCAGCCTGATGTCTAGTAAATTCAAACTGTTGGTTTTGTTTATATCCCGGTGTCTGTCTTAGGGAATCAATAATAGCCTCTTTATTGCCTGACTCGATGTTTCTCTTTAAAATATCAACAACAGCCATTGAACCAAACAATTTTGAGGCTTTGGTGCCTTCAAATCTTTGATCTGAGTGGTTAATTGTAAAGGGAGCATATTCTTGTAGCTCTTCGTCTGACATCTGCACTACTTTATTTAATATTTTATTAAGAGAATCACCCGTGACCTTCACTTCATTCAACGGCAAAGATCTTCCAGACGGCGAAAATCCGAAATCAGTGGCGCGCTCGCCAGGAACAAAGCCAACCTTGCCAAATCTAATAAACTTGACTGGCTTGCCCTCAGAATCTAATTTTTTAAGGAGATCTTTCATTGCTGCAGCCGTCTCGACTTTAACCCCCTTGGCAGTAACAGTTTTCAACAAAGGGGTAACAAAAACATCCAAGAAGTTTTCTAAAGTAATTATAAACTCGCCAAACTCAAGGCCTTGGTCTTTGCCGACCCGGCGTGCATCCAAGTAAATGACATGATCCAACTGAGCAAAGTGTTCTACCATGTTGGCAAAAGACCCCTTAACGCCCGTTGACTGGCCTAAAAGTTTAAGTGAATAATGCTTATCGTTTAATACCACATCTGTAATTGGCTTCCCTGAAGCGTCCATTCCCTCAATCTCTTCGGGGCTGGTAATTTGCACAGATTCGCCACCAAACAATCCAGCAAGAAAGCCCTCAAAAATAAAACCACCAGCTGATTCTGTGAACTCTCTGATGATTGAAGAAAGTATTTCACAAACAACCATGCTAGAGAGAATTTCTGATATGGTTGCAGATTCTTTCTTTTCAGAGATGATGGTATTAATACTAGCTATCTTTTCTTCCAAAGAGTTTCCGCCAATACGGCTAGAAAAACTCTCGATGATGGCGCGGTCTTTGGAATTCATCTTACCCCAATCTTCAGTGATCTTGATTGTTGGCAATGATATATTGATATTTGAGTAATCAATCGTAGCAGTTTCGTCTTCGGTTAAAACATTGATGGCTGACATTTGTTGTTCAACCATTTCCATCAGCGATTCAAGGTTTAACTTTGAGGTAGTTTTACTATTTAATACTTTCTTTTCTGAATTCATAATAATAATTAGCTCCTTTCTTTCTTAATAGATTCAATAATTTCATCAACTTTTAAACCAGCAGTATCAATTTTACCTCTAGTCAAATTGTAATGATTGATTACACCCTTAAATTTACCCTTCACGGCATCGCGATATACACCAGTACATAAACTTCCATCGTCATTTTTCGGATATTCTAGGGGAATTCCTAGCTCCTTGTTCAGAAAGTCAATTAACACTTTATATGCCTCTAACTGCGCAGGATAATAGCCCAAATGCGGCTTAAGGCGGCGACCATGGACTCTGCTATCCATGAGAACCGGACGGGCTTCTAGGCCCATTCTCTTATAGCGTGGGCGATACTTTAAATAATAAGCATTAGATAAGTCAATACCAATTGAATTGTTGTTTGACCCTCTGGCATGCCAAGCAATATTATTGGCATCAACTAGTTGAACAATCGTTCCATCGTTGTCGATTACAAAATGTGTGGAAATGCCCCTCTTCTCTAATACTCTCTTGCAAGAATCAGCAGAAGTACAAACATCCCAATGAGTTACGATAACATGAGGCTTTCTTTGTTTTCTAGAAGTCTTATAACATTTTGAGGGAAGCAAGTCTCTTCTTACTTTCGGCCAAGCGATCGGTATTAATTTACCGTTTACCATCAGACTACTCATACCTTCAATCGAGTCTTGGTGCATTTCATGATGCAGCTGTAAGCGTCTAAAAGTGTTGGTTCCAACCATCCCGTCAACCTTAAGGTCGTGGGCTTTTTGGAAATCCTTAACTTCCCTTTCTAGTTCTGAGTTATATTTCTCAACATTAAACCATGTTGGATCCCATCCAAACTTCTTGGCCGATCTCTTGTTATAATTGTTTATCCACCATCCCATCATTTTCTCCTAGACGATAATATCTGCAATGCCCAATTCTACAGCTTCTTTCGCGTCAATATAAACATTGGTCTTTCTCTGAATTAATTTGCGAAGATGGCTCTCTGTCATATTTGTTTCGCTAGCTAACGCCTTAACATATAACTTTTGAGTGATCTTTGCTTCTTCAAACTCATTCTCAACGTCGTGTAAGTGGCCGTGCTGACCAGAAATGACACCATGAATCATTACTCTGCAATTCTTGCCAATTCTTCTTTCGCCTTTTGTACCGGCGGCGAGCAGCAGGACGCCGGCGGACATCACCTTCCCCATTCCGACAGTCTGAATTGGACAATATTCTCTAATTTCCCTCATGGTGTCATAGACAGCGAACATATCCATAGCCGAGCCACCATAGGTTGAAATGCAAAACTCAATTGGTTCTCCATATGGAGGCTTCTCTTCTGAGTCTTCTGGTGGGGGGTCGCTGCACAGCATCAAATACTTAAGGCCGTATATTGCTTCAGAACATCTTTCTTCGTTAATGTCGCCATATATACCAACCGTCCTAATCTTTGGCGCTTCGGAGAGGGCCGAATCTAAATCTGCCAAGCTTATTGAAGCTTCAGGCTCTTCTTTCTTGTCCTTTTTACTAATATTCAGCATCTTCTATTCCTTTTTTATTTAAATATTTCATAGCGCCCCTCCAATCATCAAACACGATCATCGCTCGAAATCTCTTGGGGGTCATGTTAACTATATTAATCACTGCCAGTCTGCGCCAAAACTCCAGCGCTTTCTGGTCTCCATCGCGAGCATGGTTAGCTCCTTCGCGATCAGACTCTGCTCTGTTCTCATACGCGTGATTGCTAGCTAATTCGTAGTTGTCGCTTGCATGCTTGAGAAGAGCGATCGAGCTAAGTAACGCTTCTTGAAAAAGAGCCAAAGATGCGATAAGATTCAACACCTTTGATATAATTTTATAAGAAAATATACCCATTAAGTACCAGAAGAGGGCATTAAACATATCAAAATCTATCGACTCCATAATTTATCTCCAAAAAAAAACCTGCTAGTTTATTCTAGCAGGTTTTGTAGTTCTATTTAAACTATTTAACGATTACTCTTTCTTGCTGGCCTTAACCAATCTTTTTGTAACTCTACGCAGAGTCTCTTTGACAAGCCACTCTTCTCTATCATCAGCTAGTTGAATATTGGCCTCGTTTAAAGCCTCTTCAACGCCATCGTCTTCCTCTAGTGCGGTGTCAGCTTCCATGACAGGTCCTTCATCTTCTACCGGAAGGGCATCGTCCACAGGGGGTTCTTCGGCTGGGCCATCGTTCGCGACGGACATCTGACAACCAGTTGCCTGCTCAATCGCAGCAGCAATTGCGTCGACTAGCGAAACAACATCGTCCGTGCAGCCTTCGCCTTCGGGTTCGGCGTCGAGGGTTGCCTCTTCGTCACCCATCTCAGGCTCACCCATCTCAGGCTCACCCGTTCCAAGAGCGTCCATCCCAACTTCGGGATCTTCTTCTTCTTCGAAGTAGCCCTCTTTGATAGGCTGCAAGTTGGCTAACTTCATAAATCTGCGAGTTGTCTCTTCTTTAAGCAATCGCTTTTTCATAATTTTTCTCCTTTAAAAAACAGAAATACGGTTTAAATTAAATAGTATGCAAATAATACAAATGCACTTTTTACTAATTTAAATAGTATCCTTCTTGATCATTTTGCTTAGTTTTTTTAATGCTTTTTCTTCTATCTGTTTAATTCTTACAAAACTAACGCCTAGACGCTCTGAAACTTCTCTTAATGTCATGTTTCCATTCTTTCTTATGGCCTCGTGAATACAATTCAAATCTTCTTCATACTCAATCCACGATCTACACTCTTTCACCGAACAAGGAAAGTTTACTTGCCGACACACTTTTAAGCACTTCATAGTTCCGGGTGCTCCTCTGCAATCAGATCAAATACATTTTCAATATCGTTTTTATCCAAAGCAAATATCTTTTTGGTCTCCGCTCCCTTCTTTATGAGTCTTTCGGAAGCCTGTCTTTTGTTTATTCCCTGTATATTGTTATCACCCCTATAGCGGCTTAAGTAGGAAACTATATCTGGATCGTTTTCCAAATATCCAGTTATCATAGCGCGAAAGAAGTGAGACTGATTCAGGCCGTCGTGTCGCAAACGTATTCTCAAATCAGCCTGTCTCTTTTCTGTATCGTAAAACATGAATTTTTTTCGTGTTTTAGGATCTGGTATCGTCGGATCTTTCAACTATACCTCCGGAGAATATGAGTGTTGCTTTCTAGTTGGCTTGAATTTGTCTGTCGTAAGAAATCTGCTTTACATCGAAGTTCTGACAAGTTGTGTACACCTGAATAAGAAAGGCCGCTGCGAATGCCGCCACTAATATTTTGAAGGATATGCTCAACACCTCCTTTATACGGAACGGTAGTCGATATCCCCTCCGGAGTTGATGACTTTCCTCTCCAATCGATTTGCGCGGCAGAGGAGGCCATACCTCTGTATACTTTATACTTTTTCCCTGAGTTACTGGAAAAGGTTTCACCGGGAGTCTCCTTAGTTCCCGCCAGCATCGACCCTATCATGACAAAGTCTGCGCCGGCAGCATAGGCTTTAACCATATCTCCTGTGGTTTTTATACCGCCATCTGCTATTATCTTCGAACTATAAGTAGTCTGTGATATCTCCAAAAGACTCTGAAAGGTTGGAATTCCATGTCCCGTAACCAAACGTGTTGAGCATATAGAGCCGCCTCCAATTCCGACTCGAATTGAGTCCGCTCCCCAGGAGGCCAGAGCGTCAAAACCCTTAAGTGTCGCGACGTTTCCGGCCATCAGATGGATTGACTCTCCGAACCTATCTTTGAGAGTTTTTAAGCACCTTTCCATCACCGAATGATGGCCGTGAGCGACGTCGACGCAAAGTACTTGTGCTCCGACGGCCCTAAGAGCCATGGCGCGGATCTCGTAATCATCCGTCATACCGATCGCAGCACCAACAGTAGCTTTCGTATCTTTTGCTAAAACTAACGCAACATGTTTAACCTGCTCTTCGATACTATTATAGCGATGAACCAAGCCTAGGCCGCCGGCGTGGTGCATAGCTAGCGCCATATCACTTTCGGTGATAGTATCCATTGGGCTTGAAACAACCGGCAAATTAAAATGAAGATGCTCGCCTAGATCACTTCCAATATCAACCTGCCTTCTACTTTCTATGTCACTGTATTGTGGTACCAGCAACACATCATCATATGATAATCCCTTCTTCACCCTTCCTCCTTATTTTGAGTGCCTGTCTGCTATTGAAGATGCAGCAAAAGCTTCAGGTTTAACCTTACAATCAAAACCATTTCCTTTCGTATACCCAATCAGCATATCCGAGAACTTGCTCGTTTTAGTATTCTTGTTTGCACTGCTTACATCTAAGTGCAACTCAATGTTAATCTGTGGGCAATGTCGCATAAGTTTCATTCCAACATCAATAGAGTTTTGAACTTCTGTTGCAATCCTAACCATCAAGACTGAGAATCTTCCTGCCCCAAAGGTCAGTCTCTTGACGAAGTATCGGCCGCCTTTCTGTCCTTCGGCTTTGTGCAGGCATATTGCTGTCGAAAACACACACTGTTTCTTATGAAGAAAACTGTCGCTGCCAACGTATACTGTACCTTTTGCTTCTGAGTGCTTTTTAACAATCTTCAGTATCTCGTCAAAGGATATTGGCTCTCCAGATCCGGTGAGCCACTCAGTCATTATCTATTACTTCAAGATATCTTTCTAGATACCAAATTGCTTTTTCAATATCTTGCCTGCCATTCTCTTTGTATTTGTGCCGGCCAATGTACTTGATTGCATTTCCACAGTGAAAGCCCAAATTCCAATCTTCAATAATGTCTATAACTTCATATTTACCATGGTTATAGTGTGAGGGATGATTAACGTACGGGATCTCCAACGAATCTGAGTGGCTGAACATTTCTTGCCACTGCTCCTTATTAACCTTCATTAAAATCCACCGACAGGGATATCATTTAAAGGATGCGCCGGGGGCTGGTCGGTACTGCCCAGAGCGCCGGCTCCTCGGCTGCTAATAGTCAAGCCTTGGTGCTCATATAGATTTCTCGTATCGCTTTGGCGCGCGCGAAAATGAACTACTGGTACTAAAACTAGTTGTGCTATCTTGTCTTGATTATTAATCAATTGACTTTCGCAACCTATGTTATGAAGATCGATAAAGACTTCACCATCATACCCCGAGTCAATAATATGCGCTCCTACGATCAGGGAACGTTTCGCGCCCATACTGGACCTATTACAAACCTGAAGCATATAGCCGTGAGGAATTCCAAATCGTAATCCAGTGGGGATCGTTCTGTTTTTGCCCGGGCTAATCGTAATAGATTCCGGTAAATTTGCATATACATCCAAGCCCGCGTCAGACGGATTAGATCTGCTCGGTGACTTAACTTCGTTGTCTTTTTTCGCATACTCAATTATCATTCATGTCTCCCAGTTGTTTAATTACGTCTTTTGCTCTCTGCCAACAATCAGGGCAGTATAAGCGGACCTCTCCCTTGTCGCGGCGGACGACTACATTCCAAGTCTGTACTTGCTCTTTAGAGGTCTTGTCGAATGGTTCCTGACAAACCAGGCATTCATCTCCCAGCTTGTCAAACATGCCAAGCTTAGTTTTAAGTTCTTTCTCCGCGCGCTTCTTTTTCTTGCGCGCTATCTTTCGCTTTAAACTTCCCATTCTTCTTTATTATACTATCGAAAGTTTTAAAGTCAAGAACTAATCTTCTTTTTTAGTAAAAAGTTTTCTTCTAGGCTTTTTAGTTTTCTTTGCTGTGGCAGGCGGTGTGGCAGGCGCAGGGGACTCACTAGTCTTAACATCCTGAGCTGTCGCCCGGGCTGCTGCTGCGGCTGCTGCTTGCTCAGCTTCGTGTCTTCTATCTCTACGTTTTTTTGGACCAGGCATAATCTTCTCCTTTCGCAAATAAATCTGCTAACTTAATTAGCATCCAAGATTCATTTTATCCCAACAATTTGAAGTTGTGATGCATAGAACGCGTTGAGAAACCCCAAGTGTCATTGTAATCTAACTTTGCCATGTAAGGACGGTTAAGCTGAATTTGGTCTGAATCTCTCACACCCCAGCACCTAATCTTTGTAATCTCTGACGTCGTATCGATAACATTGAGAATCCAGTATGGCTTGCCATTCTTGGTTTTCTTGCGTACGACTTCGCGGGGAACAAACCAAGCAACACCCAGGTCTGAATCCCAATTGCCAAGTGGAGGTACAAGATACTTTTCTAAGCTCTCCACAATGTTTTCATCCATCACCAGTTCAAACGGAAAGATACCAGTTAAAGAGCTAATCTGACTAATCCGCTCAGCTTTTGTGAAATCTCCCATTTCTTCATATATTTCTAGGTGTTCCTTGAACTTCTTGTTATTCTTTGGCCTATCATCTACGACGGACGCCCAAAAATGCTTTAAGCCAGCGAAACGTTCATCAATTAAGTCGTCCAACGCTCCGCTTAGACATAAAACATTTAAAGCCTTCTTATTCAATTTAGAATAAGTGATCTCTGGGCTGAACAGAAGATCCTCTACCGTATTAAAAGGACGATTGTTGGCTATCTGTTCGATGGCCTTGTCACCCAAACCCTTAATAGAACTCAAGGGCTGAATTAATGTCTTTCCGTCTTCACTTATTTCCCATTGCTTACCTGAAGTGTTGATATCCAATGGCGCGATTATAAAGCCATACTTTTTTGCCAAGCTAATGGCAGCTTCTTTGCGTGACTCTGGCTCTTTATCCAAGAACGCCGCAGTCCAGCACTCAGGATAGTAATTTAGAAGCCAAGCGCACTGGTATGAGAGGATAGAGTAAGAAACAGCATGAGACTTATTAAAGCCATATCCAGAGAAATATTCAAAATTCTGCCATATTTGGCCGGCAGTGGTTCGATCGATGGAGCTTTGTATACACCCTCGAATAAACTTCTCTCTAATCTTATCTTTTTGTTCATGTCCTTTTCCTGTGCCCTTCTTAGTTAAGAGCTTTCTTAGTTTGTTTCCCTCTTCTAGAGAGATACCATCGCCTAGTTTGTGCGCCAGTAAAGCAATTTGCTCCTGAAAGATTAAGAAACCAGCGGTTTCTTCTGTCACTTCTTTCACAATATTGTTTATGTAATGAATATCATTTGGATTATTCTTTGCTTTTGTGTATAATTTATCTACGTTGGCACTTAATGGGCCCGGTCTATAAATAGATGTAATTGCAGAAATATCAATTATATCTTTAGGTTTCGCACTTTTGCAGAACCTCTGTGCGCCGTCGTTGGTGAACTGAAATACACCAACAAACTTTCCTTTACCGAAGATATTATCATAAACATTCTTATCGTTTAGATCTAAAACATCCGGATGTAATTTATTGTTATAGTAATCGCTGATGTCTTCAAAGGTTGGATTTTCTATTCCCTCGTATCTCTTCAATACGTGGCCGATTGCCGACTCGATCATCTCTAGAGTAGAGAGACCTAGCAAGTCAAACTTAATAAAACCTAGCGGCTCTAAATGCCTAACGTTTTGACCTTCTGCCCAGGGTGTCTGAATAACGCCGCCGCGATTGATGAGTGGCATATGCTTATCCAGATTCTCTCCGATAACAACACCACCAGCATGTCGACTAACAGAGCGTACCTGTCCGTAAAGCGCCTCAACATGCGTTTTGATGTGAGGATATTTCTTAAGAAAGCTCTGTAAGCTATCAGAAAACTCCATCACCTCTTCAAAGGTCGGGACATAGAGACCAGCCTTGATCCCGTTCTTAGCCTTAGCTCCCGGGGTGGCTTCTCTAACCATCACATTTGTAACTTTATTAACTTCTGCAAATGGAACTTCATAAAACTTGCCGATGTCCTTAATCAGAGAGCGCAGCTGCAAAGTATTATAATTTGAAATAGGTACAACAGTCGATTCTCCCCACTCTTCGGCTAAGATCTCTTTTAGACCAAAGGCGTCACTAACATCATAATCAATATCTGGGTAGTCAGTAGTGTCAGACCTCAGAAAGCGACTGAAAAGAAGGCCATATTTGATTGGATCTACTTGCGTGATACCCAAGACATAAGCGACAAGAGAACCTGCAGCCGAGCCTCTTCCGGGGCCCGAAAGCATGTTGTCGTTCGCTTTGTCAGCAATTGCCTTCATCGTCAAGAAGTACTTTGAAAAGCCCCTATCTACAATTACGTTTAGTTCGTGCTGTAGGCGATCAGTGTACTCTTTATTCCCCCCCAGGTGTAATGCTCGGAGGCCGGCAATTGATACTTTGAGCAATGCCTCATCCGCAGTTTCTCCTTCCGGTACAACAAAGTTTGGTAGGCGAACTGTCTCGTCTGGCATAAAGCTCTCAATACGTTCATTCGCAATATAATGTGTCTTTACGATTGAATCATAAATAAGATCATCATCATAAACTACTTGACATTCCTCAGAGTACTTCTTATAAGACTCCCACATTTGATCGCCATTTTTTGGATAAAGCTCCATGCCCACCTCATCAACATCAATTGGTAACTCTGACGTCAGCCATTCCGGCTTGTTGGGACGGTTAAGAAAGCCCAAACGCTTATATAGCTCACGGTCCTTGAATGCTTCTGGGCTTGGATAGTGACTATCCGCCGTGGAGATAAGCTCAAGTCCAGTCTCCTGATGTATCTGTACGACATATTGGTTTAGTTCGTGCTGCTCTGGTACATTATTCCATTGTAATTCGCCATACCAACGATCACCAAGAATGCTCTGCATTTTACTGGTTGTGTCGCGCATAGCGCTCAAAATAGCATCGGGACCATCATCACGATTATCCCAATAATCGCCTGCGTAAACACCGCCTAGGCAAGCAGACGAGGCAATAATTCCATCATTATATTTCTCCAGTAATTTATAATCTACGCGAGGGTAACGATAAAAGTGATCGCCCTGGTGCGTCTCTGATACAATCTTAAAGATATTGTTCAATCCAGTTTGGTTTTGCGCAATCAATACCAAGTGTCGACGGGCTTTGATAATGTTATTCTTCTGCTTCGAAGCTCCCTCGTCCTCGGTTACCAAACGACCATCGTTCTTTTCAAGGCCACGAGCTGTTTTCTTATCAGCTTTGGCTTCTTCATAAGCCTCTTTCCATTTGGCAATCGAAGGTATAAAGTAGGCCTCAACACCAAAAATTGGCTTAAACTCTTTACCCTCGGCCTTCATCTTCTTGGCGTGAAGCACCTGATAAGAAGTGCCATTCATATTGCCATGGTCGGTCAGGGCCAGCGCGTGGGAGCCATTCTCATATGCAAAATCCATATGATCTTGTGGATATCCAAACCCATCAAACGGGGATCCTACGACACTATGTGCATGCAACCCTACAAATGGAATCTTGCTCTTTGTTCTGCTCGTCTTCATATTTTTCTACCCTTTCCTTCATCTTAATATAAGTACCGTTATCAATTTCGCAACCAATAAAGTTTCTCTTTGTTTTTAAAGCCGCAACGGCTGTTGTTCCTGAGCCTAGAAAGCAATCAACAACCAAATCGCCTTCGTTGGAATGTTTCTCAATCAACTCCTCAAATAGTTTTAGACTCTTCTGTGTATCATGAAATCTATCTTTGCCGTGATAGATTGGATATCGATATATGCCGTTGTCGTATTCACTATTAAAGGTAGGTTTGCTCTTCTTGACTGCCGTTAGGGCAATTTCTCTAGAATTTGTTAGGTAATTTATCTTGCTATTAAGTGGAACTGGGTTTGTCTTAACCCACTCTAGGAACCTGATTTGTTTAAACTTTGAAGCTTCCATCGCGTTCTTTAATGTTTCGATCTTCCACAGATCGTAGAACATGATTAACGTGCCAGAAGGTTTTAACACTCTGTGCATCTCTTGTAGAAATGGCAAAAGATTCAGGTTTTGCTTGTCCCACTCACCAAAATCCAAATCAACCGCAAACCTTCGAATTGTTCTTTCGGACTGCGGAGTGCCATCGGGCTTCGTCAAACTAGAGATATAGCCTGACGGTCTAGAAATTTCATAGGGCGGATCTGTTAAAATTAAATCAACAGAATCTTTATCTAGAGTTTTTAAAAATTCATATGCCTCTTGCTCTCTTAGATCTATATTCATATTATTTCCTTATTAAAAAGCCCCCTTGTGAGGGGGCTTTTGTTTTTACCAACCAGAGGTTGGAATACTGTCAGGGTCAAAATCGCCGGTGCGATTAGACTTCTTCTTCACCTTAAAGAAGCTATCTTCAGCACAGCCATCTTCAATCTTGTGGGGTGAAAAGAGAATCTCATCAATCAACTTTGCCTTCAAAATCTTATTAGCATTATTGATCTTGTTAACATCCGCTACTCGATCTCTCCTCCACTTGTCCAGCTTGGCACCATCCATACCTTCAAGGTTTGAACAATTAAAAATAACACTATTGTTAATATTATTATTGTTAATCTTTCTATTGAGAGAATTGCCAGCCAATTGTGGAAAAATGTGACCAGCTTGACCACAAGTAGTCAGCCACCAACCATTTGATTCTTCCTTTGCTCTGACGCCATTCCATTTGGTAACTTTGCTGCAGCCGGCGGCTTTAACAAGATCGCTCATCATATGATTTTTAAATTTGCTGCCCGGGGCTGATTGGACAGCTCTTCGGACTAGCTTTTTAATTGTGTTGGCATTCATATTTAAATCGCTAAAATTGTTTTTGACACGCTCTACGAGCAATTCGTAGTTAGTGCAATCATCGTGATAATTATCCCAGGTAATATCTCCATATCTGCCATCTTGAAGATTTTTGACAATCACATCAACATAGTCTTCATCCGTACTGGCTTTGCAGGGCGGGTGTTTATTATTTACAAGCTGGTATTTTTGTCTTTCTTCCGGAGATGAGAAAGTGCGCCTGTAAACCTTAATCATATCCCAATCTCCGCCGGGCTCTTCTTGATTTAATTGTTTGAAGGCTGTGAGACGATGATTGCCATCGATAGCCGTGAAATCCTCATCATCTATTGTAATAGGCACCAAGAGGCCGCGAGCCTTAATATCTGCCATCAACTTCTTTACATTTCCTGAACAGATACCGCCCTTTCGGACTTGACCTTTCAAGTCTGATATAGAAATATTCTCAACTGAGACTAGTTCGATGTTATTTCTGTACCAATCTCTATCTGAACGTAGCTTCTCGTTCAATTCACTTGAATACATGTGTATTCTCCTTGCTCGTTATTTTGAGCGGTTAAGGTTAAGACATTATGTCGTCTCAACATATACACTATAAGAACTTTCTCACGAAGGTAAAAGATAAATCTAGAATAAACTCATGTATCTTTCGCCGCGGTCGCATAAAAAGGTAACTGCGGCGCCGTTGATATCGTTCTTTTCAAGCCAGCGCTCTGCGCCGAGGACATT
>Ga0098053_1000137_pt1 | contig 25595 bp, 38 predicted proteins | sample 15BtaG_FD_77068 | JGI IMG/M metagenome (GOLD analysis project Ga0098053, IMG submission 77068) | Marine viral communities from the Subarctic Pacific Ocean - 15B_ETSP_OMZ_AT15312_CsCl metaG | ecosystem: Environmental > Aquatic > Marine > Oceanic | place: Pacific Ocean | collected 2015-01-18 | reverse complement strand
GCCATAATCTAACCAGTTCCATAGTACCCATTCAGAGTGGAAGTTCTGCTCGATGTACCAAAGGAATACTTCTTCCATCGACCATAGGGTAGAAACATCTCCCGGGTGAACTATATTAGGAAGTCCCCAGACACCCTCAGTCTTGTTATCTACGTTATTGGGGTTTATCTTAAAGCTGTTGTACTGAATCCAACTAGACATCTTCATGTCTGGGTGAGTTTTATTTATCTCACGCCAAGTGGCATACAGTCTATCTGTTTTGTAGCTATCGCCGCTGCCAGTGATCGATAAACCCTTCTGGTAGGGGATGATGTCTGGACTACAGACTATCATGTTAGACTGCCCTAAGAGAGCCAAAGCGTCATATGTTTCGGTGTAGCAGTCATATATCTCACCAGAAGATACGCCACCACCGTCATCCGTGTTAGGGTAGTTGAGAAAGTTAGCCAAGCAAAAGTGATTGTAATCGGGCATCTCTGTACAGATATGCAGCCATATGTCCTTTAGGTTATCTCTAAACTGTCTACCTGTAGTCAAAGTTAGCTCACTACCATGTTGCATGGCAGTCTCACTTGTGAGAACACCAGCAAATCCGGGTTTACCCGTCATGTGCTCACTAATAGCTGTTATCAAGTCCATGTAGTACCCAGCTACATCTACTCTCTCCATCCTAGCACATGTGGTATCTTTACCGTCTGTAGAGATACTTCTGTATGGCTCATCTGCTAACCAAGGGGGCATAGCCTCGAGAGAGCTGAAGCTACGCCAGATAACACCAACCCAAAGCACCTTGCCTGAGTCGGCTGCTGTTTGACACCATGACTCGATATTGTCAAACTGATAGTCAGGCTGCTCAAAGGTGTTGCTAGTGTCTAAGTCAGCCCATGTAGCCTTACGTGCAATGCCCTTCATCTTCTCTGCGGCAGCCCAGTCAGCATCTATAGCCAGTGCTAACTCTAAGTCTTGTTCCCGTTTAGCATATGTACCACCAGTACCGTTAGTAAGCACATCTACGCAGATTACATGCCCTTTAGGAGAGTTCAGGTCAGGCTGTCCGGGTTCAGGTTCAGGAGCAACTATGCCACTTGTCCAATAGCGAACAAACTGCCACTTGTCGTCTCCAGTATACCGTAGTGAAGCACTTGAATATTGTGTGTCCAACACTAACGTATCGGGAGTGTTAACTGTAACTCCTGTACCACCTGCTACCCTGACGTTACCAGCACCAAGCTGGTTAATGATAATCTCCACTCCGGGGGAGTTAGGTACGTCATCTTCACTATCTAGCGTTAAGAGTATCTCAGTAGCGTTATAGCAATCTAAATTTCTATTGTAATCATCGACAGTGAGAGTCTTGCTGTCCGACACTACCACTGGAGTCTGGATATTAGACTCTGAGGTTGCGCCATGTACATGCTGTAGTGAATCACCTAGTAATTCATCGGTATCTATAATATCAATAAGAGTTGCACTATCTAGCGCATCAGTAACAGACTCAGCAGTGAGTGCCTCTAGTTGCCCCACAGTCACTAAATCTTGAGCATGGAGACCATCAGGGGAATTGAGAACTCGGTATGAGTTCATATCCAGATCGGTGTGCATTTCATTGGGGGCGGAGCCATCCCGACTTAAGGTATTCTCGACTGCGGTTTCTGTGGCTCTGGAGTTCGCGTTGATGTCATCTTGCGAGGTGAGGACGTTGTTGATATCTGTGAGAGTTAGCTTAGTCATTAGTTATCTTTGGGGAACATGCGTTCATAGTCTGCATTGGTCTCTTCTGACTCCGCAACTATTTCCTTCTTGTATTTGTTAATCTCTGCCTTGCCGGGTCTACCTCGTGTAGACTCCTTCTTGTCCCAAGGGCGTTCTAATAGCATACGGGCAGCTTGTACCCTGCTACTAGATTTCTTGTTGAGGACAGTATCCTTTAGCGCAGATACAGCGATAGAGTCTAACTTAGCCGTTAGCTCTACTCGCCATTTATCTACATGAGGTTTAAACCACGAGAGTTCACACAGGACTTGCCAGTGGCGGAAGTCACCTACTAATGCTTCTCCTATTTTGAACTCCGTGGGGTCTTCAAACTCCATGTACAATCTACGGACGGATATATGATCCCCCCGGTCTTCATCTGTTAATGTGAAGTATGCAGGGTAAGCAGGTGTCTCGTATTCCCGAAACAATGACTTAGTCCTGTATCTTCCTCCCTTATCCTTGGTCTCTCTTGCTACCAGTACTTCTATGGCTTCGGCTGCGGGCATGTCTATTTTATTCCTATTTGGTATGGGTATGTCCTCGAGCTAATGCCAGTATTTTAACACGCTTAAATGAGAATGTCAAGTAAAGGGATATATAAGTACATATACGTATATAGGAAACTAATATATATATATATATATATACATAGCTCCCCCAAATACTTATATTTAAGTATTTATTTAAAATATTATAAAAAAAATAATAAAATAATATATTTATATATTTAACTACCTATACTATATTAGACAATATTAAATCAAGAAAGTTCCCCACTTTTTCACATCCACCGTATATAGTCATATGCCATCATTTCTCTTAGATAATTATTAGGTGCATTACCGCGTAGCGGTGCGCCCCCTATACCCCCTTGTCCACCTACCGGTCACTTGTATATAATTAAATGTTATATGGGGCTAGAAATAGCTTCCAAAACACACCACAACGCCTTGTTTTTGTTGACATTTTTTCTTATGCCATTTGGTTATGTAACAGCGTGCTAATACATTGTGACAAAGCTACCAGTATGCCCTGTCTTTACTACGTAAAGATTACCGCACAACTAGATACCTATGGTATCTATATAAAATTTTGGGGTGGCTCTTGCATGTTTGTGTGCGGTTAATACCGAGTGTGTGTCTGCCCTTCGTGCAGGGTTTGACACACAAAGGGGAGTCTGCTAGGCTGTTACGTAAAATACGCCCTGAACGAAGTGAAGGGCATATTTTACTTATACGGGTTTCGCCGAAACCCCTCAACCGAGAGGCTCTGCCTCTCAAGGAGCAACAAATGACTACGTCATTAAACGCAGAGATGGAAGCTGAACTAGAAGCAATTGATGCCTTGCTGGAAGCCTCCGGCTTCCCAACTGAGTCTAGACTGCAAGCTAGAGACAACTATGTTGGCTTTGCGTCTGAAGAGTCAACGCAGGCAGGGCACACTGAAGAAAAGCTTATGGAGCTTTTCCTCAAGTCTTGAGCCATTACGTAACCTACCCCTTTCATTTATGAAAGGGGATAGGTTACTTATCCACTAAATTTGGAGATGATTATGTACATTGCTATAGCAATGAATTGCCAACAAATTCGCAACAATATAGCTGAGGATAGTGTGGCTGGAGATACCTATGGTATCTGGACGGAACGGTGCTATGAGTCTATGATTCGCCAGTTGCAGGAGCGAACTATGTTCACGCCTAGACTGGAAGCTGCTCTCCAACTACATCTAGCTACGCTAGCCGAAATTGCCTCTCTACTAGTAGAGTGGAAGGGTCTCATTGATGCTAGCACCGTAAAAGCTACGCTTTTGGGGCTTGGCTACACTGACATACAGATACGTGATGCTAGGCGTACCATCAAAGATGGTGAATTGATGGACGAATTTGGTCTTATCAGCGTAGCTGATGCAGGTGGACTAGAAGGGGTGCTAAAGTGAGGGGTTGGGGTTTGTGTAGTTTTAAAAACCTGAACGAAGTGAAGGTTTTAAAAACAACACAAACCCCTAAGCTAGGGTAGGTTTAACAGGTCAACATTCTGTTGACTTGTAACGAAGGATAACTGTAGCCTCAGGCTACTAGGAGTTAGACTATGTCTAAGCAAACAATAAAATCCACTAATGAGCGTATAGATGGCATGGAAGCTACGCTTCAGGATATACTGACGGCTATAACTGGTGGTGTATCTGCCCCTGAAAAGACAGATAAACAGACAGCTAAAGCTGGTTTTCTGTTGCCTCAGATACGTAGTGCTGCCCCATTTATACTGGACAATGATACATTTATGTCTTGCTTCACCAATAGGTTAAGTAAGGCAGCAGCTAAAGCTGCTAAAGATGGTGTTGATGTTGTCTTGGCTTGGGTGTTCAGTGCCACTAAGAAACGGGACTATGTAGTGTATTACACTGCATCAAAGATGCCTAAGTCTGCTGTCAAGCTGGCTACGGTACGTCCTGATGGTTCAGTCAAGGCTGAAGTCAACGGAGTTGATGGGCTGCTTAACCCTGCATAGCAGGGAGTGCTAGGGCAATGGACTAACGTCCATTGCTCTAGTCTATACTACTCATGGGTGGTATAGACTAGGGTTTGCAGATACCATGTTGTATCTATTCTCTAGAGTGTAGGGTGAGCGACCTTGAAGTAGGTTAACACTATAAACGCACAGACTATATGTCCTTGATATCCGGCAATGATGCAAATCTATGAACCGTATGGGTATAGTTAAAATCCTCACGCTGTAGTCATGCTTAGGAGTATTGGAGTAGACTATTTTGGTAGTCCTATTTATAGGCTACCTAGTAGGGGGTAGATGCTGCGACTATAGAGGCAGAGCTTGCTCTGTTTCATCTATAGAGTAGAGGCTTGGGCATTGGGTGATACCCTGTTAAGTGCCGCGAAGCTATCTAATTTTTTATCTTAACGCACTAAAGAGAGGGTCTAGATAGAGTGGACGAAAAGCAGCGGGACGCTGTCTTATGGGCAGCTAATTGGGTGGCAAATGATATGCTAGATAAGATGATGCGTACTGGATACCCTGCTAGAGGGGCACAGTTGTACCTTGCCGAGTTGAATGGTACTATGCCAGCCGACACAATGGAGAGGCTGCTATCCGTAGCTGAGAATGAGTTAATATCTAGGACGGAGGGCTTGGAAATTGCCTAGATATACAGTAGTATATACCGCCAAGCTAGGAGGTGTCCTTCTAATACACTGCCCTCCCTAGTCGGGTGAAAATAGACGGGAACAAAGGGGTGTTAGTGTCCTCTATAAAGTCACGTTGATGAACGTGTGAACTCACTAGGTGCTGCTTATTACCGTTGGTTTGGGCTTAGGCTATATGCTAGAGACTACTGACTGTTAGGTAGAGGCTTAGACCCATGAGCATTCCTGAGATATCAGGCTCCGGTCGTGAAGCTACCTTATTCTTTAGGAGATATAGATATGGACTTTTTTGGATACGAGTTAAAGAAGAAAAATAAGGAAAGGGAGTGTGGCGGTATTGCTGATAATACGAATGACCTACATGATAGCGACCTGCAAGAGCAGATAGTCCGATGGTTTGAAGCCCACGGCTACAATATCAATTTCAGAAACTCGCCGGAGGATGATCCGACCCTGATGTTTGAAAAAGACGGTTCATATCTAACGTGCGATATTGACAACGGGTTCCCGGTGAAACCTGATCTGGCTGAAGAACTTTGGGAATCGTATTGCCGGTTAGGTGATTATGGCTGTGATGGTAAATGGCTGTGATGGTAATTACCGATGTTAGGAGATATAGATATGAACAACTATCTAGTAAAGTTAACTGTTGTTATTAACGGATATGAAAAGACAACACATACTATAGTCCAAGCAACAGATAGAGATGCTGCCATGACTGAAGCCTGTATAGCTGAGACTCACAACTTAGACTATGCAGGTGTGGACGATAGTGATGGTTACTGGTGGGATGATGGTATGGTATATAAACCACATGAACCTAAGATGCTAACTGATACAGAATATGCACTGTTAAAGAACCTTCTTTAACTATCTAATAACTAAGGAGAATCATTATGTGGTTAACTACTATATGGCTTGGCAATCAACAACGTACAGCTTTACTAGTTAAAGAGGGTAGAGTGTACAATCAATTTGTTATTCTAGATGGTAGTCGTGGTGTTAGAGTAGTTAAACTGAAAAAACAGTTAGGTTATACCTATAACTATGAGACACAACCCCAGATACCAGCTAAAACTTACTTATACATGGGCAAGAACTGGGGGATAACTAAGGCTGCTAAAGAGTACTTGGAGAATGGCCTATGAGATCGTGGTTAGATGTGGGGTGTATAATATTGATGTCAGTATGGATGATAATTATTGTAGTTCTGTGTATTATTCTAGCAGCTATTGCTATGGGTATGTAGGTAATTGAAACTTAAGGAGTTAAAGATATGGCTTTTGAAAAATGTAGGAGAGTTAGTGACGAAGTTAATACTGAGATGCGGGAACTTGATAGAAAGGGAACTAAGTGTGGTTCAACTTGCAATCTTGAACTCACCCCCAAGGCAGTTATTGCTATTGGTTTGGGAAACGCTGTAGTTGCTGGTATGACTACGTTCTATTCCGCTATGGAAACAGGTTCTTTAGATGTAGCTAGCAGGCTTCTCAAAGGCATGGAAGAGATGCTAACCGCGACTGAATCCCTAATGGGTGATATAGCTACGCCCACTGACCCTGTTCATAATAATAATGAAACCTTTGGTTCTGACTTAGAGGCTGCACTCAAGGAAGCAGGATTGGATGCTGATATAGTTGCACGCTTAAAGAGGGGTGAAAGAGTAGACCCAAGTGAAGTGTCCACCAGTCTAAGTCCTAAGGGCAAATCTAAAACTAGACATTGAGGGTAGTTTAAAATGAAGGACAATAAAGTAGACAGCACTCAGATGGCATTGGAAGTGCTTGCTGTAATACGTAAGAACAAGGCTAAGCACAATGCTAGTGAAGAGGGTGAAGAAGTATTGCCCAAAGAGAAGAAAGAACCACGTATGACAGTTGAAGAACGGTTCTTTTCTGGTCAGCAAAAGTTTGTATACGGTAGTAATCGTAAGAAATTCTCAGAAGTATTTAAGTGGTCTCCTAGCACTATACCTGACATACCAGTGCCTCAGTACACTAAGGAGCATTGGGATTCTAAGGTGCAGTCAAGGATACCTGAAGTCAATAGTGCTTACTACCTGCACAAGAGTACCATTGAGGCTATCATGTATGGAGTATACTGTACTGGTACACTATTGTTTCATGGTGCTACTGGTACAGGTAAGACTAGTGTAGCTGAGCAGATAGCTGCTCACTGTGGTATGCCATTCTTTAGAGTGTCATGTCATGGGCAGATGGAAGTGTCTGACTTGCTAGGTTCTAAATCTATAGTGGTTCAAGATGGGGTATCTGTCACTGCATCTAATGACACTGATGTGACACTGGCTGCTAAGTTTGGTGGTATGCTGTGTCTAGATGAGGTGTTTCGACTACCTCCTGAGTGCCTAATGTCATTACAATCCCTATTTGAGTATCCACATAAGCTATGCTTACTAGATGCACATGGTACTGACACAGTGGTTGATGTAACACTTGATGACTTTAACTTGGTGCTCACTGATAATACTACAGGTAATGGTAGTGCTAATGGTGCTTATATAGCCAACGCACAAGACCAGTCAACACAGAACCGCATACGCAGAGCTATATTGATTGACTACCTTCCACAAAAGGAGGAGTATAAGATACTCGCATCAGTGTACCCTGACATACCAAAGTCCATACTACGTCAGATGACTAAGATAGCACGTGAAGTACGTAGTCTATTTGAGACGGGTGACTTGCAACATACCTTTAGTATACGAGAGTTATTGTCTTGGTGTGAGAGTTTAATGCACTTGAGAGATAACATGTATGCGTTTCGCGTTGCCTACTATGACAAACTAGAGGACAGTGACAAGGCTCCAGCTAGTGACATCTTTGAGCAAGAGTTTGGATTGCCCTTATGACTATGGACAAAGGAGGTTAACAAGTGAGAGGATTCTTCGACCAATTAAGTTTAAGAAAAATCGTAACAAGGCGCACTAACCGTGAGCCTGTTAAGGTAGTGTATGGTGACAGTTATGATATCCGCCCCTATAAGGTGTCACTACCCACCCCTAGTTTACAAGCCACACAAGAAGAGGAGAGTCTACTAAAGTTAAAGTACATTGAAGGTTCAGCCCGTGCCGTTAGACTTGGAGGTGTGAGTGATAGATTCATAAGGGACGCAGTTGAAGGTGACCCTGAACTAGGTGCTATCTGGGGTATGCTAGAGAGTGACACTGCCCAGCGTGACCTAGCCCAGAAGTATAAGGGTGATGCAAGTAACATCAAGAAGGGTAACAAGGTACTGACCAAGAGTATCTCAGATCAGTTAACTGATACCTCTGCTACAGCTACTACGGTTTGTGACCCTAGAGTTGCTCAAGCAGCAGACAAGATAGCCCTTGCTAAGTGTGTGCTCAATAGGGTGCGTGCTAAGTGGGAGGAGGGCAACCCTGCTAATGCACTAGAGTTAAACTTATCCGATGCAAGTGCAGAGATACTAGATAAAGTATCACAGACTGACCTGATGGATGCACTAGCACTCGCTGGAGGCACTAAAGATACCTTACGTTTAGCTGAGAAGTTGCGTGAAGCCATCACACCACCTACCCCTGATGAGGAGCCTCCGCCAGAGGACGGTGAAGGCGAAGGTGAAGGTGAGCCTGATGGTGAAGGTGAAGGTGAGCCTAGTGGTGAAGGTGAAGGTGAGCCTAGTGGTGAAGGTGAAGGTGAGCCTAGTGGTGAAGGTGAGCCTGATGGTGAAGGTGAGCCTGATAGCACTGGTGATGACACTGGCGCACTAGATGAAAGAGCTTTATTCGAGGCACTTGACAAGTTACATATTGGTGACATAAGTGGTGACTCTGAGAAAAAAGAGCCAGATGCACATGCCATACCACGCCCAGCACTAGAAGATAGTGGTCGTATTAAAGTAATAGATATGGCAGAAATGTTTCCTGCTGCATATGAGGCTATGAAGGCTGATGCTGATAATATAGTGGCTGACTGCGCGTCTCGCACTAAGGCTTTGGCTAATCAGATACGTAAGCATCTTCTAGCTGTTAAGAGGTCTAAGATACAGACCAATAGGAAACAGGGTAAGTTACACAATCGTAACCTGTTCAGAGTAGCAGCCCCTATGCAAGGGGACGGCACTTGGAATAGCAAGGTGTTCAAGAAGAAGATAGAGGGTAAAGAGTTGAACACTAGTGTGACTATATTGATTGACTCTTCTGGTAGCATGTCAGGTAGAAAGATAAAACTGGCTGCGGAGGCTGCGGTCAGCCTTGACCATGTGTTTTCTAGGGTATTGAAGATACCAGTGGAGATATTATCATTCGCCGCCAGTTATCATGAGGGGTTCAATGGTATCATCAAGGCGTTCAATGCTCCTGCTAGCTCCGGCACAATAGCAGCTAGGATTATAAGTTTCTATAACCGTTATGGTTCTGGCAACCATGATGCTAACGCTTTACTATGGGGCACTACCCGAGCAATGACTAGACGAGAGGAACGTAATATAGTAATAGTGCTCAGTGACGGTAAACCTACTCGTTACATAGATGCTGTCAATCTCCGAAATTCTAACATAAGAACCAATGCACATGACACCCTAATAATGGTGTGTGACCAATTGAAACAACAGAAGAATGTAGAGTTGTATGGTATAGGTATTCTAAGTAGCTGTGTTGTTGACTACTATGGTGAGAACACACAGGTTCTTATGGATGTTAATGACCTACCTGCTGTGCTACTTACCACTGTTAAGAATGGAGTATTGGCATGAACGCAACACTAACCGAAGCGGAGAAGAATGATGGATAAGGTCATTTCTGAGATACAGGCAAGGCATGATTTCGCAATGGCAGCCAATGAGCAATTCGGCTTATGGAATCCAGAGCGAGTGATGGAAGCGCACAAAGACCGCCACACACTGCTCACCAAGATAGAGCAGCGGGACACCAGAATCAAGCAGCTTGAGGCTGTCAGGGGTGCGGCAAAGAAAACTGTGAGCCAAGCAATATCCGAGTGTGAGCAACTGCAAACAGAAATACCGGATGACATTGTTGAATTGGAAGCAGCCCTAGCCGCAGTGGAGAACGGAGAAGTGTTGTGAAAGCTGAAATAGAGTGCCTCATACGCGGATACCCTAACTTTGCTGAATTCATCAGTGAGGCAACTCGTGTACCATTTATTAATATGGATTCTATGTGCGAGGCAAAGGCGACCAAGATAGCTATAGTTGAGAGAATGCGAACTGCCGTACTTGAGCAGGACGATGCTGAGTTAGGCAGGATACTGCGGGAACTGATATATATTCAGGCTAAAGAGTGGCAATAAGTGGAGAGTGCCAATGAATAAGGAATATCTATGAGATGTAAAAGTTGTAATAAAATTTATGATAAATTTGATTGGGTATTTAACGAAGAGTTACAAGAGCACGATGAACTGTGCTATAAGTGTAGAAGTTTTGCAGGTATAGCTTTAATGGAACTAGAACAAGAGGAGACAAGTAGTGACGAACAATATACCAGCACGATTGATACTTAGTTTAACCCCTAAAGGCAAGGCTGCTATGCTGTATCGGTTTAATCATCCCGACTGTCCGGCAGGGGAGGACACTAAACAACGGTTATACATACGTATACCTGATGACAACCTACGAGTACGGTTAGCTTACTGTCACAACTGTGGTGGCAGTGGGTTTGCTAGGTTACGTGAGGACACTAAGTTAGGAGATGCGTACCATAAGGATAGCCCTAGCTCCTATAGTCATACATTTGGTACGGATACTATAGCTAGGAACTGGCAGGTTCAGGGGCTTATCACATATGACAAAATACCTCCGCGTGCTAGCCAACTGTTAATCAATGCTGATATATCTGAGGCTGTTGCACGTAAGTATAAATTAGGGTGGTCAGGTAACTTAAACCGTTTAACCTACCCCAACCAGACAAGTGACGGCAGGGGTGGTGATTTAGTTAGTATGCAGATGCGTGCCATCTATGAGTCACAAAGTCCCAAGTATTTAACATGGTATAATGACAAGGCTATTGCTAATGGACAGCAAATACTAAATCATTCAGGGCCGTGTATGCCACCAACCCTTGTGATAACAGAGGATTTGTTATCTGCTATTAGGGTCAATGAGGCTCATCAACATACTAAAACACTACCACTGTTTGGCACTCACATTAGTACGGATGTACTATATGAGAGGGTTAGTAAGCATCAAATAGAACGGGCATTTGTGTGGCTAGACAATGATGGTGTGAGTATAGGGCATAAAGCCTTGGATATAACAAGCCGACTAGAGATGCTAGGTGTAAGTGCCGAGTGTGTTTTTGAAAAATATGAACCCAAACACACAACTGATGACAATATAAGAGAGGTGCTAAGATATGTATGAACTTAAGTTGCTCGCTCTGTTAGATGAACGGTCTCTGTTTGAGAGGAGCGAGAAGATGCTCAAGGCTATGTCCCTAGCTAAGGACGCTAAGGAAATTGTTAGGGACATAAAGATATACTATAAGGACTTCCCTAATATAGACACCATAGATTGGGACGACTTCTTAGTGTGGGGTGTGAACCACCGCCATCCACTATGGGCAGACACAAAGAAGGATGTGCGCAAGGCTATAATAGAGAATGTGAAACAAGAGCCTAAAGATAAGGCTATACTAGGTAGGCTACTAGAGATAAGTCTAGCAGAGGGGGTAGAAAACGCCGCAAATAGCATACGACAGGGGTCTGGTTCCACGGGTGTCATTGACATAGAGTCCCTGCTCACTGAGTTCACTAGACTATCACGTAGCACTGACAACTTCTTTGTTGACATGGATGTGGACGCACTAGTCAAGGATGTAGTACAGGGAACAGGTATTGAGTGGAGACTTGAAGACCTTAACACTAGTGTTGGGCAGCTACACCACTCAGACTTTGTGGTAATAGGTAAGAGACCTGAAACAGGAGGCACAACTTTCGTAACGTCTGAGTTTACGTTCATGCTACGGCAATTACCCGAAGGTAAGGATGCTATCATCTTTAACAATGAAGAGGGAGGTGGTAAGGTAGCACTACGTGTGGTACAATCAGCACTGGGTATTAAAACAAAGGACATACTAGCTAACCCAGCACAGGTACAAAAAGATTATGAGAAATTTTTAAATGGACGTAAGATACTTGTATATGACAATGGAGGTATGTCTGATAAGGATATAGAAGCCGTGCTTAACGATCACCCTAACTGCTGGTTGATAGGCATTAACATACTAGATAAGATAGCAGGGTTTAATTCACAGAGCGAGGTAGCTAGGTTCCGTGAACTAGCGTGGTGGGGTAGAAGGTTAGCTAAAAAGTATGGTGCGGTGGTAGCCATAGCTCAGGCTGACGCTGAGGCTGAGGGTATGCAGTACCTGCAACAGACACAACTCTATGGTTCTAAGACAGGGGTGCAGGGGGAAGCTGACATACAGATTATGATTGGCTGTGACCATGAACAGGAACACTTGAGGTACTTTAACATAGTTAAGAATAAGAAACCAACGACAGGTAGGATGATTCCAGCTCAACGTAAGGCTAAGTTCCCTGCTAAATTTGACATAGAGAAGGGGAGGTTCACTTCTTTAGGGAGCAAAACATGAACACAGTAATACAGCATGACTTACTTCATGGACAGGTAAATGGACAACAGCCTGACCTTTTGTGTATAGATGTTGAGACCACCATGCGTAGTCCGGGCAAGTTTAGTGCTGATCCCTTCTATCCTGACAACAGATGCTTGCTTTATGGGTATGTGCGTAAACATTCTGACTCAATTCTATGGGAAGGAGAGTTCAATTCCATATTTAGCCCCAATGAGACAACGAAACTTGTGGCCACCACCCCTACCTTTCTCATAGGGTGTAACATTAAGTTTGATATGCACTACATGACCAAGGTGAACAAAAAGAGTCTCGATAATGTATACGGCGCATATGACATACAAGGGATACATCACATCTTAACGGGAGAAACATTCAAAGGACTGGCGTATCTATGTGACTATTATAAGGTTAAGCACGGTAAGCAGGATGTTCTTAAGGATTGGCTAGCTGCGGGCAAGAATATAGAGTGTATGCCCATGCCTACACTGAGGAGATACCTTAGTTATGATGTCAGGGGTACAAGAGATGTGTTCGAGGCACAAATGGCTATCGCCTCACCTGCACAACTTAAGCTCATTAACATACAAGCTAGGCTTATTATGGCACTACAAGAGATGGAGTCTAATGGATTACAGTTTGATATGAATAAGCTGGTTGCCTTATCTAAAGCTACTTGTGCGCATAAGGATGCAGCACTAGCTACCATAAAGAAAATTACTTGTAATAAGTTGGCGTTAGACCACAAGTTCCCTTCAAGTGCACTGTCTCAGATAAACTTTACGTCTAACAGGACAGTGAGTATGATGTTGTACAACACAGGGATACCTGTTACCACTAACCCTATAGTAGGCCAATATAAGAATGGTAAGGTAAAGCGCAAGATAGCCAAGCGTGTGTACACACCATCAGGTAAGGCTTTTGCTACAGCAGTGGGTAAGTTAACATCCCTTGGCTATCCTGTGCCAGAAGCAGAGCTTGCGCAGTTATTAAGAGTATTTGAGAAGGACACCACCAACAACTGTCAGACTCAGATTGAGTATCTTAAGGCAGTACTAGACTACCGTAAGAGTAAGAAGATACTATCCACCTACATTGAACCACTTGCTCTGGTGATGGAAAATAATGAGGAGTATGTAGTACACCCCACCTATAACATAGCAGCTACTCCAACGGGTAGGCTGTCAAGTTCCAGCCCTAACGCACAGAACCTACCACCTGTTATCAAGGACTGCATAGCGTGTAGTATACCGAAAGGTAGGCACTATGAGGCTGACTGGAAGCAGTTAGAGGTGTGCGGTGCAGCTATGGTGTCTGGTGATTCTCAGTTGATGTCTGATATAAATAAAAATGTAGATATACATGCAGAGATAGGACAACAGGCTGGCATACCCCCTTCAGATAGACGTAGAGCCAAGGGAGTGGTCTTTGGGACTATCTATGGGGGAGGGGTGAACGCACTAGCTAAGACAGCAGACCTACCTCAGAAGGTGGTTAGAAGCATACAGAAGGCTATGTTCGCTAGGTATCCCCAGCTAAAAACTTACTATCAGGAGTTTAATGAGCATGTCAAGGCTCTACCCGTAACAGGACTGAAGTATGATACCAATGGTAAGGCCGTGCCCTACCGTACATATACATCCATAACAGGTAGGGATTATATATTTAAGGAGAAGTATAATAAGTGGACACGTAATGATGGAGTGTCATGGACAGAGACATGTAACTATCCGATACAGGGTATATCAACCGGAGATATAGTCCCGGCATACCTAGCCCTGCTCTGGATGTGGAAGAAAAGGACGAATAATGGGCACTTAATGAGACTCATTCTCACTGTGCATGACTCATATGGATTCGATTGGAACTTTCTTGAAGAACCGTTGTCTAATACTGATGTAGGACAGTTACTTTATGAAAGATATATGGAATTTAAAATACTGTGGGAGCTATGGGTGGGTGAACCACTTACAGTACCCCTAACGCTAGACATAGAGGAGAAGCCTAGATGCAAGTCATAGGTAAGATTACAAACATTCGTAACAAGACTATCCCTAAGAAAAATGGTCAGGGTACATTCACCATCAAGTATGTATCGGTTGATTCATTTCAAGACGGTGAGATTAACGCAGGGTTTGAGAAGGTTAATGTAGGAGATGACATCAACTGGCAAGCTGAGATTAACTATGGTGAGTGGCAGAAACTAAAGCCCGGTCAGGGTGGAGGGCAGCAAACACAGCAACAAGCTCCTGCCCCCACAAGTGTGGCATCTCGTAGTACTGGTGGTGGTAGGGTATACCCTATCCCTATGGAACACGGTGATAATGCTATCGTGAACCAGAACACACTAGCACACGCCACTAAGATAGTGCTAGCCAACCCTAGTACCACTGATAATGAGAACACTGACCGCGTTCTATTGGTTGCATTCCGACTGGCTAACTATGCCACAGGACGCAGCACGGAGCAGGAGGTGCAGGATATAGCAACGGGTATGATTAGCAGTCAGACAGATGTAGCAGCATAATGAGAACTATAAGCCAAGTAGTTGGTGACATCTATGATGTACTAACCAACGACACAGATCATAGGCTTACTGATGCGGAGGTTGTGGCGTTCTCTGAACGCCTCATCTCTCCCTTTCAAAGGGCTGTCAGTAATGAGAGTCGAGATCGTAAGAAGAAGGTTATCTATGCCTCAGAGCTAGGTAAGCCATGCTTACGGCAGATATACTACAACCACAATAGCAAGGAGGAGGCTGAACCACTCAATGGTGATACCCGATTTAAGTTTATGTATGGGGATTACATTGAAGAGATAGCACTTGAACTAGCGGCAGCAGCAGGACATGATGTGTCTGGGCAACAGCAAGAGTTCGAGCATAAGCTTGATGATGGGTGGAGGGTACGTGGCAGGTGTGACGCTATTATAGATGGACACATGGTGGACGTTAAGAGTGCATCTTCCTTTGCCTTCCGTAAGTATACTAAAAATGGTATACACGATGGTAATGATAACTTTGGTTATCGTATGCAGATTGCATTCTATTGGAACGAAGCCATAGAGAAGGGACTCATTGAGGATGACTCCCGTGCTTACTTCTTCTTTGTGAACAAAGAGATGGGCAAGCTATCTATGGTTGATGCTAATGTAGAAGAGTGCAAGCCATACTCAAGGGCATTAGACATTGTTGAAGCTTTAGAGGGTAAAGAACCACCACCTAGGATGGAGAACTATAGTGTTCCCGAAGGTAAGAGTGGTAATGAAAAGCTATGCACTACATGTAGCTACTGTCCCTTTAAGATGAAATGTAATCCTGATGTTCGTACCTTCTTGTATTCTAATGGGCCAACCTTCTTAACTAAAGTGGAACGAGTACCTAAAGTACATGAAGTTGTATGATGAGTATGGTAACCAAGAAAAAGAATAAACGAAAGTCTAAACTTCGGTCAGGCTTAGAGAAGCGGGTAGCAAAGTCCCTTACTAAGCGTGGCATGAAGTATAAGTTAGAGACGTATAGTTACAACTATAAAGTTAAGATACGCGCAGAGTGTGCCAGTTGTGGTAGCAAAGAATGCTATACGAATCAATGGTATACACCTGACTTCTTCTTGGCTAACGATATCATAGTTGAGACTAAAGGTAACTTCACAGGTAAGGATAGGAAAAAGATGCAAGCTATGAAGCTGCTGCATCCTGACTTAGACTTACGTATAGTATTTCACCGAGACAATAAGTTGTCGAAGTTGAGTACAACTCGTTATTCCGAATGGGCAGAGAACCTTGGCTATCAATGGGCTATAGGTGACATACCTGACGAGTGGTTAAAGGAAACTAAATGAGATATAAAACTAATGGAAAGGTTAATGTGGCAGTCATATCAGATTTGCAATGTCCTTACGAACATCGTGACGCATTGGATTTCTTCGCCCATGTTTCGGGTTACTATGGGTGTGATGAGCATGTATGTATAGGAGATGAGGTAGACCAACATGCACTGAGTAGGTTTGACATGCACCCGGAAGCTGATGGTGCAGGTGTAGAACTACGCACCGCTATAGTACATATGGAAGGATGGTATGATACGTTCCCTGACATGAAGGTGTGTCATAGTAATCATACTAGACGGATATATAACAAGGCTTTACATGCTGGAATACCAGACGCTTATCTACGTACCACTGCTGAGTGGATGCAAGCACCTGAAGGCTGGGTGTGGCAGAACAGTTGGGTAATAGATGGTGTTAAGTATGAGCATGGAGATGCAGCAGGTGGTATGTATGCGCACCGTACCCTAGCCCTAACCAACAGGCAGAGTACAGTGATAGGTCACCACCATTCACACGGAGGAGTAGTCACTATCGCTAATGATAATGACGCTATCTTTGGGTTGAATGTAGGGTGTCTTATAGACTTTAAGTCGTTGGCGTATGACTATGCACGCGCCTCTAGATACAAGCCTACGTTAGGGTGTGGTGTTGTCCTTGGTGGCATACCACAATTCGTTCCAATGAAGACAACTAAGGCAGGAAGATGGACAGGCAACCTTTAGTATGGAACCATCCGGTGCTCAACACTAAGGTTAAGTGTAACACCAATGGTGATATAGAAGTGACAGTTAAGTTAGCGGGCTTTAGCCACACTACCTACACTAGCTTCAGTGACTACAGTGAAGATGCGTGGGAGGTAGGGGTGGCAGAGGCAGAGATAAACTTAAAACTAGAGAATATAGACTTAACAGTTAGGCAGAATGAAGATGGATAGGAGATTGTCTGGAAAGAAAGTTAAGGTACGCCTCACCTCCCCTGATGACTTCAGGGTGAGGGTTGAGGACGTTAAGAGGCACACACCAGAAGTGTGCCCTGCCTGTGGAGGGTGGGGTACATGTACCAATGGCTTTGATGGTACACCTGAGATGTGTGGAACATGTCAAGGCACAGGAGAAGTAGAGTGACCAATAGAGAGCGTCTAATAGAGGACATAAGACATGCACTATACCTAGCAGAATCACCATTGACTGCGGTGGCTGAGTTTGCTTTCATGCACACAGACTTTGTAATTGAATTGGATGAGGAGTTCGAGTGAATCCATATCAGAATTATATCTACAAGAGTAGGTATGCTAGATACATACCAGAAGAGAACCGTAGAGAGGAATGGCCTGAGACTGTGTCTAGGTACATCACGTTCCTTAAGGAGAAGCACCCTGATGTGACCATACCTTGGAAGAAACTAGAGAAGGCTATCCTCAACTTTGATATCATGCCTAGCATGAGAGCGTTGATGACGGCTGGCAAGGCACTAGAGAGGGACAACGTAGCAGGGTACAACTGCGCCTATGTAGCAGTGGATGACATACGTGTGTTTGATGAGATGCTATACATTCTCATGTGTGGCACAGGAGTAGGCTTCTCAGTAGAGAGGCAGTACATTAACAATTTACCAGAGATAGCAGAGGAGTTCCACGATTGTGAGACCATCATTAAAGTTAGAGACAGTAAGATTGGATGGGCAAGCGGCCTCCGCCAGCTTATCGCTCTACTGTATCAAGGTCAAGTCCCCTCGTGGAACCTTGAGAACCTACGACCTGCCGGGGCAGTACTCAAAACTTTCGGAGGCAGAAGTAGTGGTCCAGAACCTCTTGACACACTCTTTAGATTTATTGTTCAAGTCTTTACAGGAGCTAGAGGACGAAGACTAAACTCATTGGAGGTACATGATGTTGTTTGTAAAATTGCTGAGGTGGTTGTATGTGGAGGGGTTAGGCGTAGTGCTTTGCTTAGTCTTAGCAACCTGTCTGACCCTCGGATGCGTGACGCAAAGAACGGAGAGTGGTACTTCACCGAGCCTCAAAGAAGTCTCGCCAATAACTCAGTCTGCTATACAGAGAAACCCGATATGGGTATTTTCATGCAAGAGTGGTCTAGTTTACATGCGAGTAAGGCAGGTGAGCGCGGAGTATTTAACCGAACTGCAAGCCAACGGATGTCCCCTGATAGGAGAGACTCATCCTACGAGTTTGGAACTAATCCCTGTTCCGAAATAGTACTACGGAGTAAACAATTCTGTAACCTCACAGAAGTGATATGCCGACCAGAAGATACCTTTGAAACCTTAGATGCTAAGGTTGAACTGGCTACCATACTTGGTACACTACAAGCTACCTTAACAAACTTTAGGTACTTAAGTAAGGCGTGGCAGAACAACACGGAGGAGGAGAGACTACTAGGTGTGAGCCTGACTGGTATCATGGATTGTAACTTCACAATACGTCCACACGACATGGACTTCATAGCTGGACAAGAAGCTGGAACGTATTTAGAGGAGCTAAGAGATCATGCAATTAAAACTAATAAGCTGTATAGTAAGCGTCTTGGCATTTCTCAAGCTGCTGCTGTCACTTGCGTTAAACCTAGTGGTACTGTTTCTCAGCTTGTTGATAGCAGTAGCGGTATTCACCCTAGGTACTCCCCGTTCTACATTAGGCGCGTTAGAGGAGATGTTAAAGACCCGATATCTAACGCCCTAATTAAGGCTGGTGTCCCGAATGAAGTGAGTAGCCACAACCCCACTGAGTTGGTGTTCTCCTTTCCTATGAAGTCACCAGACGGTAGCATGTGTGTTAGTGGCATCAATGCTATCCAACAGCTTGAGCACTGGAAGACATATGCTGTGCACTGGTGTGAGCACAAGCCCTCAGTGTCCATCTATGTAGAGGAACATGAGTGGTTAGAGGTGGGAGCTTGGGTGTACAAGAACTGGGACATTATGAACGGGGTATCATTCTTCCCGCATGATGACCACATCTACCAACAAGCACCCTATGAGAAGATAACAGAAGAGAGGTACAATGAAATGGTTAAAGACTTCCCTGATATAGCTGAGCTTAACATCGTTGAGCACGGTGATAACACCACAGCTAGTCAAGAGTTAGCCTGTACCGGAGGAGCATGTGAATTATGAAGAACAAGACTAATTTATATCAATTAATCCCAGATCGCAGAGAACCTAATAAGTTATTTGTGCAAATAGCTACGGCTATATGTGTTACGTTCTACTGTGCTGCGGTTTGGATTATGATTTTAGGGTGGGTGCTATGGATTTTCTAAACGGTGTAATGCAATTTGCAGGGCAGGGGAATATATGAGTAAGCGTTATTTACCAGATCATATGGAATCAACTGGTGTTTTCTTGATGCGTAACGCGCTGGAGGAGATTGCGTCAGAACTGGCGACTACTGCGCTTGCCAGTTATGAAAGGGAGTGCGCGAAGTTGCTGGAATCCCCTGAACATATTGGTGACGGGATATGGAGATGCCTTATTTGCGGGAGTGAGTACACGGCGGAATGGCCTGCTCAAGCGTGCGCAGACGGATGTAGAGAGGCATGGAAGGCTGAAGAATGACTGACAAACCAACACAAATCTGGTCATGTGGGGGCGGCGTTCAGTCTGCTGCTATAGTAGAGGAGAATGGTATGAACTTACGTAACTTAAAATTATTAAAGAATTGTAGCAAGTGTGGTAAGACATTTACCACCTTACTTCGCTTCAAGAAGGTGGGGTTTCATGTATGTTATAGGTGTAAGACAAAATGAAAGACACACGAGATTCAAAGATAGCCCTATATGAGGGATTTTTCAATGATGTGAGCAATGGAGCTAGACCACCTGATGGTATGACTTGGCAGCGTGTAGCGGCAGGTATACTAGGTGTGGCAGCAAAGTTGGATGAGCTTGAAGAGGCAGATGATAATGGGGATTAAAGTGTACGACTATAAATGCAACAACTGTCACTCTGTACAAGAGTTCTGGCTAGAAGTAGGAGAGGAGCCAACGTGTTGCAGAAACCCGGACTGTAAGTCTAGTGCTCTCACTAAACAACACCCTGCTCCTAACTTTAACATGGGCAAGACTCCCTATGAGGAATATTTATGAGTGCAGCTATCTGTTCGTATTGCAGCAAAGAAATAGAAAGGGGTACATTGTGTCAATGTAGCAAAGGACACACCCCTCCACACAGTGGGTATATACATCAACTACAGTACACAGGAGAGGAGAGAGTTAATGGTTTAACTGAAGATGACTTCCTAACTGAAGATGACACTAAAGCCTCAGACCGACAAGTAGGTGGTGACCACTACAAGACCTTAGCCATTGAACCGGGGGAGTATGCCACTGCTAATGGCTTATCTTATATGGAGGGCAACTGTCTTAAGTATATCACAAGAGATAAGGATAACAAAAGACAAGACATACGAAAAGCTATTCACTGTCTAGAGTTAGAACTTGAATGGATGGATACCTATGCGAAAGAAGACTGAAGATTTAATACAGAATGTGCTTTGCTACATAGGCTTGACCTTCTTAGCAAGTGTCCTACTCTTTGTCATCGTAAGCCTGTGGCTCCTGCCTTGGTTGGTGTAAGTAAGTAATCTTTCGTATCATACCCCTTGGTATGAAAGCGGTGTTCCTCACCTCTGACAGTGTGTCGGTGTAGGTGTCCATTGCGATACTTGCACCGACCTCGTCTTCCCTAACTAGAAACCCTACACTCACTGTCTCTACTGGGTGGTGTTCAAGGTTTTCAGTCTCACGCTGGACATCTTCACCCCAAGCGTCCATCCACGTAACTATCACAGGTTGTAAACTCACCATACACCTCCCGCTATCTTATCTTTAATCTCACTCTTAGCTGCATTGCCCTGCTCTACACACACACGGGCGTGTGCCTCACTGCGTGTTGCTTCACGGGGAGTGTTAGGCTTAGGGGGTAGATCACATTCCTGCAACAAGATAGCTGGTATGGGGTAGTAATCGTATTCAGTTCTAGTTAGGGCATCACAACCCATTAGGGTAGTCAGCAGGATAAGGCTTATCAAGACATTCCGCATCATTTGGGTATTCCTCTAGTCGGTAGTCAAATCTAAGTAGGGCATTATCATCTCTACGTAGTCTCTCAGTCCACTTAAGAGCAGACTCATTGTTCTCGTGTATCACCACAACAGCGGCTTCCGCCTTCTCCTCTGCTATACTAGCCTGTTTAGTAGAATTAAACCACAGTATTGTTAGTAGTACAATTATAATACTCAGCATAGTATAGGAGGCATCAGTGGATTCCCACCATGTGGTTATTTTACCCACCTAGTATCCCCACTACAACCAGTATTGCATTTCCTTCTAGATATCCTGTGATAATCAGGCTACCTAAGACTATAGCAAGCCCTAGAGCTACCCATATATTACGTCTTTCTATTGCCATGCCTACAGTTCCATAAGTTTTAGGATCGCACTTTTTAAGAACACTAAGATTGCCCAGAAAGCCCCTAGCATGAGCGTTATCCCACCTAGAAACCCCTTAGACTTAGCTATCCACTTCAATATGTCCTCTATATCAGACTTATTCTCTGCTACCAGCTTGTTAGTTTCCTTATGTTCCTTAAGATTCTGTGCCTTTAGTTCTTCAATATCCTGCCTAACGGACTTAATCTCAAGGTATAGATCATCTCTGGTCACAGGCTTACTCATTATTATTGTCCTTATTGACTTCCTTGCCATACTTTCTCATAGCATCTGATACGGATTTGATCCGCTTACGTATGCCCGTTTCGTCTGTTGTCCTATACTCTTCATGGTTTAAAAATTCAATAGCTGCTGCCTCATACTCTCTCTCGTTGAACAGCCCAACTGCTGTGGGGCTTAGTCTTATGTCTCCTCGGTACATAGACTGTACAAACTCTTCTTTAAGATACTCAGGTAGGTTGTCATAGGAGGGGATAGCCTTGCGTACTCTATCCTTATGAATCTCTACGACTTCTTTAAATGGCATCCCTCGAAACTCTCCGGTCTGTCCAGCACCAGACGTTACAATTCCCTCGCTGTCTAGGTACTCACCTTCTACATACCCTTCCTCTACTGCTACTCTACGTTCTATCGCATTAAGAGTTCCTTCATCCTTCTCAATTCGTTTGATAGCTGCCTTGCCTCTAAAGACTTTAGGCTTCTCTGCTTTAGCTTCTTCCGGCACTAAAGATGCACCACCTGCTGCTGTGCCTACGCCTACCATAGCTCTAGTCCAAGTACCATCTCTAAGCTTGGCACTGGATTCTTCCTGAGTCCTGAATACCTTAGTAGATACATCGTCTGCTCTGCCACCACGTATAACGTAGGACATAGCACCACCCTGCCTAAGCCCATTGCTAGGCTCAGCGGTGTTAACATGCATTAGTATAGGGTCATACCCGGCATCTTCTATCATGTCCCAGACTTCGTCTACATTCTGTCTATACAAGGGGTCAGCTTCTGTGGAGGTAGCTTTAAGAGCCGAACTTAACTCCTCTAACCTACCACGCTGATTAACAAACTCTTCCCTACCAAGTAGCTGTTCTATCACAGCCTCGGGTTCAAAGCCAAACTCATCATAAACCATTAAAGGTTTCTTAGGTGTGAGTACTCTGGCTGTAGTAGTACGAGATATGTTTTTGTTGATACCGCTAACAAACTGCCGTGCTACAGCCCCTTGTATGGGTCTGGGTACGTCAGGAAACTCCTTCTCTAACACCTTCACTAGCTTGCTCTGCTGTCCCTTGGTGAGCTTCGACTTACTAAGGTCTACTAGCTCCCCTGTTGCCGCAGTTAGCTCGTCTATGGACTCCACGTTGTCTATCAGGAAGTTCTGTAAGGTGTCAGCTAGCTTCTGCTTGTCACCATACCTCTCAGACATCTTAAGTATGCCCTCTGATTTGTCTGGTATGGGTGCGTCCTTACCTGTGAAGAACCTGAAGACTGCCCCATCTCCGTAACTATCACCCATCTCTAAGGGGTTAGCTTCTGCTACGGTCTTCCCATCCTTAAGCACTGGTGATACATCAGTCCGATACGCAATCATAGGCATATCGGCGTACTCATCCGTAGCACCATAGTGCCTACGTGTGACTAGGTTATCCTTGTTACCTCTGAAGGATTCAGCCCTAGCTCCACCAACCTCATCCCACACAGCGTCATCAACACCTAGTGATAGCTTCTTCTGTCCTCTAACATCTGCTAAGTCCTTCTTCGATGGCGTATATCCCTCTGCTTGTAGGTTTCTCCATGACTGTGTTATGGATAGGTCTTGCCCATCCTCCACTATACGCCCTGCCATAGCAGGATTGTGCATACTCTCAGTCATGTGAGATGCCATAACCTCATCACTGAGCATCATGTCTACTACGCTGCCAACCTCATCATCCCTATAGGGGGTGTCATATAAGGAAGGGAGGTCAAACTCCCCTTTACGGAGGTCCGAGGATAGCACAGAGGCGTTGTTTGCGGTACTCTCTAGATACTCCACTCTTCCATTGTTCATGTAACTACGGGGCACTACACTGTCTGGATTAAACCTAGTGCCATCCGTCATCCCCAGACCTACGGGCATACGCTTGTTGCCAAGTAGTATCTGTGCTTGTACATGTACACGCTGTCGCTCAGTTAACTCATCAAAGGCAAATCGTCCATCTTCTCCAACCTTGCCAGTTAAAGACTGTATCTCCCCATGATAGCCGCCCTTTATGCTATTCATCTCCCGTCTTACCCGGTTTTCTACATCAGGCACATTCCTTATGTCACCTAGATTAAGGCTATTGGGGTCTATCACACTACCCATCTGGAAACTAAAGCCATTGGCATCAGGGGTAGTCCTAGCAAGGTAGTTCTTCTGTGCACTGGAAGTGTACAAACTATAGGAGGAGCTAGCTAGGATATTATCTGCTTTCTCCGTGGTCCTGCCATTCCGCACAGCTACTTTACGGGGCTTAATCTCGTCTGCCTGTTTAGCTATGACCTTTGATACTAGTGACATTACCGTCCTAATCCTGCATCTCTGCGGTAGTCAAGCCTACCGACAACACCATACCGAATTTCCTCTGCTGCAATGGCGTACGGAATACCGTCTTGGTGAGCCTTGGCTTTCACCCAATTATCCATACGTTTGCCACCAATTTCATTCAACTCTTTGGAGATATCCTCTAACATGAACTGTTCATCTTTAGCGAACTCAGTTAATCCCACAATCTGTGGTTGTACAGGTTGCCACCTAAGCATACCATTCTCATTGACTTGTAGTTCAACAAGCCTGCTGTATTCTATATAGGCCTCAGGGTTATCAAACATCTGTCTACTGACTAGCTTGCCACTCTGTGGTTCATACATGTTCATCACATCATTTGGACCAGCGACAGATGCTGGTCCGTGCACCCTAAGAGGCTCTGAGGGGTTTCGTATGTCAACACGCTTAACATCCTTAAGACCAAAGAAGCCACCCTGTATTCGGTTTCGGTTCAATAGTCCTGCCTCTGCCCTACGATTGAGGCTCTCCTCTATCCATGTAGAGGTAGCTACATCTGTCCAGTACTTGGCTTCTAAGCTTATAACGTCATTAAGATTTAACCCTATCTCCTTCAGTACAGTCTCTTCAAAGATTGTCTTGACTTCAAGATACTTTTCGTCAGCCAGTATGCCAAGTAATGCATCACTCACCTTGTAAGACTCTATCTCACCCAGATTAGCCTTACGTTTATAGTTCTTAGACCATGCATCCACGTACCGGACGACAGCAGCCGCTGTTTCCTCTGGGCGATAGTCTGGTGAGTTCATCTCGATCCTGAAGGCATCTGCTAAGCCAATAGCAAAAGCTTCTTGCTGTTGTTTTGTCATGCCTAGCTCTGCGGCTGCTTTATCGAAGTCCACCTCCGTTGCCTTAGTTATTGTAGGCGGAGCTGGGGTCTCTGAACCTGAAGCCCCATCAGGCGGAGGTGGGTTTGGTACGCCACCCTTGGTCAACCCACCGAAATACGCGAGTGCCCCCTCTAGCAGAACGTCCTTGGGAATATTAGATAGAGCTTGAGACCATGCCGAGTCTCCCATCCGTTGAGTAACCTTTAGAAAGCCATCAGCCTCAGGGCCACCCGGAATGCTGAACACAGCGGAGTTGGCAGCTAGCCTGTAAAGTGAGTCACTGCGTTCAGCACTCTCAGTTGCTCCTAGCTGTTTGTTTATCCGTTCAAAGTGCTGATCCATTGGAGCAAAGGCGGTGTCTACTGTGCCGGGGGGTAGGGAAT
>Ga0098053_1000125_pt1 | contig 27075 bp, 48 predicted proteins | sample 15BtaG_FD_77068 | JGI IMG/M metagenome (GOLD analysis project Ga0098053, IMG submission 77068) | Marine viral communities from the Subarctic Pacific Ocean - 15B_ETSP_OMZ_AT15312_CsCl metaG | ecosystem: Environmental > Aquatic > Marine > Oceanic | place: Pacific Ocean | collected 2015-01-18 | reverse complement strand
TCCTGAAGAAGTCGAAGATGCTATTATAGATGCACTTGGTCAATTGTCCGAGCAATATAATGGCGGTGATATTCTTGCAACTGGCAAGGGTAGCCACAAATATGGCAAGTCACAAGAAGAAATCTTTGATGATGAACAAGAAAAACTAGAAATTGAAATAGGATTAAAACCAGCAAATGAAGCAAGGTCAACGCCTGCTAAGAAGCTTATTGCAATAATAAACAAAGAATTACCAGATGCAGTTGCAGTACCTGCTGAAGATTTCTTTATAAATAAATCACAAGGTGCTGGTGGTATTTGGTTTAGAGGTAGCGAAGAATATTACGATGGTAGCAGAATATATAATCATCCAGTATTGATGAAACTATTAAAGAAGCATGGCTGGCAAACCCAACCTTATGATGCTGGAACACAGATGGCATGGCCAGGATAACTTATGAAATCATTTTTACAGTTTTTGACAGAAGCACCTATTAATAAGCATTTAACTCACCTTGAGGAGAATATCCTCGAGCTTGGTTCAGAGGGTATCAAAGTAACACTACGTATGCTGAAATCAGTTGGCGAAAAACTGGAAGGCGGCGAAGGTTATGATACTTCACTAACTCTAAAGTGGGACGGCGCACCTGCTGTGTTTTGCGGAGAGCACCCAGAGACAAAGCAATTCTTCGTTGGCACAAAATCAATTTTCAATAAAGTTCCAAAGATAAATTACACTGATGCTGATATCGACGAAAACCATGGCCACGCACCAGTCCTTGCAGATAAATTAAAAGTTGCTCTTAAGCATCTTAAGCCACTGGGAATAAAAACTATCCTGCAGGGCGATATGATGTTCTCTAGTGGTGACGTCAAGAGCAAAACAATAAATGGACAAAAATACTCAGTATTTCAACCCAATACAATTGCGTATGCAATTCCTGCTGGGTCTGATTTGGATAAAGAAATTTCTTCTGCTAAGCTTGGTATTGTTTTTCACACTACTTACTCTGGCTCTCAGCTTGAGTCTATGTCTGCTAGTTTTGGCGCCAACATTAATTCTTTAAAAAAATCAAAGAACGTATGGGTACGGGATGCAGCAATACCTGGTATATCAGATAATGCTCTGTGGACTGCTAGAGAAACGAATGCATATAATACAAAGATTAAAAAGATAGAAGGTTTAGTAAAGAAATTAAATCTCAAGTTCCTTGATGGACTTGCTAAATCTAGTCAAATGAAATTATTAGTACAAACTCATGTAAATGCTAGAATTAGAGTAGGCCAGCGTATCACTAATCCTAAAGCACACATGAAAGATTTTTACAATTGGCTAGATACAAGAGCACAGAAAGAAATAGATAAAGTAAAGACTCAAAAGTCAAAGGATATGAAATCTGCTAATCATCAAGAATTAGTAAAGAAACTCAAAAGAGCAGAAAGAGACTTTATATTGTTATATACTATTCAATCAGCAATGATTGACGCGAAAGAAATGTTAGTAACTCAGTTAGAGAAGATTGAGGGAATGGCAACATTTATCAAGAAGGCAGATGGGTATGAAGTTACAACGCCTGAGGGCTTCGTCATGATCGATGTTCTAACAGGAGGCGCTGTAAAATTAGTCGACAGGCTAACCTTTAGTAGAAATAACTTCAATGCAGCACAATCATTTGGTAATCGTTAATTATAATATCTACGACCTTTGGAATAGAAGCTAATGGAACAATTATTAATTAATGCTGGATATTTTTTCGCAGCAGGATTTGTATTATTCTTTGTCACTTGGATACTTTATATAAATATTATGATAGCTAAGAATAAGAAGAATCTTTCTAAGGTTGCTCAGCTCCCTTTGATTCCAATATTAATAGTTGGATATATATGTGATGTGATACTCAATGTAGTATATGCTACAATTTATTATAGACGATTGCCACATAAGAGCTTGAACTTGACATTCACTCATAGATTAAGAAGAACACTCCGTGGTGATGAAGGTATTAGCGAAGAGGATTATAGATTTAAAACATCATTATTTATTTGTAAGAAAATGTTAGAGCCATGGGACCCAGGTCATTGTGGATTAGAGAAATATGGATTTAAGGGTTAAAAATGAAAACATTAAACGAGTTTCAAGAAATAAATGAATATTATAGCAAGTCTTCAGGATTCAATGCAACTGAAGATATGATTTTCAAATTAGAAAAATTCTTGCATGTTAATAGTAACATATCCAAATCATTACAGAGGGAGTTTGGTCCTGGCATGAAGAAAGATTTTGCTAAGATGCAACACAACCTTGCTGCTATTATTGATGTATGGGAAGATATTGAGTATACAGTCGGAATGCAGGATGAAGATTAATGAAATCATTTCTTAATTTTGTTACAGAAGCCAAAATAGCAAGAGGTCAGAAAAAATCATAATTATAAATATCTTTATAACCATTGGTGAAAGGGTATAAAGATGTACGGATTTATTTATATTACAGAAAATTTAATAAATGAAAAAAAATATATTGGCCAAAAAACTGGAACGGAAGATACTAATTATTTAGGCTCAGGTGATATACTTAAACTTGCAATAGATAAATATGGAAAGAATAATTTTAGAAGAACTACACTGGGTGTATATGATACTAAAGATGAATTAGATATTGCAGAGAGACATTTTATTAAAGAACATAATGCAGTATTAGATAAAATGTATTATAATCTAGCATCCGGCGGACAGGGAGGCAACCTTGGTCCAATAGTAAATGCTAAAATAAGCAAAGCTATATCTGGCAAGAAAAATGGAATGTATGGAAAGACTCATACAAATAAAGCAAAATTATCAATGTCAAAAAATAGGTCCGCAGAGAAACATTGGAATTATGGAAATGAGAGAACAGAAGAACACAAAAAGAATATATCTGCTGGAACTAAAGCAGCAATGGATAACCCAGAACTTAAAAAACATTTAAGTAATGAAGCAAAAAAAAGATTTGAAAATAAAACAACAGAACAAATAATACAAGAAAATATTAAACGCTCCAATACACTAAAAGAATTTTATAAAACGGAAAATGGAATTAAGTCTACCAGATTAAAATCTAAAAAGATGTCTGGTAAAAATAATCCATTTTATGGTAAGAAACATAAACAATTGAAATGTCCACATTGCTCAAAAATTGGTGCTAATGGTGCTATGCAACGATGGCATTTTAATAATTGTAAGGAATTAACTAAGTGTTAAACTTTATAAACTACATAAAGGAGGGCCCGTCCAAAAGTATAGCCCGCGGAAATACTCGCGTTGTTGTATCTTTTGGACGGTGACTCGTTTCAATCCATTGACTATTGGTCACGAGAAGCTTGCGAAAACTCTTGCTAAAGAAGCTAAGAAACGTGGAGCACTTCCAATTCTATTTACTTCTTCGTCACAAGACCCAAAGAAGAATCCTCTGTCATTCAAAGATAAGACTATGCTATTAAAGAAAGCATTTCCTTATCTTGAAATATCTACTGATGCATCATTAAAAACATTATTTCAAATTGCTGGTCAGATGTCAGAAGAAGGTGTAAAAGAATTTACTCTTATCGCTGGCTCAGATAGAGTTCCAGAGTTCAAAAAGAACCTCGGCAAATATGTTAAGGCGGATGGTAATTTCTCATTGGACTTTGATAAATTTGAAGTTGTATCATCAGGTGATAGGGATGAAGATGGCCCGGACTTAAAAGCAATGTCTGCAGATGAACTAAAAGCATACATAAAGAAACATGGTGTAGAGGGTATGTCAGCATCATTATTGAGACAATTAGTATCATTAGATGAAGAAGAATTATTTATAAAAGGATTGCCCACAAAATTAAAAAGTATGGGTAGCAAAGTATTCAAAATAGTAAAACGGGGCATGGGTTTATGAAACAATTTAAACAATTTATAGCAGAAGCATTTCAGGGTTTTTGGGAAATACTAGTAGATGGCGAAGCTGTACGAGAGAAACACAAAGACCAAAAGGCAGCAATGAAATGGGCAAAGGCACAGGGTGCAAAAACATTACTAAAAGTCACATCGACTGGCAAACCTGTCGGCAAGCCCATCAAAGTAGAATCGCTGCAAGAATATAAGGTAGGCATTAATCACGATAGATACTTAAGAGTCCATGGCAAGAAAGCCAAAGGTTCTGGTAATTGGGCATTTAGTACAAAAAGAATGGGTGATCCAAGCGATGACGAAATAGTGTTCGTATCAGGTACATTAAAAGCGGCTGCTAAAGAAGCAATGAAGAAGCTCGGTAGCAAAGAAGTTTATGTCATGGAAGCAATTGAATATAAGGTAGGCGATAAGCTCACATATACAAAAAAGAATAAAAAGCGTGTTGGTAAGATTATATCAATTGACCAAAAGAATGGTGATACACGATATGAGACTGATTCAGGCGCATATGTTTATAAATCAGATTTAAATTAATTAGAGGAAAATAAAATGACACGTTCAATGGATGATCTAGCTAAAATGGCTGGAGTAAAAGAAGGCAAGAGTGCTTTAGGCAGAGCAGACATGAAGCGAAAGGATCGCGGCAAAGATGTTAAGCCTGGCAAGGTTAAGAAATTTTCACGCAAAGAGCTGGAAGCTTACGCAAAGGAAATGGGCCTGAAGCTAGTCAAAGAAGATGGCTCACCGCTAAAAGAAGCAAAGATTGATATGGACAGAGTGAAGAAAGGTGTTGCTCATTCAATGCAGAAGAATGATATGAAAGCTGTATCTAAAGTTGCTAAAGAAGTTTTACGCGATGGCGGACAAAAAGACTTTGATGATATAATGGATTTTATAGTACAAATGGCACGATAAATAAATGCCCCTTGATTGGGGCATTGTTATGTTTTGCTGAACGCTATGTATAATTGAATTATTGTTCCTGCTATAAGAATTGCTCCAGTCATCATCCATGCTAACCTTTCTAACTTTTTCATCCTTTCATTGCCTTCTTCAAATGTCTTTTTTGTGCTATTAATATGTAAATCCAACTCTTTTTCTAAATGTGTTAATCTTTCAGTTAATGATTCAAGTTTTTCTTCTAATCTATTCACTCTACTAAGTATGGGCTTCTCTGTAGAAGTTCCCATTATTAGTAATTGTTCTAATGCTGCGATATCATTTCTAGTAATATCAACTAGACCATTTACAGCAGCCAACCCCTCAGCAGTGACAGGATTTTCCTCTCTATTATTCATATATGGCCCTTCTAATCTGACGAGTGACTATCGTGTCGCTCTTCTTGGTTCTTTAATATAGCTATTATGTTACCAAGCCCAGCTCGTAACTCGTGGTATACTATATCACTATTATATTTTAAAATATGCATCTCAAGCGATTCTGTCATATCTAATATGAATGTTACTACTCCTGATACTATTCCTTTACTATCTCGGTATGGTATTTTATCTATTCTTAATAGATGGTCTTTACCGTCTATTTCTACTATTTCAGTAATATCCAACCGAGATTGCCCATTTTCCATAATATCTTTATCAATATCATAAAACTTACGACTATTTTCCTGAGAACCAATAGGCCATAATTTAGTAGGTGAGTGCCCTTTCACTTCATCTACTGTATCTTTCTTAAACCAACGTAATGCTTTATCATTACACCATAAAATCTTGTCATGTCCATCTTTAATAACTACAGCGCCAGGAGAGTTCGCTAATAGAACTCTATATACATCTGCTTCTGGTTTCTTTAAGCAATCAAACATATCACTGAAACTTCTTATCTGCAAATACAAATTCTCCAGAACGCTCATTCTGGAATAGGAATTTAGTACCTTTATTATTTTTGACAAATGTTCTTACACTATCACTTAAATTTTTATTCTTAGTAAAGTTTTCCCATCGTTTATGTTTATTTCTACCATGTAAACAATTATTAAATGTATCATTATCGCATTTGAAGTATGGATAGCCGAATGCTTTGCCAGCTGTGCCGTCGTGGCGAATAGTACCAGCTACATCATTCCCGCCTAATCCTGATTCTGAATTTTCATTAAAGCTTTTCATATTTTCCTCAAATCATCTTTAGTTACTATAAATGTTTTTCCTGAAACTGCGTCTTTTACTTCAAACATCGGAACACCAAAAAACCATTCTGTTGGGCCCTGCGATGCTTTTAATAATATGAGATTGTTACTATCAACGAATTCGTGTTCTATAATATATTTTCCAGTTCGCAGTACTTCAAGTCGAGTGACTTCATTAAGAGATTCATCTACTAAAAATATATCCTGTGCAATAATATTTATAATATCATTACCGTCCCATTTGGTATTTTTATCAATATCTTCCTTCAAAAGATATAATGCAGTAGCAAAAGATGCTAGTTGTGCCACCTTTCCGCCTGGCGCGAAGCGTTCCAGCATTATTTTAATCTTTCTAATGATATTCATCCAAGATGCAAATTCTTTCTTTTCATCTTTTGTTGCAGCATCTCTTACTTTAAAACCTTTCTCATTAATCAGCCCCATTTTATATGCTGGCCATTTTTTGAATGGTTTTGTTAATAATTGTATAAATTTTAAGGATACAAATCCTGATACTATACCAGCCATTACATACACTCCAGATTTTTAAGATATTTTGCCATTTTCTCGTCTATTTTTATGTCTATACCATTTACTTCTGGCAGATTTTGTGATACAATATTTAAGAAATCGAGAATTGAATAGACTATATTGTATGTATCTATGTCGCAATAGAAATATAACATTCTATTGAGAGGTTTAACTGCAAATATATTATATAATATCACAAAGTGATTTAATAATAGTCTATTATCAACTTCTTGACCACGTTGATATTTTTTCAGCAAGCGTTTAATATACATAAAGCGTTTCATGTCACTATTAAATTCATTAGTACCCATACATTGCGGGTTCTGATAGTGCTTAGCTGCATAAAGTAAAAAATTATGTTTTGTTAAAGGTGAATTAAAGTTCATTATGTATACTACCGATAATATTTATATTCATAGACTTTCTTTTAGGTTGACTAAGTTCAGACAAATAAAAGAAAATCTGTTTAATTTTCGATGCCCACTATGTGGCGACTCAAAAAAGGATACTAATAAGACTCGTGCTTATTTCTATAAGCATAATAAAAAACCAACTATGTGTTTCAAATGCCACAATTGTGGTGAGTCTATGTATTTCTCTCAATTTCTTGAAAGATTTGATTCAGTACTCTTCAAAGAATATTTATATTCCAAATTTAAAACCAAAAAACGCACACCTAAGAAAGGAACTATATATACTAATGAATCTGATAAAATGAAACAATTGAAAGAAAAAGCGAATGATAATATGTTTGATGACTTAGTTAAGATTAGTGACTTAGATGATGACCATCCAGCCAAACAATATCTTATAAATAGAAATCTACCAGAAAAGGAATTTACTGATCTATATTATGCAGACAAATTCCGATCATGGACTAATACTATAGTTCACAACAAATTTGAGAATGTAGACAAATATGATGAACCACGAATCGTTATACCATTTCGTAGAGAATCAGGAACATGTTATGCATACCAGGGTCGTGCATTAAATTCAGATAATAAAGTAAAGTATATAACTATTGTTGTGTATGATACTGGTAACAGAACATGGGGTATGAACAGAGTCGATAAAGAAAAACCTATAGTAGTCGTTGAGGGTCCACTGGACGCCATGTTTTTGTCCAATTGTATTGCTGCTGCGGGTTCAGACTTACGAACCGACGTTGGTGATATTTTTATTTTAGATGTAGAAAATAGAAATCCTCATATTGTAAAAAAGATGAAAGGTTTGTTAGACAAAGGAAAAACAATAGTAATGTTAGACCCAATAAAATATAGCGGAATGGATATCAACGATTTAATATTAAGTGGCATGACTGGCGAAGAAGTAAAACAATTGCTTATGGACAACACTTATTCGGGCATGAAGGGCATAATGAAATTGAACCAATGGAAACGTTGTTAAGAACATGGGAACTATAAATGATAGAAGCTTGTAGATTAAAAAGATTAAGGAAATATAATGACACAAATGACAACATTTGAAAATACATCAAATCCGTCCTATTCGGAATTCATCGCACTATCGAGATATTGTAGATGGGATGAAGAAAGGGGACGTAGGGAAAATTGGGATGAAGTAGTAGATAGGGTTATAAATTTTTGGACTAAGCGATTCCCTAAACATAAAGATATTATTAAATGGTGTTTTGATGGGCAAAGGAATTTAGAATTGGTTGGTTCCATGCGAGCAACTATGACAGCAGGCAAAGCATTAGAGCGGGATGAAGTAGCTGGATACAATTGTTCATATACTACTGTATCAGGAGCAGGCGAAACTATTCAATTGGAGCACGATAAGTTAGATGAACCAGTCACCGTCCATTTGAAGAAACCTGTGGATTTTGATGAAATTATGTATATTTTAATGTGTGGTACCGGATCTGGTTTTTCAGTTGAACGACAATACATAGTAAACCTACCAAAAATAGGAAAGCCACTCAATAGAAGAGGCTATATCCCTAACAATAAGAACTATCCAGGCGTTGACAGAGAAGATATATCAGTTATTGATAAGAAAGAGAATACTATTATTATTGCTGATACTAAATACGGATGGGCATCATCATTGCGGATATTAATATTTGAATTATATAATGGCAATTTTGATATCAGATGGGACATGTCACACCTACGCAAAGCCGGCGAGAAGCTAAAAACTTTCGGCGGCAGGGCTTCGGGCCCAGAGCCACTTGCTGAGCTATTTGAATTTTGCAGAGATGTTTTTATAAATGCTGACGGAAGAAGGCTGACATCAGTAGAGTGCCACGACATATGTTGCAAGATCGCTAACATAGTGGTAGTCGGTGGTGTAAGGCGCTCTGCTCTTATTTCATTATCAAACCCAACAGACGCAAGAATCCGCGATGCAAAGAAAGGTAATTGGTGGGCAACAGAGCCACAAAGAGCATTAGCGAATAACTCAGCAGCATATACAGAAAAGCCAGACTTCGCATTCTTCTTAAAAGAATGGCAAGCTCTATATGAATCTAAATCAGGAGAACGGGGAATGTTTTCTCGTGTAGCATCTCAAAAGAAGGCTGCGGAGAATGGCCGCAGAGATGCTACAAGAGATTTTGGAACTAACCCATGCGCTGAAATAATTCTGAGGCCGCAGGGCTTCTGTAATTTATCAGAAGTAATTATTAAAGCAGATGATACATTTGAAGTACTAGCTGATAAGGTTAAGAGAGCTACAATAATTGGAACTCTGCAATCTACTCTTACTAACTTTAAATATCTTCGTCCCATTTGGTCAGAAAATGCTAGAGAAGAAAGATTGCTTGGTGTATCATTGACTGGGATCATGGATCACCCAATGTTAAATGGTACTGATAAGAATATTGACTTAGCTAAAATATTAGAAGAATTGAAACAAGTGGCAATTGATACAAATAAAGAATGGGCAAAGAAATTGAAGATACCCCAATCAGTTGCTATTACATGCGTTAAGCCATCTGGGACAGTTTCCCAATTATGTGATTCTGCTTCAGGTATACATCCTCGCTTCGCTCAACATTATGTACGAAGAGTTCGTGGTGATAAGAAAGACCCATTGACTCAATTCATGATGGACAAGATTCCCTATGAAGATGATATTACTTCATCTGAAATAGCGATATTTAGTTTTCCGATTGCAGCACCACAAGATGCTGTTCTTGTAGAAGATGTTGGTGCATTAGAGCAATTAAGATTATGGAAAATATACTACGATCATTGGTGTGAACATAAACCATCTATTACAGTATATTATAAAGACGATGAAGAGTTTATGGAAGTTGGAGCTTGGTTATATAAGTATTTTGACGATTGTTCTGGAGTAAGCTTCTTGCCAGTCACTGAGCACACATATCAACAAGCACCATATGAAGAAATTGATGCAGAAGAATATTTAAATATGATTGAATCCTTTCCAGTATTCGATTGGTCAGAGTTGTCTAAATATGAATTAGAAGATAATACCAAAGGTACGCAGGAATTAGCTTGTAGTGGAGGCGTGTGTGAAATTGCGGACATCTGATGATTTATTTATAAAAGCAGGAATTTATGAGATATATAGGAGTATATTATGAATATTAATTATTGCCCACAATGTGGGGAAGAGCTTAGAAAATACAATCAGCCCAGTGATATTAATGACCCATCATTGAATCATGCTGAAGCTGAAATAATTGGAAAGGGTGTACCATTTTCAAAGGTTGAGCTTCCTGATGATTTTGATATTGTAGATGTCCTTAGTATTAAGACAGAGGACACGTTACCAGGCCCTGACCTTGATAGTATACCAGAGTATTCTGATGATGAACCTGAGTATTTTTATGTTGTTGGACAAACAGTTGAATTTGCTTCTAAAGCATATATAATCACAAAGGTTGTTAATAATGAAAGAAATCTTGGCTGGCAGAAATTAGAACTAATGGAAATTGGCATGGATGGTAATATTAAAAAAGACTATGATGAAAATATTATTTGGCTTCATCATAATGGCGATAAGCAATTAAAGAGGTTACCTTAATGAAATGGAGAGCAGAATGTGGAAGCTGCGATGCTGTATTTGAAGTTGATGGGCATTGGTCAGAAGAACAAGAAATAAACCATTGCCCATACTGTGGTCATTTATTGGAAGAATGTGAAATGGAGCAAATTGAAGATGAGTAGTTTACATAATGTTTTTATTAATTGTGCTGGAGAGATGTCAGTATTATCTAAATGTATATCTCATAAGGTTGCATGTGTACTCGTCAAAGATGGCAGGATAGTATCAACTGGAATAAATGGCACACCACCCGGTTATAAAAATTGCTGTGATGAGTTTCCGCTTGGGTTGACCGATGAATGCAAAGACAGACACCATGAATGGTCTAATAATCATGAGATACATGCTGAGCAGAATGCTATTGCTGTAGCAGCCAAAAACGGAGTATCCATAGAGGGCGCCGTGGCATATTCTACACTGCAACCGTGCCGACATTGTACAAAATTATTAATCGCAGCTGGGATATCTAAAATTTATTATAGTGAAACCTATCATAGGAATGATGAGGTATCAGCAAATTTATTAAATGAATGTGGTATTGAATGCGAGCAGGTTGTACATGGTGCAGACTTCTTCGCCAAACTTGGATGTGAAGTAAGTGAATAGCTTATGCGGAGTTGATTATTCAATCGGTGGCCCTGCCATGTGCATACATCCTGATATAGAAAAGTGGGATTATAGTAAGTGCAAATTTACTTATCTGACTAAAACCAAGGCAAGACAAATAAAATATGAAGAGCATAATATGAGTTTCAATGGATTATCTTTTATACAAGAATACCAATATGATGTAAATCGGTATCAACATTCAGCTAGTGTGTTCCTGAGCATAATGGCTAATTATAATGTAACAGACGTGAAGCTAGAGGGGTATGCATATGGTGCCAAGGGTCGTGGTGTATTTAATATTGCTGAAGCGACTGGCTTACTTAAGCATTTTATAGCAGTTAATGGTATTATGATGACAATAGCTCAGCCCAGTGAAGTTAAGAAGTTTGCTACAGGTAAAGGAAATGCTAATAAAGCAGACATGGCGCAAGCGTTCTATGATGAAACCGGAGTCGACTTAGTCAGAATGTTTCAATTGCAGAAGGTTACTAATCCCGCTGATGATATAGCTGATGCATATTTCATATGTAAATATTTACATACTATAAATAATCTTAAGGCGGAGAACAAAAATGACTAGAAAGAAAAAGACATCTGATAAATTTGTTAAGCAGGAAGAGCCAAAGGTAACTAAATTAGATTTGCCATATGCTACTACTGAACAAAATATAATATGGTATTTAAGATTATCTAAGGTATCTGTAAGATATACTGATCTAAAGAGAAATAATCCAGCATTAAGAACATTTGATGATTGGAAGAAATTTATAGATAACCTATGAAATCATTTTTACAATACATATCTGAATCCGAATTAGATTTTTATCTATCGCCAGTAAAAGATTATTCTGTATATATGGATATCATGAATGGAAACATAAATGATATAACTAAAGAATTAACTGAAAAGGTCAATATGATCCAACATCTTGGTGGCCTGGGTTATAATGTAGATGCCTTTAAAGATAAAACTACATTCAAAATGTTCAATGAGCTGGAATGGGATATAACTAAATTCTCAGCTATGCAGGATGAATATAAAATAAATGATATCCCATCATTAGTTGAGGCATGGTCTCAGTCTATTATTAATAAAGAGGAATAGAACAATGGTTAGACGTAAAGCTAAAAAGAAAGTTGAAGATACGGTAGTGAATGAGGCTCAGGAACCAGCAACTGTTGAAGAAGCTCCTGTTGTTGAAGAAGCTCCTGTTGTTGAAGAAGCTATCATTGAAAATGTAGCAGGATCAGCTGACTATCAAGAGAGATTTAATTATTATTTCAGAAATCGCGGCATGAATAGAAATGTTGCTGATATCCGTGCAAAGGCAGATTGCAGCAAATAATCACCCTTTGTTACATTTTGTTACATTTAGGGGGTTTACTAGCCCCCTAAAACTTGATACAATAGTATTATCTTTTGAAATATAGGAAGGTAATAACATGCAATATCAAGAATTGATAGATCTTTTCGGTGAGAAAACTGCTAAGCGTGAAATAAAGGCACTCATAAAGAAGAATACAACTACTTTAGTATTCACTAAAGCAAATGGAGATAAGAGAGCTCTTATCGGCACCACATCATTAGATAAATTACCAGCCTCAGTATTATCTGAGGAATCAAGTGATCGTCCAATTAACGAGGACATTCAAATAATATATGATTTAGAATCTCAAGGATGGAGATCATTCCGTTGGGATCGGTTACTGGAGATTTATAACCATGAAGTATAAAGAGACTTATAATTTATGGCTGGGCCAGGAAGAAAATTATTCATACATGGCCACAGTTGTAGCCAGTGATATGGAAGAAGCTGCAACGAGAGCAATTGGTGGTTGTGGCCTGAAAAATGATAAATTGGATTTAGAGAACATGACATATAATAGTATTCCTATTTGTCGCGGTAATCCATTACTTAATAAGTAAATTATATTATTCAACCCCTAATGTACATTGGAAATAATTAAAAATATAAATAATTATACCAATATACATAGGGGGTTATAATTATGACCAGAGAGAATTATACGTATTTAATAGTAAATAAGACTACAGGTTTATTTTATTATGGTTCAAGATATAGTGAAACTGCTAAATTTGCTGATTTGTGGGCTACTTATTTTACATCCAGCAAAACTGTAAATGAGTTAATAGAAAAATATGGTGAAGATGATTTTACTTATGAAATACGAAAAAAGTTTGATTGCCCTATTAAAACACAACTATGGGAAACTAGAGTAATAAAGAAGTTTCTTCATCATGACCGATGTATGAATAAAGCAAACCTTGGCGCTTCAGATCCATATACCAAAGCTTTAGCTGGAGCAAAAACTAGAAAGCAGATTATGTGTGAAAATGGATTAACTATACAAGAAAATTCAAACATTAAAGTAAAGCAGACATATAAAGATAATCCAGATATTGTTAAACAAAGAACAAAGAAAACACAAAATACTATGAATATTATTGGAGAAGATGGTTTAACTGGATATCAGCGAATTGGTGCTAAAAATAGTGGTGATAATAATAGTTCTAAACGGCCAGAAACAAGGCAGAAAATAAAAGAATCTGTAATTAAATGGAAAAAAGAAAATAAAAAAGAATTTTACGAAAATATAGATAAATCTAAAATTGTATATAAAGAAAGGGGTTGTGCTGAAGCACATTCCAAGTGGATGAAAGAAAATAATCCAACTAGGGGTACAATTTGGGTTAATAATGGCAAAGAAAATTTAAGAGTACCATCGCATAATATTCCTAGTGGATATAGCAAAGGCAGAATTAAATTCAAAATAGTTAGAACTGAACATACTTGTCCACACTGTAATTTTACAGGCAGGGGCCCTAACATGAAAAGATACCATTTTGATAAATGTTCTAAATTGAAAAAGTGATAAGGTAAATTGTATAATGAGAAAGAACGAAGTCATTCAGTTGACTGAAATTGAACATGTTTTACAAAGAAGTGGGATGTATTTGGGTGATACCTCACTGAGTAATCACTCTAAATATCATATTAATGGTGCAGGAAAGATCGTAAAAGGTGATATACGATATTGTCCAGCAGTGATTAAATTATTTGACGAGATTATTTCAAACTCAATAGACGAAGCACTAAGGACTGGGTACAAATATGCTAATAAGATTAATATTAATATTAAGGGAAATACGATCAAAGTTGCTGACAATGGTAGAGGTATACCTATCGTCATCGACAAGCAACGAGGAAAAACTCAAGCAGAGATGGCCTTTACTAGTCTCCGTGCTGGTGGCAATTTTATCAATGATTCTTTTGTCAGTATTGGAACTCATGGTCTGGGATCTACTTTAGTAAATATTATGTCAACTGTCTTTAGGGCAGAGACAAATGATGGCAAGAAGAAATTTAATCTTGTATCATCAGATAATATGAGTTCAAGCAAAGTAAAGATCACCAAATCCCGCGGGATGAAGTATTGTGGAACTTCTGTCGAGTTTACTCCTGATTTTACACGATTTGCCAAGACCCTGAATGGATTAGATTCTGTTCATATGGGGCTTATAGAGAAACGATTGTCAGATTTAGCAGTATGTTTTCCTGACATAGCATTCAAATTAAATAATAAAACCATTCGGTTAAAATCATTCAAGAAATATGCTGAGCTATATTCTGATGATGTATTAATACAACAATCAGAAAACTTTAAATTAGCTATATTTCCAGTGGATGAGCCATCGCATGTATCATTTGTCAATGGTATAGATACCTATGAAGGTGGTACACATGTACGAGTAGCTATGAATAAATTAATTGAAGGGATGCTAGTCCACTTCAATAAGCGATTCAAGAAGCTGAAAATAACTCCTGCAGATATTCGTAATCATCTTGGTATCATATTGATATCAGATAAAATCAATAATCCTAAATTTAGAAGTCAGACGAAAGAATATATTAGCAATCCAAGTAGTGAATTCAAGAAATTATTTACTGAACTTGGTAATGCTTCATTTATACGAAAGGTATTGAAGAATGACAATATTATCGACCCTATCATTGAGACTAAGAAACTTAAATCTGAAGCGGCAGAGAGAGTTGCAATTAAACGAGCCCAACGAACTCAAAAGCGAGTTAGGGTTGCTAGTTACATACCAGCCAACTCAAAGCGACCAAAGGATAAGGTCCTGTTTATTACAGAGGGAGCATCAGCAATCGGTCAATTATGTAATGTTAGAGATCCAGCTATACATTCCGGATTTCCACTCAAGGGTAAGGTATTAAACATATCTGGTAAGAAGCCAACAGAGATATTGAAGAACGAAGAGCTGAAGAACTTGATGGCAATCATTGGATTGAATATTGGAGCAGCTCCTATCGGATTAAATATTGGCAAGATCAATATCCTTGCTGATGCTGATTATGATGGTCTATCTATTTGTGGGCTATTGATTAACTTCTTTCATCTATGGCCAGACCTATTTGATGGACGATTGAATATAGTTAAATCGCCCATATTGATAGCGACTAAAGGAAAACAGATAAAACGATTCTATTCATTAGATGATTTTGATCAATCAAAGTATAATGGATGGAATGTAAAATACTTTAAAGGGTTGGGTGGTCTGCCTGAATCTGAATATGAACTGATGATAAATGACCCTATACTTGAAGAGGTTACTCTGGATGAAGATGCTGAGGAATCTTTGAATATTGCATTTGGTAATGATTCACAAAAAAGAAAGGACTGGTTGGCAATATGATTTACTGGGATAAATTAAAACAAGACAATCGTCCAAAGAGACATTGGTGGGCACCTGGCAATTACACAAATAAATGTCATTGCTGTGGCGATGAATTTATTGGAGATAAAAGAGCTGGGATGTGTGCAGATTGTGCATATAAATTACTCGGCGAGCAATTGGAGCTAGATTTTGATGAATAAAACAGTAACATCGTTTATCGACAATGAATACAAATCGTACTCAGAGTACGTCCTGTCAAGTAGGTCAATACCTTCATGTATTGATGGCTTGAAGGTATCACAACGTAAGGTATTATATACTGCTATTAAATCTGCATCTAATAAAAAAATCAAAACTTCTTCATTGGGCGGAAATTGTATATCGCTAGCGAATTATTTGCATGGCCCAGCATCACTAGAATCTGCTATCCCTGCGATGGTTGCAGAGTGGAATAACAATATTCCATTGCTTGATGGTGAGGGTAGCTTTGGCTCTAGATTGATTAATGCTCCTGCTGCTGCAAGATATACATACTCTGGATTATCCAATTCATTTGATAAATATTTTATTGATAATGATTTGTTAGATAATTATCAAACATTGGATGCGGAAGACCCTGTACCCAAACACTATCTACCAGTGATACCTTGGGTTTTAGTGAATCCAATAAAGGGTATAGCAATTGGATATGCTACAGAGATTCAACCAAGAGACCCTAAAATATTAAAGAAACTATGCATTGATTATATCAGTGGAAAGAATATAGATAACAGAAAATGCTTACCTTATTTTAATAATTTCAAGGGTAGTGTATATGAAAACAATGGGAAATATATATGTAGAGGAAAATATGAACATATTTCAAAGACTAAAATTCGTATTACAGAGATACCTGTTGGCATTGAAAGAGAACGGTACATACACATTCTTGATAAGCTGGATGATAATAATGATATTGTATCTTATGTTGATAATTGTAACAAATCAGGTTTCGATTTCACCATAACATTTAAGCGGCACAGGAATATGACTGAGGCTAGAATACTCAAGATGTTCAAATTAGAAAAGACTTTAAATGAGAATTTAACTACCATTGATGAAAATGGCAAATTAAAGTTATTTGATAATGTTATAGAGATTATTAAATATTTCTGTACATGGAGAGTACAACAATACCCTATCAGATATGATTATTATATAAAGCGAGATATGGAACAGCTGGACTTTTTGCAAGATAAGTTATTGTTTATTAATTCAGTCAATAACCATAAGATTGTACTCAAGAATAAAACATCAGCAGATATACGTAGCCAGGCATTGGCTATCTCGATTAAGAGGAAATATATCACAGACCTGATGAATCTTAGAATATCGTCATTCTCAAAGGAATCAGTAGATAAACTAAAGCTTGACATAAAAAATATTATGAAAGACTTAAAACTTTGGGCATCTGCTAATTATATTTTTCAATTTACAGAGGATTTAAAACGTGTATGAAGTTTGAAAAATCAAATAAGTTATACCATGTAGCATTTATAGTGTGTATGTTCTTTACAGGGCTCACTCAATATGATACAATAGGAGAATATATTGCAGAACCAAATGAAGATACTATAATAGTACAACAATTTCATTTTGGTAAGAATTGGGTTAGTTTTTATTATTCAATGACTGGCTACTCACATGCAAAGGCAATATGGGTAAGAGTTAATGGTGGGCTACGAAGAAACGCAATGGTTAAAACATTTTCTGATTTTACTGTATATTCTGTATATTCTACAGATGTAATTGAATTGCAATTAGTAGATAAAGATAGTAAAACTATTATTAGAAAAATTATACATGACGGGAGAATAAAATGACTACAATTTATTTATTACTACTATCGGGCATCAGTATTGGTTTTACTGCTGGATTGATATATGCTCACACTGTAAGAAAGAAGGTAAAGGTCCAAATATGACCAGATACCATTTTGATAATTGTAAATTAAAGGAAAATATATAATGATAATTCTGGACTACTCTGGTCTCGTATTCGGTGCTATCCATACAGATTTAAAAAACTCGGATGATATTAACGAAAACTTTATTCGTCATTTGATATTAAATCGTATCCGCATGTTCAATAAGAAGTACCGAGACGAATATGGCGAAATGGTTATTACTCTTGATTGTACTCATGGTAAGGGCAATAGTAATTGGAGATATGATTACTTCAAGCACTATAAGCATAAACGTAAAGTCAAGAGAGAAGAGTCTAAAATTGACTGGGGTAAGATATTTTCTATTGTTGGTAATATCACCCAAGAGTTGAAACAATATTTCCCATATAGAATATTAGAAGTCCCACGATGTGAAGCTGATGATATAATTGGATGGCTCTGTGAGAATAAAGATATGCACGAGCCCGTAATGATCGTATCCGGCGATAAAGACTTTCGTCAACTCCAGAGATACCCAGGCGTGAAACAATTCTCACCGATCATCAAAAAGCAATTGGTTGAAAAATATCCACTAGAGTATATCAAAGAGCATACTATCCGTGGCGATAAGAGCGATGGTGTACCAAATGTGCTATCTGTTGAAGATGCTTTTACAATAGATGGCTATCGACAAAAGGCTATAACTAAAAAACTATTAGCAGACTGGATGCCCAAGCCATTGGCTCTTATAACCCAGGGTGATGCTGTATTAGCTGAAAGATTTGAAACTAATAAGCAGATGATTGACTTATCTCTTTTGCCGCATAAATATAAAGAGAAGATACGAGAAGCAGCAGAAGCTCCAATCAGAGCAAAAGCAAATAGACTATACTCGTACTTTATGAAAAATAAAATGAAAATACTATTAGATAGTATTGATGATTTCTTTGGAGTGAAATGAAATGGTAAATTATAAAAACAAATATGTATCTGAGTTGATTCAGTTATTAAAGGATACACCCGGCAGAAAGGATAAAATTGTTATATTGGAGGATGCCATGGCTACGAATGTTGCTTTTCTTAAAGCAATTGAGTATACATATAATCCATACAATAATTATTATATCAGTTCAGTAGATAGTATTAAAGAAGTAATAAACTTAAAAATACATAAGGTGGGCTACAGAGATATTAGCATCATCTGGCCAATATTGGATAATCTGAACAGCAAGGGTTCTGCAAATAATCAGGATAAGAAAACTCTCGGTATTGAGTTAGAGAAGCTCAATGCATCCGAAGCAAATGTTATCGACATGATTCTAAAACGATCACTCGATTGCGGAGTATCAGTATCATCTATCAATAAAGCGAGACCAGGTACTATTCCTGAGTTTAAAGTATTACTCTGTGAAAAGATGAGCGAAAAAGCTCTGAGCAATATTGACTATCCTGCATATGCACAAGTCAAAATGGATGGCATGAGAGCCATTGTATTCATCGAAGGCTCTAAGGTTGTTTTACGGACACGTAGTGGTAAAGATATAGAAACACATGGAAAATTTGAAAAGAGCTTGGGCAAAATATTAGGTACTAACTCTAAAGTCGCTATAGATGGCGAGCTACTTGTATTGAAAAAAGATCAACTTGGTTATGAGAATCGCAGAACCGGCAATGGTATCTGTAATAAAGCAGTAAGAGGAACTATTACTCCTGAAGATGCAGATAGACTAGTGTTTGTTGCATGGGACATGGTTAGTATTTCTTCATTCTGGGCAGGTTATTCTACTATACCATATACTAATAGATTTAAAACTCTAATTAAATTATTTGATACTTCAGATATGATTAGAATAGTAGAAGGTATTCAAGTTGATAACTTCTATCAAACTGAACAATATTATCATAAGCAAATTGCTAATGGTCAAGAGGGTATCATTCTAAAGAATGCTAATGCAGAATACCAAGCTAAACGAACTAAAGACTGCATTAAAATGAAAGTAGAGAATACTGCTGAACTGAGGATTAAAGCAGTCATTGAAGGGACGGGTAAGTACAGAAAAAAGCTTGGCAGTTTTATTTGCGAATCAGAGGATGGGCACTTAGAATGCGCCGTCGGTACTGGCTTTGACGATGAACAACGCGATTTATATTTTTCAGATAACATGATTGGCCAGATTGTTGAAATTAAATATAATGAAATAATAGCAAATAAAACTGATGATACTATTAAATCGCTTTTTCTTCCTGTGTTCATTGAAATGAGAAACGATAAGGCTATCGCTAATAAGCTTGAGGAATTAGCATGAATAAAGATGAATTTGAAAATAGATTACTTAATGCAATTAATGATAAAAAACAACCAATCTACAAATACATTAATATCAAACAAGACCAAAGTGGTTGGTCATTATTAATGTTGACTATTTGGTTTGTATTATTCTGGAACTTTAGTGATAACCGATATGATTTATATGATGCTATAATGAAATATTTACTTGGGTGATACTTACACACCATTGAAACATTTTGTTACATTTATACCTTTACAATAGCTGCAATATTTGATATAATGTATATAGAGATTGAGAAAGGAGTTTATTGTGAAAGATAAAACAAAAGAATCACTCTGGTTTGATGTGGCAATGTCATTTTTCGCTGGGGTTTTAATTACACTTTTATATTTAGGATACTAACATGGGCGATTATGATGATGTCTGTACAAATAGCTATATCTGTGAATGCTTCGATGATAAAGATGCACGACCCGATGGTAGGAAGCGTGGCTCTATGCATGGCGAAGTAAAGATATATACCAAAAAAGAAATTGAACGATTTGAACTCGATAGAGCGGATGGATTAATATGAGAACAGTATTTGAGCAAGTTGAAGAATTTAATCGTGAGGTGCTTAGTATTGCTAAGCGGTCTCATGGTGCAGCACCTGAATCTGAAATTGATTTATCAAAGATTCAGTTAAATGAAGAAATTGGTGAGTTCCTTGATGCATGGAAAGAGAATGATGTTGGTGAAATGGCTGATGCCATGGTAGACCTTATCTATTTTGCATGCGGAGTCGCATATAAGCAAGGTGTAGGTCATGAAGCAATGAGTGAACTATTCAATCGTGTACATGATGCGAACATGAAGAAAGCTGCAGGTAAGAAAGAAGGCAGAGGATATGATGGTGATGCAGTTGATGCAGCAAAGCCTAAAGACTGGGTAGCCCCAGATGCTGATAAAATCATCAAACGATATGACTTCGAGCAAGTTGAAGTATTAGTTATTAAAGACATTGGTGATTTTACTGCTGGCGAAATACTACACTGTGCAAGATATTATGACGATGGTAGGTATATGATGTTAACTGATTATAATATCTATATTAATGAAGATGTTCATGTATGGCAACCTGATGATTTCCTTGGGCATTATGTACTCAATGATTCTGATTATTTTAGGATAAATAATGACTCTGAACATTTCAGATTATGATAGAGAAGCATTGGATTATTCTGGTGAAGGAATACCCAATGCTCCTGGTATATGGAATAACCTTAAATCAAATCATCTGGAGATATGGTACCTAGATAATGATGATACTATGACTCTAGCCCTGTCTAGTGACCTTGAGTTGCCTCCTGAAATATTACGGGATGCATTATTGGATATGATATCCATATATGGTGGGCAGAAAATAATCAATCCAGATATTACAATCCATTAACATTTTGTTACATTTATATGGTAGACAGAGTAGCCTAGATTTGATATAATGTATATATAAATGATTGAGAGGTTAATATGACATATGATGATTTTGACGACTTCTGTGATGGTTGTTGCGATAAAGGTGCAATGACCTTCCTTGAAGAAATCACTGAAGGGCCAGAGAAGTTCTGGCGAGATAGAGTATACGCTACATCCAAAGCAAAAGATGTTTTATTTGGAATGTGGAGCAATTCAAGTCTAAACGGGACAGTTTATTCTAAACCAATGAAAGGATTTTCAGTATCCCGCAGGAAGTTTAAAGAGATATGAGTTCACAAATTGGATTTGAATTTGAGTTTAATACTGATTTATCTGATTATAAATTAAAGAAGCTATTTAATGAAGAATTAGGTATAGTATTTAAACGAAATGAGTGGAGAATCGTAGATGATTTTTCAGTTTCCCCAAAAGAATTACGTGGCTGGACTGGGCGAGAACTAATCAGCCCACCATTGACAATCAGTAATGGAAAAAGATTGCTTAAAAGAATATTGAAGATACTTCAACGAGATAATTTTGAAATCAATAATACATGTGGGCTTCATGTCAATATGGATATTGGAGAACGTACTGAACGTATAGACCATCTGTCACTAATAATGTTGATGGATGAAGGACATATACTAAAACGTTATAAGAGATTACGGAACGATTATTGCACACCATATATACCACAAATTAAGAAGTTGAAAAGACGATTCAAAAAACTGAGAACTACTCAGGTTAATTTAAGAGAGTATATCAATGAACGATTGAATGTTGATCCTGCGTATATTAAAAATGCAGAAAGGGTATATAAGAAACATGCTATCAATTTCACTAAGTTGGAATGTAGCAACCCCTATATTGAGTTCAGGATGATGGGTGGAAAGGATTATTGTAATAGAGTAGATGAAATACTCAAAGATGTTGCTCATTGTTGTAAAGCAATGAGATTAGCTATCAATAAAAAGGCTGAGCCAATTATAGATTTGCAACTAGCAGCATTATAAATATGGGTATAAACGGAGATAATTTCCATGGCTAAGATGTATAGTATTGATTACAAAGTAGATAGAGCTGGAATGATCAAAAATGTCCACCTTGCAGCTGAATCAAAAAGTCAAGCAAAGAGAAAACTAATTCAATTGGATGTATGCAATTTGATAGATGTTGTATCAATAAAGAAACTCCAACTAACCTGCAAGCTAAAATAAGTAGCACAGCTTGCTACTAAATAAGAAAAGGAAATTGAAGAATGAGTAAGTACGATGTACAACTATTTAAAATGACATCTGGTGAAGAGTTTATAGCTCAGGTGACTGATACTACTAAGACTACTATTACATTTTCACATCCGGTACAAACGATGCATACTGAAGATGGCAAGATGCAATTTGTACCATGGGTGCCCATGAGTAAGGAACAAACTAATTTCAAAATCAATCATCAGCATATTATGTTTCTTCGAAATGTGCCAGAGGCTTTATCTTCAGCACACAAAGAAAATTTTGGGTCACGTATCCAAGTTCCTAATAGTAATATAATTGTATAAATTAACAACAACATGGAGAATGTTAAATGCAACTAACACATAAGCTTAAAAATGATAATCGCCACTGCTATATTATTGAAAAACATTCAATAGGTTCAGGTGAGTATGCTGAGATTGTATTACCATATACAAAGGCAGAGCAATTGTCATCTGGCAAACCAAAGGGCTTCCATATACAGACTGTAAGGGTATCTAATCTGGAAGAAGTCAAAATAGGCAATGGGTATGAAAGTTAAATTAGGGAAATATCCTGATTATAATGAGGAAACTCAAATTGAGCCAGAGCGGGAGATTGAGGTTAAGATTGATAAGTGGGATGTATGGAATCTTGACCATACTCTCGCTCTAATCATTGCTCCTTCTTTAAAGCTTCTAAAGAAACAGAAGCATGGTGCACCCTGTGTTGATAATAAGGATGTACCAAAGAAGCTGAGAATGTCCAAGAAAGCCAAGAAGAAATACAATACTGATGGCTCGACTGACAAGAAGTTCTTCAAGAGATATGATTATGTACTTGATGAAATGATTTGGGCATTTGAACAACATGCCAGTGCTGATGATGAAGAGCAATTTCATACTGGTGAACATGATATGTTGTGGATACCTGTTGATGCAGAAGGTGACGAGGTTCCAGAAGATAAGGTCGATGACTTTCAGATGTATAGGATGACACTTGGCCCGAATGATACTCATGTATTTGATAAAAAGGGCCATGCAGCACATTGGAAACGTAAAGAGAATGGCTTGAGGCTTTTCGCGAAATATTATTTTAGTCTACAGGATTAATTATGAAATTATTTAATGTACGTAAAGACGGGAAGAACAACTTCTTCTCGAACAAGGCGGAAGCAAAAGCTTCCAGAGGCGAAGCAGGACATGGTGTCGTTGTTTCACGTGGCCCAGACCACATGGGTGTCCATGGCACACCTGGTCGTAAACCATGGCGTGGGGTATCAGCATGATACTTCAAATCAGAGGAACCTCAGGTTCTGGTAAGACTACAATGGCCCGTTGGTTCTTAGAACAATGTACTGATGTACAACATATAATGAATCCAGAGAAGCCTAGGTCAAAGAAGCCATTATTAAATATATGTACATATAAGGGAGTTAAGGTAGCTCTGCTTGGTTCTTATGAATCAAAGTATGGTGGGACTGATACTATATCAACCCAAAAGCAGATATGTGATTTGATTGAACAATATGACAATGACGGGTATCATGTACTCTTTGAGGGTCTAATGGAATCAGGGAACTATGAGAGATACATAGGTAGAGCAAGATTAGCTCCTGAGAACTGGTGCTTCTTCATGCTTACTACTACCCTTGAGGAATGTTTAGAACATGTCCGCATCAGACAGAGGGCTGCTGGCAAGGATGGCATACTGAAAGAGTCATTGATTAAGAATCTATCAGGTAGATGGCACTCAGTCAATAAGGTTCGTGATAAGATAATCGCTGAGCCACTCAATATTCAATACGAAGATGTCCCATTAGTAGACAGAATGGAAATTTTTGAGGAATTATTAGATAGGTATTATGATATATAATGGCACACCACAAATATAAAAAACCAAGACATGGCCGGGCTTCATGCAAACTATGTAAGCCCAATAAGTCTGATTGGATGAATGAAGATAAAGAAGTTGGTAATAATGGCTTCGGCAAGATACGAGACAATATACATACACTTGATGATTTGCTTGAGTGGAATAATTGTTGTAAGGATAAATAACAAACTATTAACAGAGAGAATATATTATGACAGCTAGCAAAATTAAACTAATCATTGAAGGTAATGAATATACGTGGGAAGAGGCTAAGATGCTTTGGCTCGATTTGAATGAGATATTTGGTGATAGTAAAACAACACCATTTGTTCCATATGCTCCACCTATTACATATCCATCAATACCCACTCCACCTTGGAGTGATGGAACGGATAATACCCAGTGGACAACTTCTAGTGAATATAATATGGGCTCCGTTAACATAACTGATTTCAATAAAGGATAATATTATGACTTATGATAGATTCAAACACGAAGAAGCAATTATGGATTGTTGGAATATATTAGAGGATGTTAATACTGTATTCATGGGCGCAGTTGATTGTGATTATGATGAAGATACTATTGCTAATGCTCTATTGGGTATAAATGCTTTATATAAAATGAAGTTTGATGTATTATGGAGACACTTTGAGGCTTCAGTAGCACATGGTCATAAATTAGAAACTAAAGATATACAAATAGAACCCATATTTCAATTCGATGAAACAGAATTATAATTCATTAACATTTTGTTACATTTATAACCTTTACAATATGCCGTATATATGAGATAATGTACATAGAGATTGAGAGAGATTATAAAATGATTACAGAGATATTAGGATTTACGGCACTGGCCATATTATTGGTTTCCCTGTCAGTAGATGATATAAAGAAACTGAGATATTTAGGAATATTGGCAGCTGCCCTATTCTTGATTCAAGCTTCAATGTTAGAATCACTCAGCCTGATTGCTTCTAATTTGAGTATCATAACGATACATGCTTGGAAGATATTCACTTTTCCAAAAGAGGAAATGGTAACTGCATGAAGTTAAGAATTATTAGTGACATCCACCTTGAATTTGGTGGTTTTAAATTACCCTGGCTAGCGACAGACGAAGACTCTGTTCTTGTATTAGCTGGGGATATCGCATTAGGCTCAGATGCCGCTGATTGGATAGAGTATAATGCTAACCGATTTCGCCATGTCATATATGTGCTTGGTAATCATGAGTATTACAATCAGCATATGGAAGAAGTCCAAGAATATTGGGCTAATCATGAGATTGAGAATTTGACTGTATTGGAGAATGCTACCAAAGTTATCGACGATGTTCGATTTATCGGTGGTACTCTATGGACAGATTTTAATGCAAACGATTGGTTTGCATGCCAGACTGCAAAGAGCAGCATGAACGATTTCCGCAGAGTTGGATACAAGGGCAAGAGATTAGTACCCACAGATACATCTAAGTTCCATGCTGAGACTAAGGCATATATAATCAATGAACTCAAAGATGGCTTTGATGGTAAGACCGTAGTGGTCACTCATCATCTGCCACATATGGAATGTGTTGACCCAATATATAAGAATAGTCCATTAAATCCTGCATTTGTCAGTGATCTATCTGAGCTATTTGATGAAGAAATGGACATATGGATACATGGCCACACACATTCAATCGTCGACATGGATATCAACGGAACGAGAGTAATATGTAATCCCCGTGGCTATGCTGGCTACGAGAGTAATAACAATGACCATAACCCAACAATGGTAGTGGGAGTATGAGGAGCAAATGAAAGACTTAGGTGACTTTGCAAAACAATACATAGCAACACTGGAGAAGGGTGATGGATAATTACTATGTACATGACCTTCATCATACACTTCCTCCGCAGCAAAGAGTGTATCTAGCTTCTGAGGCTGATGCTGAAATAGCAGAGTTGAAGGCTAATAGTGCATCCAATGATATCCAAATAAAGGCACATTGGTCTTTATTGAAAGATAAAGAGGATGAAATAGCAGAGTTGAAGGCAAATCTACACGAAACAATAGAGTTGCTACATGGCAGTCAAGCAGATGCTATTCGGGAGATGTTTAAGCACTGTGGAGCGTGGGCAGTGCTAAAAGATGGCACTAAGGAATTAATAGATTTGGATGTGGATGCTTGTGTAGCTCACGCAGACAAACTGGAGAGAGGGTAGTGAGTAAAGTATTGATGGTGTCTTGAAATAATAGAAATTATAAATATTAGTGAATCGTAAGAAAGAGTGCGGAAACACTCAATCTTACTAAACATTCAACAATCATAAGAGGATTGATCAAATGTCTACTAATATTTATTC
>Ga0098053_1000123_pt1 | contig 27519 bp, 29 predicted proteins | sample 15BtaG_FD_77068 | JGI IMG/M metagenome (GOLD analysis project Ga0098053, IMG submission 77068) | Marine viral communities from the Subarctic Pacific Ocean - 15B_ETSP_OMZ_AT15312_CsCl metaG | ecosystem: Environmental > Aquatic > Marine > Oceanic | place: Pacific Ocean | collected 2015-01-18 | reverse complement strand
TTCTTTTTTGTGTTTAAAAATGTGTTTAAAACGCGATTGATGGCATCAATCTGCACAGGGCGAGGCGTCTCGTATGGAAAATATTGGATCCAGGAATCTTGCGTAATCATATTTTAGATTTTAACTTATTTTAGAATAGTTTATAACAGAACTAAGCTTCGTTGAGACACCGGATCGACCTTGATATCAAATCAGTTATTGTTAGTTTTCCCTCTACAGACCATGCATCTGCAGGAGAACCTCTTTCATTGAGCCGAATAGATCTAAATCCTTTACCCCGGTCGGAAGTAAATTTCACTTTCTTTCCTGTGATATCCTCAGCAATTTGACGTACTTTTTCATCAATGTAGGGTGTGCTCTTAGCGGAGTTTCTATATAATTTCACAGAATCATTCTGGTACTGGATTCCTACTTCTACACCGGATAAATCAGTGCTTACATTAAAGAAGTTGTTTCCGTTAGTATTGCCCGACAAGAGCTTACACCGTTGGCTATCCTGTTTTAAAATTTTCATAGCTTGGGCGGATGTAATGCTTTTAACAATTCGATCCAAGGGTTTAAAGAAGCCTGTTTTGATTGCCATTGCTTTCATTTCATCGATATCTTTGTCACTCTCGGTAAAGCCAGACATCGCAGAATTAAACCTATAAACTAGCTCATCTATCAAGACTAAGAAGTCGTGACAGTTATTGAAATCATTTGCAATCTCTGGGTTACCTATAAGAATATCAGAAATCTCTGCAAACGGGCTTGAAAAAAATGTCAAACCTATCTCATACCACGGCGAGGGAATTTGATCAATGTCAAGATCGAACATTGACACTACAAATCGAGGGGCATCTTCAGATTTTTTCTTTACGAGCTTTTCGCTGTATCTGGAAAGCTGTTGTGGACCGAGAGCTGACATGCACTTAAGCTCAATCACAGTTGTAAATCTATTTCCGGACATTGCGCATACATCAAAGCGATCTTTTTCAAATAGAATTGTATGATCGGGCTTTATTTCTGAAAATACATCACAGATTTCTGGGTGCCCTAAAGATACACCTAGCTTTAATATCGCAGATATTCTTCTGGACCAAAACTTCTCATCGTAAGCATCTCCAAGCATAGCAAGTGCTGTATTGTTGATACAAAAAACTAATTCTTTGTCTGTAAGATCTTCAGGCGCAGTGCCATGAACTATCTCATGATAAGACATTGGCGGGGGCTCTGGATTTACTTTCTCCATTGGGAAAGGAATCAGATTGTCAAGCGGTTTTTTCGTCATCTTCATCCCACGAAATTAAATTCTGGACAGAGCCGTCCCAGTCAGTATAAGAAATATTCTTTGGGCTCATAGAAGACTCCCTCATCATTTTCTGGCAGTGTTTACACGGCTTAGACATAGTAAACTCACCATCTTTTCGAACTCTTACGATTTTCATCTTTGCTCTAGAGAGATCTTCATGCCGGGATACTGCCCTTAGCATTGCGTGCATTTCTGCATGCATACAACTTGAAAATACATATTTTTCGAGCGTCTTACAGTAAAGTCGTCTTTTTGCGCGAGGAGAAGTTTTATAACTATTCCATCCAAAATAACGAGTTTTTCCAATTATAATACATGCAGAAACATGATAATTGTGCCTGTTTTTAGATTTTGTTAGGGCGATATTTTTAAGCTGGTAGTACACTCGACATACGTCACTCCAATCAGTAGAACTGGGTTAGATCTACGCCTTTTTCTTTGGCTTCGTCTAGATGCCTAAGCGGATTGTAAGAAGTATTCTGCGATGATGAGATTGACTCCCAGGCATCTTTAATTCCTTCTTCTAGGGTATACTTAGGATGCCATCCAAATTTATCTCTAAACTTAGAAGAATCTATGCGGTGGTTGCCGAGATAATCAGTCTGCGGGTGCCACTTAACGTATGACTTGAGATCTAATCCTGACACTTTTTCCATTATCTCGACGATCTCAAGCGTGTTTTGGGGATTTTCCGCGGCGACATTAAAATCTTCGCCCCAGCATTGATGATGACATGCTAGAGCAACTGCATCACAAAAATCCTCAACATGCATATAGTCCTTAATCTTCTCGGGATTTAAAAACATGTCGATAACTCTCACGCCCTTAGTAGCGGCGTAGAAAGTTTTTGAAATTAAGCTGTTCATATCACCTATTCCACCATAGGCAAACAATGGTCGAATAATATTATGATGCCGACAAGTAGATGTGACAATATTCTCCGCAGCTAATTTTTGAATTCCGTACAGAGTCTTTGGTCGGCGATCTGAATACTCTTGTATTTTCTGGTATTGATACGACGCTGTATTATAAATTACTGTCGTTCCAATATAACATACTGGTATGTCTAGTTTGTCAGCAGCGCGGCAAATATTATATGTTCCCATGACATTAGAAAGTGTAGATTCTTCTGCGTTTAGAGCTACGACATCTGTCCCTACTAAAGCAGCATTATGAACAACAAGGTCTATGGCTGCAGCCTTAAGCTCATCTTGCCAATCCTGCTCTGTATTTCTATGAACGCATGGCTCGCCTGTTTCCAGACAAGTCAAACTTCTATGATTAGATAAGGATACAAATTCATGACCTAGGTTTTCAAAAGATGCAGGAAGATTTTTTCCGATGAAACCCGCCTCACCTGTAATTGCAACTTTCATTTAAGCTCTTTCACTTCTGATTTATGAACTGTGACTTCAGCTCTATTGTTTAATCTTACTGTATACGTCGTTCCGAATCCATTTGAATTCAAAATCACACCTTCTCCAGGAAGCCCACTGATCTTTACTCGAGTTCCAGGCCAGATAATTTCTGGATCGCCCAAGATTGGATTTCGAGTATTCTTCTGTGTCAAAAGCTAACATCCTCGAATTCAATCTCTGCTAGTTTCGTTAAATCAAAGACATTAGGATCATTATTTTTGTTGATTGACTTTACTACTGAATTTTTCTGCTTCTCATAAACGAAAGAAAGCTGCGCGTTTTCATCCTGCTCTTCTTCCATGAAAAGCCGAATCTTTTTGAGAGCTCTCGATCGAATAAATTCGTCATCTGACTTTTCATGGATTTCGCACAACCCAATACACGTCTCAATCCAGTCAAATTCAAAACTTAAATCATCATTGGCTAAGCCGAGCGAATGCATAGACTTAGAAAACGATGACAGCTGGTCGTATGCTTCAATTAAAACAGATTTTGTCTTTGGAATATCCATGTTATTATTTCCTCAATAAGGGCACCATCGCCCTGCTAATATTATTGCCCTCGATATGAATCAAAAAGGCTTGTGACGGGGGGAGAGCAGATTTTAGAACTACAAGTGCTTCTTTGAGAGAGTGATCAAACTTACCGATAGGCTTAAGCGCCATAGTCTTAGATTTGATGCTCTGGCCAGATTCGTCTCCCCAGAAAATAACTGTCTCTTTTTTTTCAACTTGAAACACGTTTTCAGATATTTTCTTTATCGGATACGCAAGAAGATTGGGCAATCCTTTTTGGGAATCGAATCTATCAACATTTTCTTCTGTGATAAGCTCGTGCTTCATTTTTACTGCGTAAATCCCGTGTACTGTTCAATTATAAGCTCACCTGCGTCACTTACACGATTTAGATATTCAGTCAATTGTTCACGTGATGTGTTGACAGATTGACCTGCTTCACTGAGCATTACGTTGAACTTTCCGTCTGGGAGACCCTCTGCAAAGAAAACTACTGGCTTATTAATTCCATGAGCATATCCTGCTTCCCAAATCGTGCCAAGATCCTTGGCTTCAGTATTGCAAAGAACAAAATCTGCCCACTGGATCTTCTGGCAATTGACGTCAAAGATTCTCGTTCTATCTTCTTGAGTTGCATTAGGATTTAAAACAAAATAGTCCTTGGGGCTAAAATATTCATGTCCAGTCTCTGTAAGCGTAGATTTAATAAACTCTACTTGTTCTACTTGTTTCGGGTTAAAAAACGGTGATGCGATATAAACTTTCATTGTTTCTCCTGGATTTATATTCGGGCGACGGTATAACCAATACCGACGCCTACAATTAACATAATGGGCAAAAGAATAGCGTATAAACTATTCTTCCTTCTGAGTTCTTCTAGTTCAATCATTGCAGCCATAAACATAAGCTGCATAATTTCTGGGTTATTTTTATCTGGGTGTAACAATTAATGCTCCTAAATTGTATTCGCTCTCATAATTGAGATTATATTTTGATCCAAGCGTTTCTCTAACTATTTTTTGCATAATCGGAGAGTTGCCTGTAATGATCTTATACGGGGGTATATTTTCTTTAGTCCAAGACTTGATAACTTTTCTTGCCCAAGAATGATCTAAGCCGTGAAGATCAAGCTCCTTCAGTTTCGTCATAATCCACTTGCTTTTTTTTGTTGTGTTTGGGTGCATATATCAAGGATTTTTTTTACAAATTGAATTGTTTTTCAAGATATCGTTTGCTGCGATACTTTCCATCAATAATCTTGTAGAGACATTAATAAAAATTTGATATCCTGCTATGCATGATCCTAGCGCTGAGTATGCCATTTTTTCCTCAGTTATCTTGGCATACGCAAACATTACAGCGCAATTTTTTCTAAAGCTGCTAACAGCTTCAAGAACGCTTGGTTCTTTTACTGCTTTTGCTAGCTGGACTAAGCTATGCTCTTTTTCTGCTAAGGTTCTATCAAATTCCTTGATTTCTTTTGAGGTTATTCCTGCAAATAAAATTATCGAAGAGAAAATAAGTGAATTCATGAAATTGTCCTTTTGGAAAAATTTATTTTAAGCTTTCTTGCAACCCAGGAAAGATCTTTTCCATCTTCAACAATATCCTTGTAGATCTGGATATCTTTCTTTGATATTGGGAAAAGAAATTGCTTCCATGTCAAATAATCTAAGTTGTTCAAAGTCTTTTCGTCGCTTCTCTTTAAAATTAGATTTGTCTCATAAAAATTTTTATCATTGTCAAGAGCGTCAAAAATAATTTTTCTGCGACGAAGAGATTGCTGATTTTGAAAAGCCACCTTAGCGACTCATGTGATCTCGATATTCCATCTCAATATCGCTAATTTGACGAAGAAGATCATTCCAGTGCTGCCGGAACTTACTATTTTCTCCCGTTTCATTATTAGGAGGATTAGTACCATTCACATCATCACGTTCAGCCTGATAGATTGTGTCATTGGGATGATATTCGATCTTTTCATCAGTATCTGCATCAGGCCAATAAAGATTGGTTCCCGTTCCAGATCGGAGGTTTCGAACATAATGCATAGCAGGACCTGTAAGAGTTCGAGTCCCGATTACTGCTGCGGCTTCTGGAATTACTTTGCAAACCTCAAGCGCCATTTTGGCCGCCATAAGATTGTCTATAGCGGGCTGGATCTGTTTGTCACAGCGCTGGCGAATAAACCCAATTAAATCTTTGAGGTTGAATCGTGCGTAATAGAATGTCTCAATGGCGCGTGGTAGAACAGTGCGTGCATCCATAATGCTGATCTGTCTAGTATCGATCATATCTGCATATAGTTTCTTACCTGCTTCAACGTGAGCCTTCCAGCGATCATGGATTTCAGGGCTGTTCTGAACAGCGGCAGGAACTAAAGCTCGGCTGTGTGATTGCCAGCGATCGCCGGTACACTGGGCGGCGAAAGTACCTGCTCGATGGCGAATCAAGTGAGTGACGGTTTGCAGATCGATTCCCCCTACCAGAAATGTGAAGGACATTGCCTCCATTCCTGCAGGAAGAGCTCGAAACTGCATCACGTCCTCAAGGGTTTCGCTCAGTTCTTGTTGAGTGGCATTCAAGGGATCAGTTTGGTCAGGAGAGTCTGCCCAGGTCGCCTTCACATAACGGTAGGCGACGTTTCGAATCTGGTCTCCTGTAGGGCTGTCGACTAACTGAACTGAAAGAGCATCGAGATCATTTATAAATTCAGTTTCAGGTTCTTCTCCAAACCGTAGCGGCATGGGCAAAGTAACAGGTTCAAGATTCGGATTCTGTGGCATGCTATATTATCTCCTATGTAAGCATAAAAGATATTATCACACCAGATGAAAATGTTTAAGCTACTTTATGTCACTTTCCCAAAAAGATCGCTTAGTCCAAAGGGATCTATAAAGATCAACGATCATCTTAGACGCGATGTTCTTAATGATCTTTTCATTTTCTTTTCCCTTGAGTTCTTTTTGAATAAAGTCTGTTACTTTCTTTTCAAGGTTTTGACGTAAAAAATCTCTAATTTCTCGACGAGCAACGGCTTCGATTCGACGTATGTCAGTATCTGTAAGGGCTTCAACGATAAGATCTGCCGTTTTTTCTCTAGCTTCTTGAACCATTGGATTGTCTGGCTCAGCTGGGGTCTCATAAGTAACGTGAACATGCCCGGAAGATTGCTTCATTCCCTTTTTAACATTGTGAAGATACACGTCAACCCCTTCGAACTCCTTAGAGTTTCTAACCATATTCTCGACGGCAGCTCTATTAGAATCTGAATCCTCATAAAAGTGCATTGTTGATGGATTGAATTGTCTAGCATATCCTCTAAATTTCTGTGCCTTGGCTGATCCTAGCGGGCTGTCAACTCCGTGCACAACTTGCAATCTTACACCTAGCTTAGCCAAGAAATCCTTGATGGGCTTTTGGGCCTCAGAACCTCGAGCAGTTAAAATTGCCGCGGAGGTTACTCCGCATCTTACTACGCTTTTAAGAATCTCAAAAATCTCAGTTGTCTTTGTAGCATCTGGAACATCATCAAATTCTGAATAGTCGAACGCTTCGTTGGCGGCGAGGCTTGATTCGCCGCTGCCAAATTGAACTGCGTATTGATCTGGAGTGTAAGAGCGTAATCTTTCTTTTGTTTCGATGTCGATGACATGAATAAGAGAATCTGTAATGGCAATTGTCTCATCAAAGTCAAAAACTGCGAAAACGTCACAGTCTCCTGCAGAGGCATCCGGAAACACCTCATTGATATTTTTTTTAATTTTAAGTTTTGTCTTCATGAATTCCCAATCTTTTAGCTGTGTCAACTATATCAGAATGCCTTTGAATAAAATCATTTATTTGATGGTTTGAACCTTTTGCAGGCAAGTATGATTTATTCTTAGCTAAAACCTGATTTCTATCTTTGTTGTTTACCCACTTTTTCATGTCTTCTAATAAATCTATAATATCTGATCTTAGACCTTTGACTCTGACATTGTCGTAAAAGTCTGGATCTGACTTTACTTTCTTGTCTATCTTTTCTCTGATATCTGTTAGATACGGAAGCTTGTACATGAAATTCCTTTCGAAACTAAATATGCACTAACTTCCAAACTTTAATATAACGGATTGAACCTCTGGGCCTCTCTCTACTACATGGACATTCTCCACATTTTGAAGCTCTTTGTTGTAAGATTTAGCTGGAGAGATTACAGGTATGCCATGTTTAGCATACTCTCTCGCATGTTTTGGCGAGTCATCTATTGCGCAAACGATTGAATCGTGGTCATAATATTTAGATTTTGCTGCCCAGATCATCTTTTCTGGAGAAAATGAAACCTTGTGAAACTTGAGACCTGAGTTTGCCAGCCATGTGTAAGAGTCGTACTTGCAAGTTTGATTCCCGTCAGGCCTGGCAGTAAGAACATGAATCCAGTACCCTTGATCATGTAGATTATTTATTGCGTCAATCATGTCTTTTATGGGTGCAAGGGTTCTTAATCCTCGTGACTCAATAAAGTCTTGGAATACTAGTTCGGGATTATACTTGTCTCTTGGTATTCCCTCTGTAAAGTAGTACTCTTTGGCATTCACATCGACGTTAATTCCCTCAAGAGAGTTTAAATAGTCAGCATAGCCTTCTCTAAAGCTAGCAATAACATCATCGACGTCAACTAAAATTACCGGTTGGCCTTCCCATTTCTGGTCGTTGTCATACTTTATATCTAAGTAAGCAGCTTTGTCATTAAACGCCTCTAGGAACTCTTCTGGGGTGAAGCCCCATAGATTCATAATAGCAAGTAGATATCGAAAACAGTCGATTCCTTCAAATAGAATCGAGTTCTTCACGATATCTTTGCGCTCATTTGCGTGATGCTTAAAGTTAATTTCTCGGACAAGAGAAGAGACTTCGTTGTGAAGCGCTAAAGAAAACTCTTGCGTCAGTCTTTCCTTCTCTTCGAGGGAAAGATTTTCTTGATCTATAAACTTAGAAGAGAAATTAGCCTGCGTGCTGAACAGATGCTCGAGTAACTCAGTACTCTCCTTTGACCCTGTCCAGATTCCTTCTATTCTTTTTGCAAAATGCGTCAAAAAATTCTTGTGGCTCATAACCCATTAAGATCAACGCTTCAAGCTTGTAAGTGAAGTCGTCGATCATCTCCTCGAGAAATGCATCTCGATTAAATTCTTTATTTTCGGTGTGCTTGTGAGGCTTCCAGTTCTTGAGATGCAAAAGTGCTTCAAAAGCTTCTTCTGTTCCTCGATGAATAATATCCCTAATAAACTGCTGTGCTTTTTTATCAGACGGATCTACAGGCCACTCAGGAAGTGGCTCTTTGTGCTTGGACAAATTTTCCATAAATCTCTCTTGAAGAAAGAAAATAGCATCTAATCTATCAGAAGACATCTTTAATCCAGCGTTTCAGTCTCAAGCTTTAGTGTCTCAGCTTCTTCGACTAGTCTCTCATCATTTTCAGATTGACGACGGACGAATTCCTCTGAGAGCGTCACACAAGACTCCCCTCTCTGGACATTCAGCTCAATCTGACGTAGATGATCAACGATATCTGTCCCAGTCAGCAACGCACGCTGCAAAGAACGCGCAACTTCACCGATCACTTCGTCGTGTAACTTATAGGTTTTCTTAGCCATTTATATGTACCTCCCTGGTATTCATAAATTATTATATTGAATCTTGGGAAAATGTTTATACACAAATACAATTTCGGGGACTGCAAGGAGTCCCCGAAAAAGCAATATTGATAATTGATCTAAATATTATCCGCAGTGATGTGTTACACCAACGAATGCTCGACGATATGTCTGGCCTGCATGAATGATTTCTTCGCACTGATAATCAGTTCTTTTATAGTTCTCGAATCATGACTTCTAGGCGAGACAACCCTTTTTTAATCGTATTCATGTCAGGGCCGTATGAAAATCTTAAATAATTTTTAAATCTTGATCCCGCGTTCTTCATCCTCTTTCCTGGATTAACATCAAAGAACTCGCCCGGAACTGCAATTACTTTTCTTTCAAGACATGCTTTGAAGAAGTCCATTCCAGTATTTAATCCATCAGGAAGTGCTGACACGTTTCCCCACAGATAGAACGATCCTCCAGGCTCACAGTCAAAGGTTACTCCGATCTTTCGAAGACCATCCATCATCACTTGACGTTTTTGCCTAAACTCTCTTTGAATAGATTCTGTCTCTTGTGTTACAGATTCTGGACTGAGTAGGGGCACTGCGGCTCTCTGGATAGGTCTTGGTGCTCCTCCATCCAAAAAACTTCCGGCGCTATTAATAGATTTAATTACATCCTTTGGTCCGATCACCCATCCTATTCTCCATCCGGGATATCTTTGATTTTTACCAAGCCCGTTGACGATTAAAACGCTGTCTTTGTTAACATCGTTGATATAGGTGCTGCAACTTAAAGTCTCTCCGGAAGGAACACCCTCCCAGATGTAAGAGCTGTAAAACTCATCCATGATAAGAGAGCAGCCAGTATCTCTTCCTACTTTAACCCAAGATCTTAAATGGCGACCTGAGATTATTTTTCCAGTGGGGTTGCATGGGTTAGATACAAGAATTGCCCCTAGACCTCGACCTTGAATCTCTTTCTCTAAATCATGCGCCGAAAACACGTATCCATTGTCTGGATCTAGCATAATCGGGATAGTATTAAACCCCTTGAAGGTAGAAAGGAGTTCTTCATACGCTGTGTAGTCTGGGAGGAAATGCCCAAGATTAATATTGTCTAGAGCTGCAACTGTTCTTGTAAGAATAGTTCGACCTCCGCCGGCGACGGAAACATTCTCTGCAGTATATTTAGACTTCTTATTTTTCCTGTAAAGATCATTGTATAAATTAGCGATAGCTTCTCGTAACTCAAGAAGTCCGGCGACGGGGGCATACTCATGATCACCTTCGTCGATATGAATACTAGAAATTCGCTCAAGACCACCGGACAAGTGCCCAGTCTCAGGTTGCCCCTGGCCAAAATTACACCAATCAGGATGACCTCGATAGAAACCCAGCTTCATTGCTTCAGCTGTGGTGAAGATAACTCCGGTTTTTGGAACTTGACGAAAAACTGTATTGCTCATAGATGAACTCCTTTAAGGGTACATCTATTAACTATTCGATTTCAATTCCTACGTCAACAGAAATTTTCATTTGAGGTGTTCCAACGTGATCGACCAAGCCGATCTCAAGGCATTCATCAGCTTCGAGAAACCAGTCTGCTCTCCCGCGCTTATGAATCTCTTTGAGGAAATAATCTGGCCTCTTTCCGCAGCTGGAGGACATGAGGCGCATAATCTTATTATTTAGACGATCTGATTCGTTTGCATCTGCTTTAAGTTCTTCGACTTTTTGTCGACTGCTCATAGAACTGACGTCGTGGATCATAATCGTAGCATTTGGCGTAGCGTACCGATATCCTTTTGTCCCGCAAGAAAGAAGGACAGCACCGCAAGACATAGCTTTTCCTTCTGCGATGGTCATGATAGGCAATGTTGCGCTATCGATTGTATCAATCATACTGAGAAGAGAATAAACAGCCCCGCCATACGACGCAATTACCACAGGTATGATCGGTTGACCTGTATTATGCGCAGCATTTATCTCTGCGCGGAACTTTCGAGCAGCATCTTCATCAAACTTATTTACTGTGATAATAATTGGATTATACCTCAGTTTGATCTCACTAATTCTTTTGTCTATTTCGATTGTCTTACGCATAATAGTTCTCCCCCCTTATAACTATCCGCACTTGCCAATTCCGCAAGATTTACATGTCACACACCCCTCTTGATAAACAAGAGAATCTTCGGCTCCGCAGCTATCACATACCCTGCGGCCCGCGGCTGTACCATTTTCAATATAATTTTTAAGAACTCGCGCGATCACACGTGAGAAAGAAGAGAAATCAGTATCACGATCTTTGTGCAATTGTTCGACCATAAAAGAAACCGGGGCGCCGTGGCGCAAAGCAAGAGAGATAGTTCGAGTAAAAGCTGAATAGTTGGGATTATCGAAGACCTCAACAACATCTTTTATGCAAAACTCATCTGTCTTGTGGCCGAATCTTAGATCATAGATAGAATTCCGCGTCTTTCTTTTTCTCTTTGTCAAACTTCCGGCTTTATAATACCTTGGAATCTCAATCTTATTTGCTAGACCGCCGAACACTTCATATGGTTTTCCGTCCATTAGCCCGATCAAGATCGTCCACTTTTCACCCTTGATAGAGGCGTGATGGATATCACAGCTTAGCACATCTTCTCTTGTAGGCGCCGGAGTCTCCATAAATCTAACATCTTCTTTTCTGTTGCTGTCTGTAGAAACAAGAACACCTGCTCGGCAGCCGTCACGGTACACGGTTACTCCTTTAAGGTTCTGCTTCCATCCGCGCCAATATACCTTCTTAACGTCATCTACTGTTGCATCGTTGGGTAGATTAATAGTCTTGCTAATTGCATGGCATACCCACCGCTGGGCTGCTGCCTGCAAATCTACAGCTGACTCCCACACAATTTCATTTGCCGTGGCATTATTGTATGGGCTTTTCTCGATCTCTGTTTCGCCCGTTTCATCCATCCACATCTTAAATCCGTGATGATACACGTCGAACTCTTGCCATTGATCGCCTAGATCATCAACAAAGTCAGGCTTTGCGTCTGGGTCGTTTAAATTGATCTTTTTGCGCCGAGTATATTTTAACATAAAAGCAGGCTCGATCCCGGACGTAGTCTGTGTTAACGTAGAGACACTTCCGCATGGTGCGGTTGTGGTTAATGCAATATTCCTTCGACCATGATCTCTGTGTAAATCTCGTAACTCTGGAGAGACTTCAAATAGCCGTTCGATAAACGGGTGGCCCACTTCCTTGTCAAAGTCGTAGGCAGGAAAAGAACCACGCTCAGTCGCCATCTGGCACGAAGATTCGAAAGCTCCGATTGCCATCGTTCTATAAATGTCTTCAGTTGCAAAAATAGACTTCTTTGATCCGTATGTATGACCGAGCATGGCAAGTGTATCCCCGATTCCGGTGACGCCTAATCCCGTTCTTCGCCCTTTAAGGGCAATAGCTTTGACCTTTTCCCAAAGCTCCAGCTCTATTCTTTTGACAGATACGTCTTCTGGGTCTGACTTTATCTTTGAGATTATCTTTTCCACGCACTCGATTTCAAGATCCACGAGGTCATCCATTAGACGCTGGGCTTGAGATGTCACACTTTTAAATAATTCAAAATCAAATTCAGAATTTTTCTGGAATGGATTCTTTACAAAAGATGTAGTATTTAAAAGAAGAAGTCGACAACTATCATAAGCAGACAGAGTTATCTCACTGCAAGGATTTGTACTAATCGTATCGAAACCTTCATCTTTATAGATTTGAGCAGGTGTGTACTTAAGAACATTGTCCCAAAACAAAAGCCCGGGCTCCGCTGACCCGTGCGCTGACTCGATTATCTGGTCCCATATTTCTTTTGCAGAAGCATGTGCTGTATACATGCGATCTTCTTTTGGAGAATCTACGGGAAATCTCATTTCATAGTTCTCGTCATTTTCCACAGCATTCATAAACTCATCAGAGAGCCGAATGGAAATATTTGCCCCGGTTACTTTAGACAAATCACGCTTAATTTTAATAAACGTCTCAATATCTGGATGGTGGACCGATATTGTAAGCATCAGTGCCCCGCGGCGACCACCCTGCGCTACCTCTCGGCAAGAATTAGAAAATCTCTCCATGAAGACACCAATACCATCGGTAGTTTTAGCAGCATTGGATGTATTCATCCCCTTCGGGCGAATAGTAGAAATATCAAATCCGACACCGCCGCGGCGTTTCATAATCTGGACTTGCTCTTGATCAGCCTTGAGAATCCCACCATAAGAATCTGTTGGAGAATCAACTACAAAACAGTTTGATAATGACTGGACTTGGTGAGGATTTCCGATACCAGACATGGGGGAACCTTGTGGGACAACATACTTAAAATCCGCCAAAAGATCATAAATTGTCTCTTCAGACATAGGATTGGGATATTTTTCCTCAATCCTAGCAAACTCTTTTGCTAGACGGCGATGCATTTGATCCGGAGATGCCTCTAAGAAATTGCCTTGCTTGTCTTGAAGTGCATACTTAGTCGCGAATACGGAGGCGGCTAACTCGTCCCCTTTGAAATATTCAACGGATCTTTCAAAAACTTCATTATATGTTTTCATTTTATCCTTTTTTCTTATCATGTCTAAGAGATTCTATTACTTTTCTTCTTTAATGTTTTCTCTTTTGCTGACTTGCTTCCACTTTTGTTGCAAAACTTTCTTTATATCGTTTTCATTTTTGTCTTGCGCCTGTGCCAGAGTCATCTCTTCTGTGTTTTCAACTACAGAGAATATTGACATCGCAGTATTAAGCTTTACTGGAAATACAATTCCATCTCGACCTGCTCTATTTTTGGCAACAAAAAGTCTCCCCATTCCGGATGCTTTCTCAACTGGCTTTCTGGAAATAGAAATAACAACATCAGCAACTTGAGCTTTTCCGTATGACTCAGCCATGCTTTCAAGGCCGACAATATCTGAGGTTGCACTTTCGCGATTGCTTTGAGAGGCAGTCCAAATTGGTAAGTTTTTTTCCATTGCTAGATTTCGAAGATCTTCGTATACCTTCTTGAGTTCGTGTCGCATAGATTCATATTGTCGAGAAGATCTCATGATATCTGCATAGTCAATAACGAGCAAATCAGGAACAAACCCTTTAAGAGATAGTTTTTCAATATGGGAACGCAGGGTTTGAACTGTTGCTGTTCCTGTAGGATATTCCTTGATCATAAGTCGACCAAGATTTTCCATACCCTCATATGCTTCTTTTACTTCATCGCTTCTTTCTGGTACTTCATTAGAGGGAATCATACAAATGTTAGAATCATAACGAAGACCTGTTGAGTTCTCGGTAAGCTCAAACGTGTAATGAACGACATTCTTGCCTTTCTTTACTGCAGCAGCGCCAAGATTTACGAGCATATGAGATTTTCCTACCCCGGTTGGTGCTGTAATAACCCCAATCTCTCCTCGGCCCAAACCACCGTTTAAGACACCTTTTTGATCGAGAACATCGATCCCAGTTGCAACCGGGTGGCGGCTAATTCTTGTAAAACGTGCGTCCATATCTTCAAAGAGGTCATGTCCTATTGACGGGGTTGTACCTACAGATAGTGCGTGACGCATGAGATCCATGACTGAGTCGAACTTGTCTGTTTGAATTAAATCTACTGCTTGTTCTAGGGCTCCCTTGAACGCCTGTTTTCGACAGAAATCTAGAGCTTTGTCCTTAACATATTCAAGATCGCCCATGTCTGGATTGTGGCGTATTCTCTGGAGATAATCGATAATCTGGTCTCGAAGAACAGTATCATTACCTGTCTTAAGATCATCTCGAATAATAGAGACTAAAAGTGGGAGCGTAGGAAAATCTTTATATTTTCCGTGGTACTTAAAGTATCGATCAGCTAAAAATTTAAGATATTTCAAATCAAAGAAGTCAATATCAATAACTTCTGACATCTGCTCAGCCCACAGGCGATCTGTTAACAAACTCTGGACTATCTTCTCTTGGAAGGACTTACCGTAACTTCCAAAAGAGGCGGACGATTCATCGTAAGACACGTATCTTACCCCTTATTCTTCTATGTAGATCATACTTAACATGAGAGCTTCAACATCTAAGCTTTGAACGCCGATCTTGATCAACCCTCTCATCAAACTAATCTTATTTCTCCGGACCTCAAATGTATCTATTATATGATTAATTTGAGACATCTGGTTTGCAGCAAGATTTTTCGTGTTCAAGTATATTAATCGCCAATTTCTCTTCACGATATCAAAGTTATCTGCCACTTCTCGATACAGCTTGATCTTTTCATCGTATTTCTCAGAAGCTGTCTTGAGGATTTCATTTAAATTGCACTCTTTTTCACTTGCAAGATCTGGAAATCTCTTTGATACGCTTTTAAATCCTGCCCCCTTGATTCCTTTGATGTTGTCAGAACTATCTCCAACTAGACACTTGGCGAGACAGTAATTAGATGCAGTCACACCTGTCAAGCCTAGGACGTCTTCAGCAGAAACTATCTCTTTTTTTCCAAGGCGATATATCTGGGTATTCTGATTCAAAAGCTGGTAATAATCTTGATCAGACGAAATAATCATCTTTTGCTTATCTTTTAATGTGTACTGGCACAGATAGCCGATTACGTCATCGCACTCACAGTCGCTCACATATACTTGACATATGGGTAGATGTTTAAGAAGAGAAATCAACGTTGCAATCTGGAAATTCTTATTTTTTTCACTATCAGGAATGTCATCTTCGTAAAAACGATTCATCCTTTTGGGCTTTTTGCCTCTTTTGTACTCTGAGTAGATTGATCGCCGGCGGGATGAACCTCCGCCTTCCCAAACAGCAACTATCTGCCCGGGGGAAAACTTATTACACACGCCTCTAAGCGTTTTGAGAAATCCTACAACTCCTCCAACATGGAAGCCTTGCGCTGACATTTTTGGATTGGCTGCATAGCACCTAATAAAGATATTCATGCAATCGAGAACCAGGGTTGGATTTTTCATCTTATCTTCCAGACGAACCGAATCCTTTGATTCCTCTATCTGTTGGATAAGCTTCTTCTGCTTCTATAAAGCTGGTTCCGTTACCATTCGTTTTTGCATGCACAGGATACAAGACAATTTGAGCCACCCTATCCCCGGGCTCGTATTGAAAATTCTCTGTACCGCCATTGTATAGAAGTGCACAGAGTTCACCCCGATAGTAAGGATCGACAATTCCGCCGATTGGAAAGACAGACTTTTTAAAAGCAAGACCAGACCGACCTTCTATTTTAATTAAAATACTTTTATATGGGTCTGTCTCATATGGCGTTTCTGCCAGAAGCAATCCTGTCTTTACCAGCCCGGTCGAGCCGGCTGGGATCGAACCAGATTCAATCGAATAGATATCCCATCCGGCGTCTCCCTTTTTCTGGGTTGGGATCACTGCAGCCGGGTGTATTTTCTTTACTTTGACTACACATGTCATTTAAGGTCATCCTCTGCTAGATCCATTGCAACTGCTCGAACTTCTTCATAAGACTCAGTGTCAAAATCAGGATTTCCCTGGAGCTGCTTCACAAGAATCTCCTCAAGCATAAGTTCAATATGCGGTGAATACATGTCATCACGAAGCAAGTCTTCCATTCCGCTCTTAGTAAATTTCTTTTCTAATTCTACTTCACCTGTTTTGGCATTTGACACCTGGAGAGTTTTCCATGCCCCGGCGCCGGTAACAGAATATGTCTTTCCGTTGACAGACACGTCTTCGGAAGATCGAAGAAGATCTGTAATCTGTTCGTGCTCCTTGACGCCCACACCGAAGTGAATTTCAAACTGGCAGGAACGGAAGGGTGGTGCAACTTTATTCTTAATTGTCTTGGCTGACACGTTAATTCCTACGACTTCCCCATCTTTGTTTTTGATAGGTGATCCTGCGCCGAGCTTAATTCGTGTTGATGCATGAAAAGGAATAGCCATGCCACCTGGAGTCGTGGTGGGGTCGCCGTACATGACACCAATCTTCGTTCTCGTCTGGTTCAGGGCGATGAAAAGTGTATTAGTATTTCCGATCACTTGCGTAATCTTTCTCATACCCCTAGAAATAGATCTAGCCTGGAGACCGATCGTATCCTTGTCATAGTCTCCGGTAAGCTCAGCCTTCGGAGAAGATGCAGCAACGGAATCCCAAATAATGGTTATTGGAACGTTTTTGTTCAGGCCCCGGGCCTTCATAATAGTAGACTCAGCGACCGCAAAAACTTCTTCTGTACAAGCAGTCTCAATAAACACAAATCTCTTTGAAACGTCGACGCCTAGGAGCCCTAGATTCTCAACTGAAGTTCCATTTTCTGTATCAATATAGACTACAATGCCTCCCATTTTCTGGGTACTGCGTGCGATCTGCAGGGCAATATGTGACTTTCCAATAGACGGAGGGCCAAAGATCTCCACAATTCGACCGCATGGTAGGCCTCCATTCTTCCTATTGGAAGTGAGGTAATCAAGCTGTCGAATTCCAGTGGAGACCCAGGCCTTCACGTGCGTAGGTGATTCATCAACGCTGAGATTATAGGCAATTCTACTTCCATGATCCTTGTTTAAAGACTTGATTAGATCAGATGTAAAATCGTCGGTTTCCGGGCCCTTTTGAGACTTCTTCTTCCCAGCCATTGGTTCCCTCAGTCGTTCAACAGGTCAGCGAAAGCTTCATCGAGAGAAGTGTATTGCTTACCATCCTCTTGAGTCGTTTTAGTGGTACCGGTGGTTGTTGACGTGGTCGTTGTAGTGGCCGAACTATTATTGTTCGTAGTGTTAGTCTGCGAAGTACCGTCTGAGGCAGATTCTCCGTTAAGCCAATCATTAACCTTCTTCTCGATCTCCTCGTAGGATTCAAGAGTATACAAATCTTCCAAGTCGGGAAGATTATCAAGCAAAGACGTTGCAGTTGCATCGTCTTCAGACAGGTTAGTCGTTTTGCCGCGGGGCATTACCGTAGTAGTTGCCCAGTTCTGGCCCGGTTGCTTAGAGATAGTAACCTTCACATCACGCCCCTCCGAAGGATCGGTGATGTCTCCATAGTCTGGATCAAGCATAATAGAAAGCAAATCTTGGTAGACGCGCTTGCCGAAAGACCAGAGCTGCGTGCCCTTATCTTCCTCGCCTCGAACCACGACAGGTGCATAGGCGCGCATCTTGGGATAAAGTCGCTTGCAAAGCTCAGCGGACTCAGCAGAACCATCATCACGAAGCTTGTTAATCAGCTCTTGAATTGGATCAGGCTTACTAAATTGCTTAGGAGCAAGAATTCCACGATTCTCACCAATATTGTAGTAGAACCAGCGCTCCTTGAACGGTTGACCATCGCTGTCCTTCCACGGAAGCAAGCGGACAGTATATTCGCCCTCATCTGGACGCCAGAAAATAGAACTCTTCCGGGGTCCATTACCGGAAAGCTGTTGGACCTTACGTCGAATTGCGTCAAAATCAAGTGCCATCTTATATCTCCTTAGTTGGCAGTTTTAGATACGTGTTTAATCTACACTAGCCAGAGGAGATGTTCAATCAATATTGAGTATTTTTTATTTTTTTCCGCGGGACAGAATGCGGGCATTTAGACGGATTGGGCCGCCGCCGAACATCCGAGAAGAGAAATCTCCACGAGATTTCAGTGTGGAAGGCTCATTGGAAGCTCCCAAGGGCAAGGAGAAGCCTGCGACTGCGCCGGCGCCAGAGAACTCGTCCATGTCGGGACGATCCTCTTTCTCATCCTCTTCGTCTTCTCCATCAGAGGCTCTCATGAGTTCAGCTGAGTATGCGGCAATATCAGCAGGTAATTTCTTCTTTGACTCTGCCAACTCGCTTAGAATCATTTCCCGAATTAATTCTCTCAGGGATTTCTCTTGCATATTTTTCTCCTCGGACTCGTGAATTCCGGCGGCGCCGATCATTCCTTTGCCTCCGCCTTTCTTAATATATACACGCTTCATATCAGACTTAAAGTTTCCAGCTTTTCCAGGTGGGCCATCTTGAGCCCTAAATTCCTCGATGTCCTCGTCTGTATAGTAAGCTAAACTTCCATCCCCCATTCGACCCATGATCGACGCGGTGTACTGTCCTGACTGCCCGGATCTGGGCCAGTCCTGTGGTAGGTTACCAAGTCGGTGAGCATCGGGGGGTGCGGCTTTGGCAGACATGCCATGTGCTCCAGTCTGCCCGATCCCAGAAGGACGATCAGTGGAGCGTTTAATATACTTGGGTGTGAAACGTTTCTTCATAGCGGTTATAAATATACACCAGCGAGAGAAAGAGCTGTCTAAGACTCTCTTGCTGTGGCCATTACTAGCTTATTAGCAGAGGAGATCACCAGAGCGAGGGTCGGTTCTCGCATGGAATAAAGACGAGTATCGTCGGTCAAGCCGTCTGCCAATAAGATCGCGAGCCACTCCTCTTGGGATAAGTCAACTCCAAACTTTTGAAGAAGATAAAGGGAGCGATGGGTAGCCCTCATGTGACGTAGTTCTGGATTGAACTTGTAATTCTCACCGAGATTATTGCGGCGCCACTCATTATCTTGGGGCACATAGAGGTCGTGATTCTCATCTCCGACTTTCCCAATGAGACAAAACAGAGAGCACAGGATGATGGACTCCCTCGGGAGTTTAGCATCGTGTGCTTTTACCAGCTTGTAAGAAGAGTCAAGAATCTTTAGAGCATGATCCAATAGACCGCCGGGAAAAGAATTAAAATACTCGGTCCGTTCGGCGGACGGGCATGTTACTAGGCGCTCCTCAACATGATTTAGAAGCTCCATTACAGGCTTCGATCTATGTCCCAGCTTTTCGCAAAGAGATTTAAACATCTCGTAATCGTGTTGCATCTTCTCAATATTCATTTCAATAGTCAATTTACTAGCTCTTTCTTGATGTAAAAATGCGCTTCTAAGTTCTCGGCTTTGCTTCCAAGGCTACAAAGCGCATCTAAGAATCCTACCTCTTCTGGTGGGCAATCTATAAGCAAAGCGTCATGTAAGATAAAAATAGGTCGCATCTTCTTTTCTTCTTCGTAGATCTTATCTATCATCTTCGTGAATCCTTGTAAGGCGACATCGACCGCAGTAGATTGAATAAGATTATTATAAAGAACATGCTCTGAATCACTTCTAACTTTTATATTTCGGCCGTAATAATTCTGGATAAATCCAGCGGGTGCCTGTTTAGATAATTCTTCTCGGATAATCTGGGCACCAAAGAACTCATCCATCTTCGACATTGTCTCTCTTGGATCTAGATAAGTACCGGACAAGATATCTTTTACTCTCTTTTGACCCATCCCATAAAGAAGCGCAATCGTTAGAAGCTTAGCAGATTCTCGCCCGACCTGATTATCTAATATATTCTCTGCGACAAAGTTGTAGATATCCTTGGGAGGATTGTGGCCAATCATTGATAAAGCAACGCGAGGCTCTAAGCTTGTATAATCAAGCTGGATTATTCTACCCTTAGGAAACCTAGATTTCAATATGGATCTATGTTCCTTCTTAAGCGTAAGAATTTGAGGACCTTTCCTCACAGTTAATCTGCCTGTATTCGTAGATGTAAATCCGTAGATAGATCTGCCAGCATAGCCGGCGGTGGGGGTGAAAGACTGGATGACATTCTTGTTCATCGTCTTGGGATCCATCATCAATCTCTTGTACTCGTTCTCGTCAATCTTGACTGGAGCTAACTGCTGGGATGATCTCTGTGCTTTAATTAGATAGTTTTGATAGTATACATACTGGCTACTATTAGAAATCGTTCTAGAGTCATCTACGATCCTCTGGATGAACTCCTTAAAGACTTGATTAGGAACAACTTGGTGCCACGGAATATTATCCTCGACCTGAAGATAGCTCATCATGTCAACATACTTCTTATCCGGGACAAGAGATACTTCTTTTCCAAGCAAGTTATTGATCGTTGCAAATGAATCATGCTCTGAAAATCCTACCGGAAAACAATTACCAGAAAGCTTAGAAGTCCATGTAATTGAGCCGTCGGTCTTAGACAGTAGATGCAAGGTAGTCCCAAGGACTTTTTTGCTGATGCAAACGTTCATGTAGACATTATATTATATGCTTGTCAAGTTTACATTTAAGGAAAATTTAGTTGAGATTAATTGGTGTTGCTCCACCGAGGGTGTCATGGAGCTTCATCTGTATTATTATCAATGTATTCGATGGAGTTTTTAAGCAAACTGTACAGGCTTCGATATTTTCCATCTGCAAGGCGTGTTGCCATCTCTAAGTTTGTAGTGAACTGCCCGGGTGTTATGCTATGCCGGACACTTTTTGCATAATAGACATTATCTATTGTAGTTCCAGTTTTAAAATCAAAGAACAGGGCGGTTCTATATCTAAAAAGAGGACAACCCATAGAGCTTAAAGAGAGACTCGTTGGTGTAGTCCAAATGGGAAGGCCGTCGCTACCAAGACCATTTGCCGCTGTTTCTGGGCTTCTTCCTAGCTGCGATAAAATAACATTTTTATGATGGCGATTTTGTATAGTTCTGAAATTGGCGCTGCGTATTGACGTTGCCTCAGTACCGTAAGTAATAAAAGGGTACTGCCCTGCAATTTTATTCTTGACAGTTTCGTAAGGAAGATTTATAGTAAATTCCTTAACACGAGAGTCTACCCCTTCTCGATGTGCTTTAAGGCCTTTGGGGTTCTCGGCTGCTAGTTCCTCTATAAGCTTATTGAGAACTTTGGCTCGTGCAGCAGGCCTTTGATTTTCATCTTTTGTACCCTTTTCTTCTTTAGATCTTCCGGCAAGCGTACTCTTTATTTGTTTTAAAGTTGCAATATTATTAACAGATGCTTCGATCAAGTTTTCATAAGGCTCTTGTTTACCTGCGTGTGTGTCATATACGTGGATCCTTAAAATTGTATCTTGTTCTGCACTTTTCTTTGAATCGTCTTTTCCTGGAATTCTTGGGACAGCTTCGAGCTCAACTGCGATCTTTGGAAAAATAAAATCAGCCAGCTTGTCATTCATTGTATTGATTTTCTTCTTCTGCTCAGCATTTAGTTTTTTAACATCGTCGACACCTTGTTGTTGTGCTGCTCCTTCGGATAGTGATTGCCTTTTTCCGTTCTCAATTTTTTGATATATCTCGAGATCGTTCATCATTCCGTACTGTGGAGCACCGATAAAATTAACAAAATTTTGAATAACGAAACCGATGAAGGCTTCAATTGGAATGCTGGATGTTCTATACGTGGTCATCATGTGCCTGATTCCCTCCATAAGCTCATCCTTTTTTATTAAGAACTCTCCGGTGGTCAGCTCATTCATGCTCATTGGCCCGCCGTGGCGAAGGGCGAAGGGATAGAAGAACATTTGAACTTCTTGAAACTTTCCTGTAGCTGATAGTGGGCGGCCCACAAAAACTGACATTGCTTTTCCCAGGGAAACGTAAGGAACCTTATCGTATAAGACCTCTGGATCGGTTGACGTCATATCTGCGCCCGCCCCCGCGGCCTTTTTTTCGGAATAAGTACCGTCTTCTTGATGACCTGAGATCCGTTGTTCTAGCGTTGGTGGGCTATGAAAGAAGTCCTCATGAAGGGACATCATATTGCTTTGGTTGAGTGCTTCAAGAAGGAATGGATCAGATCCTGGCTTTGGTTTCAATACGTCTTGCTCGATCACGTCGATAATTAATGAGGCAGCATCACTAAATTCTTTTTGCACAGCTAAGAATTCGATTAATTTTGATTTTAATTCTTTAGCAGCTGGCATGTATTCGCTTTTATTCTTTGTCCCCATTTTCTCAATTTTATCTAAGACTTCCTTGACAGCTGCAGGTGTAAAAGAGCTTAGTGCTTTTCCCAATGACCCTTTTTCAACGTACTCTGGAGATATCTCCTTTCCTAGGCCTGACTTTCTGGCTATTGTTATAACAGCGCTTTCAATCTTCATCATATTTGTACCCAGGTCTGATATGTACTCATTTCCGTCAATGGTCATGTTTTCGGCGGCTTTATTTCCTAGGGCCATCAAGTCAAGAGAAATTTCTACTTCACCGTTTTGCCTAAAATTAAAACTGCTATTATAAAGCTTCCACTTTTCTTTTTTTCTTAAGCTGTTGAGAAAGTCCCCGTAAGGATTCTTTTTTCCTGGAAGTTCACCGTCGGGATGTGACCACCCGTATTCAATATAAATCTTGTTAGAGCTAAAGTTATCTGGTCGAACTAAGTGAGCAATCTCATGCATTCTAGATCTGTCATGCAAGACTATTTTTAGAGATGCCCATGCTTTTTGATAATAGCCCCCGGCGACGGGCGTTAAATTTACATCAAAGCTTTTTATAGACATAAAAGGTCGGAACGGATCTAGTACGGGTTCGATTCTAAGTTCCCCTGCCTCAGTTGATAACGGTGCAAAGGTCTGGGGCGTTGTGAACATCTCCATACCAAATGTATGTCTCTTGTCGTCGTTGTCGGTGTCTTCGCCTAATCCTGCAGGAACATTATTAGCCAGAACATCATCTCCAGATCCTTTGATAGGAGATTTTCCTCCCTCAGTAACACTGTGGAGGCTTAGCCCGTATCTCTGATTTTTGGCATCTTTTTGCGGTGTGTTTACTTCAAATACGACGTCTAAATAAGGAGTGCATCTTGAAAATTCATGTGTAGGGATAGCATTCATAAACAGTTCAATAGCATCTATGTTTTTACTTGTTGGGGTAAAGTTACCATTTAAGACATTGACGACGCTTAGTTTTGGCCCACCTTCTTTAAAATGCTCAGTGCTCCTTGCCGTAAATTCTTGCCCAAGATCTTGAACTAGAATTTTTGGGGCGACGGTGGACATTTCGAATTGTTTGTCTGGCTCATCTGGGCGAGATTGATTATCTTTTAGACTATTCTGTTTCTCTGTATAGAATGCAAAATTATTTCGGACAAAGTCTTTTTCAAAATCAGTATTTGCGCCATTATCTTTTATCTGGCTTATTATCTGATCTATTCCGCGGGCGCCGTCGATATCAAATGCAAGAAGATCTTCCATTGCCTCGAGGTTTTGATCATCAGATCTCCCTTCAGTAAGTGCAATAGATTTTGTTCCCGTTAAATTGACTCCGTCGCCAGCAATCATGCCGCCGTAACCTGTTACTCTGCTAAGTTTTGATAGTGCTTCTTTCATCTTTCGATGATTTAGGCCGCCGACGACATTAAATTTGACGCCGCTCATGACACCAGATCCCCGATCTCACTAAGATCTGTGGGGATTCTCAAGAAAGTTCCTGGCGGTACTTGTAATCCCCATCCAATATCACTAGCTGCTGCGATTACCCACCACATTGATGAGTCACCGTAAACTTCTCCGGCAAGAACATCTAGACGTTGTGATTCTTGTAAGTTCTTTACTGCAAATGAAATGTTTCCTTGGCGTACCGCACGTCGTATAGCGTTAACAGCTGTTGCTGTTCCAAAGCCTTTTCCTGCGAGGACTGTGCCATCTCTAACGTATCTTCTGATTGTCATGATTTTACCTCACTGCCCTGCCTAATAATCGCATTGCGGCGAGAGATACTTCATCTGCAGCGGATTGTTCTTGTCTTAGACCGAGCTCTCTCGTTTCATCTACATAATCTGCATCGAGAAGATAACGCGCGCCCGAGAAGTCACCTTTAGCTATTTGAGCAACTTCATCAACTCTTCTTTGATCTCCGGCGACGATGTTAGATGAATCCTCCACGGGATAACTAACTGCTCGTGTATAACCTTCGTGATCTAATCCTGGGGCGATGTCGTGTATTGGTGCGAAGTTTATCTGGACTTCGAACGTCTTTGGGGCGCGGGAATCTAAATCTGTTTCCCAAACAATTCGATCGTTGATCCATCCCATATGCATGTTTGTGATAAATCCAGCTAAGCCTTTTCCCCCTACTTCTTCGAAAGATCTAACAACTGCGTTATTTTCTGGCTTTAGAAAATTAGTTGCTCTTTTAAAGTAGTCAGCTCCCGCGCCGATGGCTATTGTTCCGTTCCCTGGGATCTTTGCAGAAACGGCGCCGGTAAACCCTTTTAATCCAAGCAATGCAGCCTTTGCAAGAATTAACCCTGAGGCGAAAACTTGCATATCTCCGTGATCGAGAAGGTAAATATTTCCAACTGTCCCTGCAAGGGGTGTGAAAATACTAGCATCAGCAAAGAGGGCTACTTTGTATTTGACAGATCCATCTACAGTTACTTTCCCCAAAACACGAGCGTAAACATCTCGATAGGGCAAGTAAAACGTATCTGCTTTATCTGCTCCATGCGTGGCGGATATGCTTATAAACTGATCTGTGACATCAGCTTTTTTAAGAGATCGGACCTCCGGATACGGAATTCTAACAACATCCCCGAAAGTGAGGCCTTTGACATGATCATTTTCACTAGTGGGTCTTGTTCGAGCGCCGAGGACAATAACTTTAAGTGCATCAACAAAATTGGCTGCACCTGCAAGGGCGGGAAATTCCATCCACGATTTATTCACACTGAGCAGGGACTCAAGAAGAGCATCAGCGACTTTGGGTGAGGAAAATAGATCGATGCTGTGCGTAGATGAAAACTGTTCTGCTAGCGCTATCTTCCCTGGATTGAAATCCTTTGTTCCGGCGCCGAAGAGGCGGCCCAGATTAAACCTGCTGTAATTAGATCTAATCACGTCTCCAACCCTTAAGCGAATCATAGGGGATGCAGACATTACTTGAGAAAAAGGCATTACGATTTTTGATCCGTTTGCATTTTTTACTGTTCTTCCTTTAGAATACTGGGGATATAGAAGTGTTATCATCTTATTGAACTTCATCCACATCTCATTGAAATCTTCTCTGGAAGTTGCTGTAAGAATAAACCTTAAGTTGATATCTCGGCTTGTGTTTTGATAAATTCTAACTGGGTCTGCCCTTCCCACCATTCGACTATCACTATAAGAAGGGCGATAAGTCTCATCTAGCTGTGATAAAAATGCGTGAAAGGAAACAATTTCGTTGGTTCGAAGATCTTGAAAGTAAAAAGGCATATATTCAGCATCAAGCCTGCGCTCGTGCCGTATAACGTCTTCTTTAGAAATCTTTTTAGATTTGACGATCGTTGTTGATTGTAAATTTGAGTGTGCTGTAGAAATCAAACTACTTTGACCAGTATTTGTATGAGCAAACTCCACAGAAGAAGGAAGCAAAAACAAAGAAGGGGTAGAGCTGCCGCGCCAGGCAAGTCTTCGATCATTAGGATTGGGCATATCTGTAGAGTCACCAAAGACCACGTTAGAAGAATCTCTTTTACTCTTATGTGATGCCGCAGATGCTAGATCTAAGAATCCTGCTAGACTTCCTCGTATCCTGTTTATGTCGTAGATTCCTTTTTCTTGATCTAGCGCAATGTCGCCGATCGCAGAAAAAACATTGATTGCCGACATTGTTTTGGAGCCGTACAAAGCCTCTAGGAGGTTGTTAGCGCCCTGGGTATTAGATGAAGAACCACCAGGGATGTCGTCATTGAACTGGGATGTGATATCTATAGAATCCCTTATAATAGAGCGTGCGAAGACTGTATAGAAACCTGGGTTTTCCTTGATGTTTATCTGAGAAACTTGTGAGCCTTCTTGAGCTGATATTATCTGTGCTGAGTTTGAAACTGCACCCTTGAGGTTCATTCCTGTGAATATTTCTATCCCTCTATTTACTGCTTTATTAAAATCATTTCTTGTAGGTTTTGCACCTTGCGGGGTTTTACCGGCGGAGTTCTTAACTTTTTCATTTATGATTGCAACTGTTGCTGCTATTAGACTTAGTGCAGTATTGATTGCGGTGATACTATTCATGCCATCAAACTTATTGTCTGGGCTATTCATATTGCCGTATGAATCAATCGTGCCTGTTTCTGTAAATGCGCCCCTTGATCCTTTTGTGCCAGCCTTGATATCGATGTTCTCATTGGTAGAAGACTCATATGCTGACGTGTAATTGGACGTGACCTTACTAAACTCACTTGAAGCGTTTCCGCCTGTTGGCCCAGATTTTTCAACTACTCTCTTTATCATCTCAGTAGACACGTTCTTTAGTTCGTCCATCGTCAACCGAGATGGTGATGCAGGGTTATATGCGCCTAGCTGGGGTTGCAGTGTTGTAAAAACCTGATCGTCAATATTAGTTTCATGCCCGCGAAAAATATTTGGCTTGTTGTCGGTGCCGATCACAGAAAATCGATTTTGAGATAACACCCCGTGTTGAATTTGAGTTGATAGTGGATCATTTGAGCTGACGGGGCCTCCTTGTGCCGAAGTATTGTCAGCATTAAAATACCTAGCATGAGGAACAACAGCATCAAATTCTGTATTTTGATCCATGAGGTCGTAAATCTCTTTGAGGTCACTCTTGCCGCCTGGCGATTGATCTGTTGTTCTTCGTCCCGGCAAGCCCTTTTTCATCAATGCGCCGAGTCGAACTGTTGAAGTGCTTGGAAAGTCTAAGTTAGTTGAATCTGGTGTGAATCCTCTTTCAGACGCAAGTGCTTGCGAAGTATCGGGCTGGTACTTGTTTGTCTTAGACGCCCTGTTAAAAAATCTGTTTCTTGTCCCTTGAATGCTTACAGCCTCAATGCCGTTTTTAGGTTCTTGCACTTCGTAGGGAAGGTCAGCACCATTGTCTTGAGAGAC